>Ga0310345_10004211_pt1 | contig 13174 bp, 15 predicted proteins | sample HC15DNA20500_MG_FD_204667 | JGI IMG/M metagenome (GOLD analysis project Ga0310345, IMG submission 204667) | Marine microbial communities from station ALOHA, North Pacific Subtropical Gyre - HC15-DNA-20-500_MG | ecosystem: Environmental > Aquatic > Marine > Oceanic | place: Pacific Ocean: North... | reverse complement strand
TGGGCCACTCGGCCGGCTCGGGCGCCACGGCCACGCTCGCCGGCGCCGTCCGCCAGTGGGAGGGCGCCACGCTCCGCCACGCCGACGACCGCCCCCTCGCCTTCGTCTTGCTCTCGCCCCAGGGCCGGGGCGACGCCGGCTTCTCCGACGGCTCGTGGGACGGCATCACGCGGCCGGTCCTGTTCGCGAGCGGGAGCGAGGACGGCGCTACGCCCGAGGCCCGGCTCGACCCCTTCCGCGGCGTCTCGTCGGACGTCGCCGTCCACTACTGGGTCGATCACCCGGGCGCCCAGCACACCCTCTTCGAGCTGAAGGAGCAGGCGTGTCTCCGCGCCACGCGCGACCGGGCCGTCTGCCGGTCCCTCGCCGAGCCGCTGGCCGACGCCGTCGTCGGGTTCCTCGACGCCCACGTCCGCGGCGACGCCCGCGCGCGGGCGTGGTTCGACGCGCTCGACCCGCCCCCCGCCAGCGCCGCGACCGTCCTCCGCCGGTAGCGGCCCCAGTCTCCCGGTCCCCGCGACGGCCGTTCGGGACCGGCCATGCCCCCCTACTCACCGACGCACCCATGACGCGCTCGCTCTCTACCCTCGTGTCCCCGGTCCTGCTCGCCCCCCTGTTCCTCGCTGCGTGCGGCGGGGAGGCCGTCCCCGGCGCCGCGTCGGCCATGGCCGACCCCGGGTCCTGCGCCTTCGTCGACCCCGAAGCGCTCGACTCGCGGTTCGGCGGGACGCCGACCGCGACGCCCAGGGCTGACGGCGCCTGCGACCTCACCCTCGACGGCACCGACATCGCCACCATCCGGGTCACCGACTTCGACCAGGCGGCCTACGACGCCGGCGTCGCCGAGCTGGCGGACGCGCTCGGGATCGGCAACGCCGGGGTCGAGGGGAAGGTGTCCGACGACCGCTCCGTCGCCAAGGTCGGCGACCGCCTGGTGACGGCCGAGCGGCATGGCGGCGACCGGCCCTTCATGTTCTGGCTCGACGTGGTGTGGGATGAGGTGGCGGAAGACTGAGCGGCGGGGAGGCCAGCGGACCTCCGGGGCGCCGCCCAGCGCCTACTCCGGCCGCCGGATAAGGGCGAGCACCGGCACGTCGTCTCGGAGGTGGACGCGCCGAGCGCGCAGGCCGCCGCCGTCCTGCGGCTCGAAGGGGTTGGCGATCCACCGCCCCGTGCTATTCCGGTACGGGGCCGCGACGGCGAGCGGGGGGAGCCCCGAACCAGAGGCCTCGACGGACACGTTGGAGCGGCCCGCGACGGGCCCGAGGCGGGCGGGGTCGATCAGCGTCACCGTCCCCGGGACGGGGTCCGGGAGCTCCACGACGGCGAGGGTGTCGCCGGTCCCGGTGTCGGATACCACGACGGGGGCGCCCTCGGCGCCGGGCCACACGTGGGGCACGGCGTAGAGCCGGAGCTCGCCGGTGAGCAGGGTGTCCAGGATGCCGAAGCGGCCGAACGGGGGCTCGACGACCGAGCGCTTGCGCGCGCGGACCGACGGCGAGAACAGGGCCCGCCGCCCGTCCTCCAACACGAGCTCCGCGAGGAAGACCCCGTCGCGCGCATCGTCGGCGCTCTCGTCCGGGGCGGTGAACATGAAGCCGCGCGCCTCCGAGAGGGGGACGGCGACGTACTCGGGCACGGCGCTCGGGACGGCCACCCCGTCGAGCGCGAGGGTGTCCTGGCGGCCGTCGCCGGGGTGCGTGAGGGCGAGGGCGAGCGTGGGGGCCGAGGCGGGGGCGGGCTCGGCGTCCGTCCCGCATCCGACGAGGGCGAGCGCGAGGGTGGGGATCAGGAGTCGCATAGGAAGAGGAGGGGGAGGGTCATCCCGCCCCGCCCCGTCTCCTCCGTTGACGGATCACCGGCGGCCTACCGAGTCACGGGCTGGAGCGAGGCCCCGTCGCGGATCGCGAGGGCCGCCGTGACGGCGACGGCCGCCGCCCCCGCCGCCAGCGCGCCGACGGTCACGGGGGCGCCGGCCCCTTTCCGCACGGAGGTGGCCTCGTATGCCCGAACCAGTACGGGCGCGAAGGCGACGCCGCCAATCTGGCGCAGGAGCGCCGCGGGGACCCCCGCGGCGACGAGGGCCACGAGCGGAGAGCAGCGGAGTCGGCACGCCGACGACGGCGGCCGGGTCGGCGGCCACCTCGTCACGGCCGAGCTCCTCGGCGGCGACCGCACGCTGCCCTACTGGCTCGACGTCGTGTGGGCCGAGGTGGCGGAGGGCTGACGCGGGCGGGGCCGACGGCCGGCGCGGCCGTCGGCCCCGACGTCGTGGGGCGGTACCAGGGGGGGCGCCGACGCGCCCCCCCCTACCCCGTGGGCTCAGCCGACGACCTCGCAGGACTCGAGGTCGACTCGGCCGTGCTTGACCTGGCCCGACCACGAGAGGCCGGGCTCGACGCGACCGCGGACGGTCACGGCCGGCGCGGGGTCGCCGCCTGCGACCGCGTCGGGGTCGATGTCGGGGCCGGAGCAGATGACGAGGGCGTCCCCGTCGGCCACGTCGAGCCGCGCCGGGCGGTCGCCGATCCCCTCGGACGCCCGCTCGAGCGTGCCCGTGACCGTCGCGACGCGGCCCCGCCACCGGCGGACCCGGTCGATCACGGCGCCGACGGGCTCGCCGTCATCGGCGCCGACGGCGATCTCGCAGTCGTCGAGGCGGTGCTGGTCAAGGTCCAGGCCCCCCACGAGGCGGCCCCGGAGCACGACCGGTGTGGTCGCCCCGGCCGTGTCGGACGGTGGCTCGGGAGGCATGCAGCTGACGTACGGGAGGTCAGAGTCCGTCTGGTTCGGCTCGGCCGTGACGGCGACGACCCGGGCGAGCTTGCCGCCCGGGATCGGGTTGTGGACGTACCCGCTCACGGCGATCACGTCGAACACGGCCCGGAGAGAGTCGACGAGGGCCGCCGCCGGGATCGCCTCCCCGCCCGCGACCGGCGGGGCGTCGGAGAGGGGGAGGGCGTCGGGGTCCGAGCGGTCCTGGGGAGCGCGTTCGGTGGCGGGGGCCTCGGCGGAGGGGGCGGGGCCGGCGTCGCTGCTGCACGCGGCGACGAGGAGGGCGAGCGGGACGAGGAGGAGTCGCATAGCGGGGGTGAGCGGTGGACCCGTTCCCGCCCCGTCCCGGCACCGGACGGATCACGCCCCGCCTGCGCCCGCCAGCTCCCGGGCGGGCGGTCGTCACCCCGCGAGCTCGCAGTCGACCGCCTTGAGCGCGCCCGTCCTCACGCCGGCCAGGCCGCCCGCCCGGGGGTCGACCCGGGCCCGGAGCGTGACGGTCGGCCGCTCGCGCATGAGCGCGAGGTCGCGCGCCCCGACGCCTTCGGGGAGATAGTCGGCGGGCGGGTGCGGCCCGAGGCACCGGACGAGCGCGTCCCCCTCGCCCACGTCGAGCTGCGTGGGCCACCCCTGGCCCGTCACCTCGAACACGCCGCGGAGCTCGCCGCGCAGCGTCACGTCCCGCCCCCCGGCCCACTCCCGGACGCGCCCGACGTAGGCGCCGACGGGCTCCCCGCCGTCTCCAGGCTGGATCTCGCAGTTCGAGAACGGGAGCTTCCCGTCCCGGATGGCCTGGAGGTCGCCCCGGAGCGTGAACGGCTCACCCGGTCGGTTGAGGAGCGGCTCCCCATCGACGGGGCACCGGACGCCCGCCTCGCTCTCACCCTCGGGGTAGACCGTCAGGAAGACGTCGAGGGTGTCGCCCGCCAGTTCCGAGGGGTACCCCGTCACGGCGACGTCGGAGAACAAGGCCCGGACCGTGTCCACGAGCGCCGCGACGCCGACGACGTCGCCCCCGGCGACCGCGGGGCCGAGCGAGGTGAGCTGCGCGGGGGCCGCGTCGGACGAGGGGCGGTCGGCGGGGGCGCCCCCGTCGGAGGCACAGGCGGAGAGGGTGAGGGCGAGGCTCAGCGCGAGACGCATGGCGAGGGAGGGGGCGGTCTCCTACCCGCCCCGTCGGTGGCCAGCCGGGATCGCGGCGGCCCAATGAACCCCAGCGGACAGGCCCTCCCTGCCACCCGGCACGTTGTCGTGCGGGCCGACGGCGCCTGAGGGAGTCGCCGAATCAGGCCCGTGGGTTCACAGCGCGCGTCTCGCCCCGGCGCGCGTCTGCCCTGAGAGGTCGACCACGACGGGCGGGTGCGCCAGTCGGTAGCGGAGGTCGAGGACGGAGGCGTTGACCGTCGTCCGCCCGCCGGCGCCTAGTGAGGTAGCGTGGACGTCGGCAGCCTCGTGGATGTCACCGTGGACGTGGAGCCGCGGCCCCGCGCCCGCCCCGTCGAGCTGGCGAAGCCGGTCGGCCAGCCGCTCGCACCCCGCCGGCCCGCCCCGGTCCGTCATGTCGAGCGTGCCGAAGGCCGGCGTGTGTGACGAGGACGTCAAGCCCCTCCGGGACCCGGTGCGAGACCTAAGCGAGCGCGTCCCCGCTGCGCGGGAGGTTGAACGCCCAGCGGTAGAAGGCGGGTACCCACGGCGAGCCGTAGACGCGGAACCCTGCGATAGTCGCCTCGCGGTCCATGAGGGGGACGGCGTCGGCATCCTCGGCGCGGCGCCGGGCATTGTGGAGCGTGGCCGGGCCGTACCGGGTGCTCACGCCCCAGGCCAGAACCGACTGTTGGAGCGGCCAGTCGTGGTTTCCGGGGACGAGGGCCTTTGGGGCGTGGGGTAGGGCGCCGAGCTATCGGCAGAAGGTGCGCCACTCGCCGGGCGTCCTGGCCGAGCAGGCGTCGCCGACGAAGAGGAGGACGTCGCCGTCGGGGACGTCGAGAACGGCGTGATGACCATGGGCGTCGGAGAGGCAGACGAGGCGGGGCACCGCGCTACCGGTCTGGCGGCCCAAGGTTCAGCCCGCGCTCGGCGGCCCGGCCCAACGAAGGGCGGCCGGTGGCGAAGAGCTGGACGGCGCGGTGGACGCGCGAGTCGGGGGAGGGGCGGTCCGTCATGGGACCAAGGTCGTTCGGAGGGTTCGCAGAAGAAACCGGTACCTAATCCCGTACCTCCCGGAAACGAAAAACCCCCAACCGGCTGCGGGGCAGCCAGTTGCGGGTTTTGTCGAGTGGAGATGCCGGGAGTCGAACCCGGGTCCGAAAGGCGCTACAGTCCAGGCGTCTACGCGCGTAGTCAGCGCTTTGGAGTCTTTGCTCCACCGGCGAGGCCCGCTGACGGGCTTCCAGTGGAGCGCAGGCTGGTTGGTTCTCGTCCGTCGGGCTCAGCCGGAGCCTTTGGGACCAGCTCACTCTAGTCGGTGCTCTGTACGTCGATAGTGAGCGTCCGGTGTACAGAACAGCTAGCGGCGTGTGTTACGCGGCCAGCGAGTAGGAGTAGTCGTTCGCAGCTACAATTGCGTTCCGATGGGTGTCACGGGCGTATCGGACACCACCCGGCGCGCGGCCTGCCGCACGAGCCTCTCGTCGAAACCGTGTCATCCCCAAAGAACAGCCGGCCCGCTGTGCGCGCCGGTTGGTCCATAACGTACGCACACCCGACGGCGTGCCTACTCCGTCGCGTCTTCATCACGGTCGCGGGGCGTGCCGAGGGGAACGAGGCCACGCTCCGAGAGTGCCACCGAGAGCGGTCCGAGGACGGACCGGCGGAGGTGACCGTCGAGCGCGTACACCTTCGTGCGACCGCTCAGCCACGACCGCGTCTCGGCGCGGACGTAGACCCGGACGAACCCGCCGTCGAGCGGAACGAGGTCGAGCACCGCGTCCGTCCGCGAGCCGAGGCCCGAGGCGACTTGCCGGGGTGCCGTCGTGACTACGGCTGGGTCGAGCGACTCCGCGAGGCTCCAGCCGGCGTCCGAGGTGGCCTCCCGTAGGAGCGCTGTGACGTCGGCCAACTCTGCGTGCACCTCGTAATCCCGGTACGGAGGGCTGAGACGCGGAGCGCAAGCCGTGAGGGCCAGGACCAACGTGAGGGAAACGGCGCGAACCATGATGGCCAGACTAGCGCGGCCGGTCGGCTAGCGCGAGGGACAAAAAAAAGCCGGGCGGACACGCTCACCCGTACGTGTCCGCCCGGCGTGCGCGGGCCGAAGCCGCGGTGCGCACTGGGTATCGCTCTGTCACGTCCACAGCACCAAGTGCCGATCCAGACGTGCTAGGTTTCTTGACAAGCGGCGTGCCAAGCGCCTTCCTTACCCGGAAGGTGGGCCCAAAGCTACTTGGACGCCGGCCCCCGCTGGCTCGGGCGCAGGCCCCGTCTACCCTCGTGGACGGACCTGTATCCAATCCGGTACGCTTCCTGGCAAAATCCCTCGCGTGGAGGCGCCTCCACGCGAGGGGGCGAGGACGCCGAAGCCCCTTGACCGATAGGACGCGTGAAGCCTCGGTCAGAACCTGGCGCTGAGTTGAGGGGAGGAGGCGCCGGCCCTACCTTTGCTCTCTACGGCCCGAACGACCTACTCACCCACTCCACGGTCCCTATGCCCTGCGGACGCAAGCGCAAGCGCCACAAGATCGCGACTCACAAGCGGAAGAAGCGGCTTCGTAAGAACCGCCACAAGAAGAAGGGCCGCTAGGTCGGCCTCGGCCGACGCCGGTCGCTCTCCCCGGACCCGTTTCGGTCCGCCGGTCTCAGGCCGCTCCCGGAAAGGGGGCGGCCTGTTTCGGGTTCGGCCGGAGCGAGCCGCCGGGGCTCTGCCGTTATCTTGGCTGGCCCCCTGCCCTCGTCCCCCCGCCCTTCACTCATGAGCCAGCGTAGCCACGCCATCCGCGCCTCCATCTTCGGGTTCTTCGTCGGCGGCGCCGCTGGCGTGACCGTCGGCCTCCTGCTGGCGCCCGATGAGGGCCGCCAACTCCGGCGCCGCGCCGCCTACCTCCTCGATCGCTGGGCCGGCGACCTCGCCGCCGTCGTCGACCGGCTCGATGGGGCCGGCGTCCCGTCCGACGCCCGCGCCCGCGCCGACGCCCTCATCGCCGACGCCCGCCAGCAGGCGGAGTCGTTGCTCTCGGAGGCTGACGCCCTCATCAACCAGGCCCGTCTCGGGCGGTCCGGCGACGGCGCCTGACTCACCCGTCTCTCCTCCTCCCGCGCGCCCCGCGCGACCTCCCCGCCACTGGCACACGTGCGTTTTACGATTCTCCTCCCGAGTGCGGAGGGCAAGGAGCCCGGGGGCAACCCGCTGGCCCCCGACATGTTCGACTACCGCTCGTCGAACACGTTCAATTACTTCAACCAACTCAACCCTGAGCGCCGCGCGCTCATCGACGCGCTTCAGGCCCAAATCAAAGAGGCCGACGAGGACGAGCTCCAGCAGCTGTTCGGTGTCAAGGGCGACACGCTCGAGGAGGCCGTCGAGGCCAACCTCCAGGTCTACCGGAGTCCGCTCATGGCGGCCGTCGACCGGTACGGGCCGGGCGTGATGTACGCGGCGATGGACTTCGCCGGGCTCCCGACGGGCTCGCAGCGGCGCCTCCTCGAGAACGGCGTCATCTTCTCGGGCCTCTTCGGACTGCTCCGGCCGGACGACCTGATCCCGAACTACCGGCTCAAGATGGACGCGAAGGTCGAGAGCATCGGGAAGGTCTCGGGCTACTGGCGGGAGTCGCTCTCCGACGCGCTCAACACGCTCGTCGCCGGCCACGCCGTCTGGAACCTCCTCCCGGGCGTCCACGAAACGGCCTGGGACGACGCCGAGACCTACGCTCGGATGATCCGGGTCAAGTTCTACAAAGAGGACGAGAGCGGGGAGCGGTCGGCCGTCTCGCACGGCGTCAAGGAGCTCCGCGGCGCGCTCGTCGCCTACATCGTCAACGAGACGGCCGACTCGGTCGAGTCCTTGGAGGACTGGGAGGCGCCCGACGGCTACGAAATGGACCCCGATGCCTCGGAGATCAACGAGAGCGGGGGCGGGACGGTCGCGATGGTCACAAGCCCGGGATGGGAGGCGCGCCGGGAGGCCCGCCGGAAGGCCCGCGCCGAGGCCGAGGCCGAGGCGGCCGCCGCAAAGAAGGCCCGCGAGGACGACGACGACTGAGAAAGTGGGCGGCGAGGGCCGTGAGGGTTCGGCCGGCCGACTCGCTCGCTATCCCCATCGCCGCACGCCTTATGTCCGTCGTTATCGGAATCGCCGGGGGCTCGGGGTCGGGCAAGACGACCGTCCAGCGGCGCGTGATGGAGCGGTTCGGGCCGCGCCGGATCGCGCTCCTCGACCACGACGCCTACTACCGCCCGCTCGACCACCTTCCGCCCGAGCAGCGCGCGCGCTTCAACTTCGACCACCCGGACGCGCTCGAGACCGAGCTCATGGTCGAGCACCTCGACCAGCTCCTCGCCGGCGAGCCGGTCGAGAAGCCCACGTACTCGTTCGAGACGCACAGCCGGCGAGCGGAGACGGAGACCATCGATCCCCGGCCGGTCGTGCTGGTGGAGGGGATCCTCGTGCTCGCCGAGCCCGCGCTCCGCGAGCGGATGGATGTCAAGCTGTTCGTCGACGCCGCGCCGGACGTCCGGCTCATGCGGCGGATGGAGCGTGACCTCCACGAGCGCGGGCGGTCCGTCGAGTCGGTCCTCGAGCAGTATCGGCGGACGGTCCGCCCGATGCACCTCGAGTTCGTGGAGCCCTCGAAGCGCCACGCCGACGTGATCATCCCGCGCGGCGGGCAGAACCAGGTCGCCATCGACATGGTGCTCGCTCGCGTCCAGTCGCTGATCGACCTCGACCGCTAGCGCGCCGCGAGGGCCAGCCGTCGGATGCCGTCGTGGACGAGGTGGGACTCCACCCGGTCCACCTCGGTGAGCCGCTCGGCGAGCCATGGCCCCCACCCGCCCGTCGCGACGACGATCGCGTCGCCACCGAGCGCGTCGGTGGTGCGGCGGAGGAGGCCGGCGACGCCGTCGAGCACGAGCGCTCCGAGGCCGGCCTGGATGGCCGTCACGGTCGAGTCGCCGACGGGGGCGACTACGTCCGGCCAGGGGACGTCGGGGAGCTGGCGGGTGTCGCGGGTGAGCGAGCGCCGGAGGAGGTCCGGCCCGGGGAGGATGGCGCCGCCGAGGTAGGCGGGCTCAGCCGTGACCACCTCCGTCGTGATGGCCGATCCGGCGTCGAGCGCGACCACGGGGCGCCCCGCCGCGAGCGCGTGCGCGCCGACGGCCGCCGCCAGCCGGTCGGTCCCGAGCGTCCGCGGCGTCGCGTAGGCGAGGCGGAAGGGGAGGGGCAGGTCGGCCGACACGACGGTGGGCACGGCGCCTGTCACAGCTGCGACGGCCTCGGCCAGTACCGGCGTCAGGGCGGGCACGACGGAGGCGATTCCTGCCGCCTCGGCGTCGTCCGCGAGCTCCGCGAGGCGGGCGGTCCAGGCCTCGGCGGGCGCGTCGTCGGAGGGGAACCGCGCGGTCGCGCCCCACGCGCCGTCCCACACGGCCGCCTTCACCGACGAGTTGCCGGCGTCGAGGGCAAGAAAGGACATGGCCGCCGGCCCCTCCACCTACAAGCGTTCGATTCGGACCGCGTCGATCCGGTTCGGCGTGGCCTTCGTGACGGTGAACCGGTAGCCCTCGTGGTCGAACGTCGCGTGCTCGGCCGGGACGGTGCCCAGCAGGGCGAGGACGAAGCCGGCGACCGTGTCGTAGTCACCCTCGCCGAGGTCGACGTCGGTCTCGGCCGCGAGGTCGGCCACCTCGACGCGGCCGTGGACGACGACGGTCCGGTCGTCGAGCGTCCGGATGGGCGCGGCGACGGGGTCGTGCTCGTCGCGGATGTCGCCGAACAGCTCTTCCAGGAGGTCTTCGAGAGTCACGATCCCGGCCGTCCCGCCGTATTCGTCGACGGCGACGGCGAGCGTCGTGCCGCCCTGAAGAAAGTCGAACAGGAGGTCGCGCGACGGCTTCGACTCGGGGACCGCGCGGGCCGGGCGGAGGATCGACGCCAGCGACGCCGGCGCGTGGAACAGGTCGTGCGCCAGAACCACGCCCACGATCTTGTCGACGTTCTCGCGGTAGACCGGCAGCCGGCTGAATCCCGTCTCGATGAACGTCTTCCGGACCTCCTCGATGGAGGCGCCCTCCTCGACGCCCTTGATCTCGGTCCGTGGGATCATCGAGTCCTTGACCCGGAGGCTGCGGAGCTCGAACACGTTGGAGAGGATCTCCGACTCCTCCTCGTCGAGGTCGAGCGTCCCCGTCTCGCGGCTCTCGCGGATCACGAGCTCGAAGTCGCGCTGGAGGAACTGCTGGACCGTCGCGCCCTCTCCGCCGACGGCTCTCACGAGCAGTCCGCTGACCCACCCGGCCGCCTTGATGAGGATCCAGAACAGCCGGTACGTCAGCTTGAGCGGGCCCGCGAGCACGAACAGCACGCGGACCGGCGGCTGGCGGAGGAGCGACTTCGGCAGGACCTCGCCGACGACGAGGACGACGATCGCGGCGATCACGGTCTGCGTGATGAGGACCCAAGCGGTCGGGTCCGCGATCCCGAGCGTGCCGCCGAAAAAGGCCACGAGCGGCGGCTCGAGGGCCAGGCTCATCAGCGTCGAATAGACCACGAGCGCGATGTTGTTGCCCACGAGCGTCGTCGTGAGGAACATGCCGGGGTCGGCCATGAACTCCTGCACCACGCCGCCGACCCAGCCGGCCTGCCGCGCGCGGGCCTCGGTCTTGAGCCGGTTCGCCGTCACGAACGCGATCTCCGAACCGGAGAAGAACGCGCTCAGGGCGAGCATCAGCAGGATGAGGAGGAAGACCGTCACGGGGGCGGGAGACCGGGGGCGGGGAGCGAGCAGAGTCTACGCCGAGGCAGGTCGGCTGGCCCCGCCTCGGCGCCGAGGCGGACGGGGGCGCCTTCGCATCGAGCCTTTACCGTCCCTGGAAGTCCGGCGTCTCGCGATTGAGGAACGCCATCACGCCTTCGGCGAAGTCCTCCGTCGCCGCGCACTGGGCGAACAGGGCGGCTTCCTGCTGGAGGCCCTGCGGAAGTGGAAGGTCGGCCGCGCGGAGGGCCTGGAGCGTCATCGCCACGGCGACTGGCGCCTTCGACGCGATCGTGAGCACGAGCTCCTTCGCCGTCGCCTGCAGCTCCTCGGCCGCGACGACGCGGTTGACGAGGCCGACCTCGTAGGCCCGCTGTGCCGAGATCCGCGCGCCCGTGAGCAGCATCTCCGCCGCGATCCCGTGGCCGACGAGCCGGGGCAGCCGCTGCGTCCCACCGAACCCGGCGATGAGGCCGAGCTGGACCTCCGGCTGCCCGAACTGGGCCGCCTCGGACGCCACGCGGAGGTGGCAGGCCATCGCCAACTCGCACCCGCCGCCCAGCGCGAACCCGTTGATGGCCGCGACGACCGGCTTCGGCAGGCCCTCGATCGAGCTGAACACGGCCTGTCCGCGCGCGGCGAACCGGTGCGCGTCGAGCGGCTCCATCCCCGCGAACTCGGAGATGTCGGCGCCGGCCGCGAACGCCTTCTCGCCGGCCCCCGTGATCACGACGCCCTTGACGTCGGGCTGGCGGGCGAGGCGGAGAGCCTTCGAGAGTTCGGCCACGAGCTGCTGGCTGAGGGCGTTGAGCGCGTCGGGCCGGTCGAGCGTGATCGTGAGGACGCCGTCGGCGTCGGTCTCGGCGCGGAGGGTCTGGAAGTCTGCCAAGGGATCAGGAATGGGAATCGGGAAGGAGCAGGGGGCGGTCGCCGCGGCCGGGACGACGAGGACCTGCTCGGTCCTCGCTCCCCGTTCTCCGGGTCTGGCGGGGGGCAGCGAACTGGCGGTCGGCGGAGCCGGCCGTTACCCCTCGCGCTGGCGGCGGCGGGCGGCGGCCTCGGTCTGCTCGGCGTCGCCCAGCACGTCGTCGAGGTCGTCGAGGAGGCCGGCGTCGATGCGGTCCTCGATCTTGCCCATCTCGCCGGCCGACGACGCCTCGAAGGCCTCGAAGTCGAGCTCCGTGAGGGAGCCCATGCCGAGGGTCTCGTCGAGCGCCTCCATCGAGTGCTGCGTCTCCTCGACCTCGCTCATGAGCGTGTCGAGCTGGAACGAGACCTCTTCCGGGTTCTGCATCGTGAGCGACTGCTCGTAGACGTAGCGCGTGACGTCCTCGATGGTCTCGAGCTGGGCCTCGATGATGGCGAGGTTCTCGCCGGCCTTCTTGAACCGGTCGAGCCGCTTCTCCAGAATCGTCAGCCGCCGCTGCTTGATCGCGCGGACGCGGGGCGGGTCGCCCTGCATCTCGTTCTGGAGCGCCGTGATGGCGCGGACGATGTCGTTCTCGCCGGTCCGCTTGGCGAACTGGACGTACCGCTCTTTGAGCTGGAGGAGGTTGAGGTGGGCGTCGAGCAGCCCGTCGAGCTTCTTGAGGTGGGCGTCGAGGAGGCCCTGGCTCGAGTACGGGAGCTTGGCGTAGTTGTCCTTGATCGCCTTCTCCATGTTCCGGAACCGGACGTACCGCTTCTGGTCGTCCTTGGCGAGGGTTCGGAACACCTCGCGGTCGCGGGGCTGCCTCCGGCGCTCGTCGATCTTGCGCGCGCGGACGGCCCGCTTGTACCGCTCGTTGCGGGGGAGGGTGCCGAGGTAGAGCAGCTCGGCGGCCGCCGCGAACACGAGGAGCACGTTGGCCGTGACGCCGCCCGTCAGGAGGGCGATCACGAGGGCGAGGATCAGAAAGCCCAGGTTGACCGGGCTCATGAAGGCCTCCTTCGTGAAGTTGATCGACTCGTCGGGCATGGGGTGTGTCGTTCGTAGGTCGTGGGGCGTGGGGAGCGGTCCCACGGGCTACGCCCTACGCGCCAGGGTTTCGGCCGATGGTCTTGGCGCCTTTGTCGGGGTCGGCGGGCGTCTCGTCCTCAGGGGGGGGCGTCCGGCCGATGGTCTTGGCCCCCGCCGGCGACGTCGCCGAGGCGGGTGCGGCCGGATCGGTGGCGTTCTGGGCGGCCTCCTCGATCGACGGCGTCGCGCCGCCCATGGCCGCCTTCATCTGGCGGACGAGCGCCTCGGCCTCGGCCTTGGCGAGGTCCTCGCGGTCGAGGTCCTCGGCGTTGCCGGTCTGGGGTGCGTAGCCCTCGGTCGCCAGCTCGAAGCGGGCCTCGGCGTGGGCCGCGTCCCGGAGGAGCTGGTCGGTCACCGCGTCCGTCTCGCTCTCGAGCGCCTCGTTCCGCATGTTGCGGAGCGCCTCGGCGGACGACGCCATCCGCTGGGCGCCGCGGTGGGTCTGTTTGAGCTGGCGGAGCTGGCGGAGGTGCGCCTTCTCCTCGGCCTTGAT
>Ga0310345_10004210_pt1 | contig 13176 bp, 11 predicted proteins | sample HC15DNA20500_MG_FD_204667 | JGI IMG/M metagenome (GOLD analysis project Ga0310345, IMG submission 204667) | Marine microbial communities from station ALOHA, North Pacific Subtropical Gyre - HC15-DNA-20-500_MG | ecosystem: Environmental > Aquatic > Marine > Oceanic | place: Pacific Ocean: North... | reverse complement strand
CGGGGACTCGAGCCGTTCCCCGCGCACTCGATGAAGTGAAGGCGGGTCACGGAAGGAAAACGCTTCAACTCATCCATGGTGAAGATCAGCTCACGGTCCACCAAGCCGTGGATCATGAGGCGATGCTCCGCGGGATCGATGGTCGGAACGATTGAGCCACGTGTGGTCCCGAAATAGAAGAGTGAAGACGGTGTGATCGCCCCCACCTGCTCCTCGAGCGGAGTCCCTATGTGAAAGACGAGCCCGAATTCGTCGGGTGACGGCCTGCCGTTGACCGGCTCCCGCACCGACGTCACGTGACGCGAGCGCTTGCCATAAGCGATCAGTTCCGGGGTCGAATAATCGTCGGCCTCGTCGGACTGGTCAGATGCTGGTGTCTGGCCGAGCGCGGGCTCTGCCCCGCCCAAGGACAAACCACCGGCCAACGCGGCGCCGCGTTTTAGGAACGCCCTTCGATCAGGCTGTTTCGAGGCCATGGGTCTCTCCTTCGCACATGAGGTTACACGGAAATCACTTCCCGTCCGTCGAAACTAGACGCCAAGGAGCCGGGTGGCCAGGCATCTAGCAAGCTCGAATGGGACGACTGGACATGTGGACGGGCGGCGTGACCGGAGCCATTAGGGTCGTGCGCCGCGCACGCGCAGAGCATCTTGATTGCGCAGCACGATCAGAGAGACGTTGGGCCACAGCTACGATTGGGGGCAGGGATGAAGCGGCGATGGATCGCTCTGGTGGCCGTACTCTGGCCGCTTAGCCACGTACTCCTCATTCCTCGTCCGATTCCAGCGTCTTCCACCGCTCCTCGAGTTGGTCTACTTCGTGCCGGCCGGCCTGATGGGCGCTTTCGCAGTCCACCTACTCCTCCTGAAATTACGATCCGCAGGCCAAACGACTTCGATTGTGCTCGGAGCAGTCCTTCTGTCCCCCTTCGCGATGGCGGGCAATCTACTCGGTGGTCTCTTTGGGGTGGACGGTGATTGACTTTCTAGGGGGAGAAACCTGAGGAATTAAGCGGAGCTAACAAAGGGTGGCTCACCTTTATGACTAGTATCTGGGCATCTCGTCAAGTCGCGGCATCCTGACAGTCCGCTAGTTCATCCAATCGTCCTGGAGCACCTGTAGTGTGGTCGTGTACTCTTCACCGTTCACGGTGAGCGTCACGTTGTAGACGCCTGGCTGAGCCAGCTGTCCCTGGCGCCCTCCACGCCCACCGCCACGGCCGCCCCGGCCGCGACCCGCGGGTGGCGGGTTGCTGCGCTGGTTCCACTGCACGCGGTTCATGCCGGCCTCGCCGGTTCCCTCCATGGTCCGAAATACGTCTCCGGTTAGAGCGTTGGCGATCGAAATGCTCACGTCACCGCTCGTCGCTTCGCTGAGCCAGTAGTGGATCGCGGACCCCGTCGGCGCATTCTCACCCTGCCAGTTCTTGTCCCCGGTCACTGACCGACCTTGCGTCCGGCGATTCTTCCAGCGAACCGACTCGCGAGGCTCGTATAGGTGCACGTCCTCCGCCATGGTCTCACCGGTGGTGGCCTGCAACGGAGTGATGTCGTCCATGATGTAGATGCTGCGCCCATGCGTCGCAATTACGAGGTCGTTATCCCGCGGATGCACAAGCACGTCGTCGATTCGCACGACGGGCAACCCATTCATGAAGTGGAACCACTCTTGCCCCTCGTCGCCTGACACGAAGAAGCCAAATTCCGTGCCGACGTAAAGAATGTCCTCGTTGCGAGGGTCCTGACGCACAGTATTCACGTTTCCGAAGTCGGGCAGGTTCGAGCTGATGCTCTGCCAGGTCTCACCGTAGTCGCGTGTGACGTAGACGTACGGCCGCAGATCGTCGTCGCGATGCCCGTCGATGGACACATAAGCGGTCGCGGCATCGAAGTGAGACGCTTCGACGCGGGACACGTAGTACTCCGTCGTGCCTCCGGGCATGTTCTTGCTGACCTCGGACCACGTCGCTCCGCCATCACGGCTGACGTTGATGTTGCCGTCGTCGGTCCCGAACCAAAGGATCCCCGGCAGAATCGGAGACTCGGCAATCGACACGCCTGTGCTCCACTGCGACACGCCGTCGTTGCGCGAGAGGTTGCAATCGATACCGCGGTCCAACTGTCTGCAACGCGGCACATTATTGCCCACATCCATCAGATCGACCCCATCGCGGTCGACGTTCTTAGTGAGGTCGGCGCTCATCGTCCACGTATTGCCACGGTCGCGCGAGATGAAGAACTGGTTCCCGGCTATATAAACCGTGCTCGGGTTGTGGGGCGAGAGCTCGATGGGCGCATTCCAGTTGAAACGAATCTGAGTCTCCGCGGAGGGTTCGGGAACGATGTTCACACCGCGGCCTCCTCCGAAGCCTCCGCGTCCGCCTGCAAAGCCACCGCCGCGACCACCGCGCCCGCCCGGACCACGTGGTCGGATTGTCTGCTGGTCGCCCGTCGCGAGGTCGTACCGGTTCGAGTTCCCGCCTTGGGACTCGGAGTAGATGATGTTCGCGTCGGTCGGGTCTTGCTGCGTATAGAAGCCATCGCCGCCTCCGACGCGGAACCAGTCCTGCGCCAGAATCTGGCCGGACCGGACCGAGCTCGGACCACACCATGTGCCGTTGTCCTGCAGACCAGTACAGACGCGGTATGGTCGCTCCATGTTCACCGACGCGTGATAGGGCTGCCCGACCGACCATGTGCGCAGCGACTCCCACGTCTCACCCTGATCGTAGCTGACATCGATCGAGCCGTCGTTACCGATTATCACGTGATCGTGATTGTTCGGGTTGATCCACATAGCGTGCTGATCGACGTGGCCATAACCGTCCAGAACCTCCCAGGTCGCTCCTCCATCCCGAGATTTCGCCACCTGCTGATCCACCGTGTACACTAGGTCGGGGTCTTGAGGGGACACGCGGATCTGACTGAAATACATGGGGCGACCGTTCTCGTTGCTACGGAACTGCCAGTTCATGCCCCCGTCGGTCGAGCGCCAGACACCGTTCCACTGATGGTCTGGCTGGAGCTCACCGTCCTCCGCCAGCGCCTGCCACGCCGCCCGATCATCGTCGCTCAGGGGACGTTCTTTGTCCGCCGCGACTTCGATCTGCGCGTAGATGACGTTGGGATCCGCGGGTGTCGTGGCGAGCGCGATTCGTCCCATTGTGCCGTTCGGCAATCCATTCCCCTCTAGCCGGTCCCAGTTCTCGCCGCCGTCCATCGACATCCAAATACCACTCCCCGGTCCGCCTCCCACGAAGCAACAACCGCTGCGCCGCCGCTGGTACGTTGCGGCCAACAGCTTGTCGGGATTCGACGGGTCGATGATGAGATCGGTGGCACCCGTGTCATCGTCGATGCGCAGCACGTGGTTCCACGTGCGACCGCCATCGCTCGTCTTGAATACCCCGCGCTCCCGATTGGACCCGAAGAGGTGACCGTTAGCCGCGATCCACACGGTGTTGGCATCGGTGGGATGCACGATCACCCGCGCGATGGACTGCGTCTCACGAAGCCCCACGTACGTAAACGAGTCTCCGCCATCCGTGGACTTGTAGACGCCAGCCCCGAACGAAGAGCTCTGGCGGTTGTTCGATTCCCCCGTGCCGATGTAAAGCACGTCCGTGTTGGAAGGCGCAATCCCGATCGCGCCAATCGAGTGGGTTTCGTACTCGTCGAAGATGGGCTCGAACGTCGTGCCGTTATTGATGGTCCTCCACAGCCCCGCGGTTGCGAAGCCCACGTAATACCGGAACGGGTTCGTCGCATCGACCGCGATATCATCGACTCGTCCACCCTGTCCAACGGGGCCAATCGACCTCCACTTGAAGGGCCGCAGCAACGGATTCGAAGATTGATTCACGACCGCTATGTCGGCGTCCTGAGCGACCGAAGCCGCGGGGAGCGACCAAGTCGCAGCGAGTAGCAACAGACTCATACGGAGGACGCGCGAACCCGTCATGGTCCACTCCTTGGATTCTCTTGGACACGGATGGGGGAACGCCAAGGTCGGCTCACGGTCGGGTTTCGTCAAACGCTTCGGGAACCCCGCCCAGCGCCTCGGCATTCAGCATGAAGCAAACGAAGAGTGTCAGATATACCTACAATCCCCCGCACACGTGAGAAGGGAAAAGTAGATGCGAAATCAAGTCGGCCGGACACTACTGGTCGCGGGTTTCGTCGTCATGGGTGGATGTGGGGGCGGGGACGAGGCGACGGAACAGGCCGCGCTGGACGAAGTGAAAGAGATCGTCTTGGGTCCGACAGAGGGGCACGATCTATCGCCAACCGACATCGACCGCGTGCTGGCTGGCCACATGGCGCCCGACTTCTCGGCGACCTCGCCCGCGGGCCCAATTGTCACTTTGTCGCAATTTCGCGGGCAGAAGAACGTCGTGCTCTTCTTCTACCGTGGCCACTGGTGACCATGGTGCGCCAAGCAGCTCGGCGAGCTGCAAGACTTCCTGACGCCGGAACAGCGCGCGACAACCGAGATCCTGGCTTTGGCCTCGGACGGCCCTGAACAACTGCAGATGATGGTCGACCGCGTAGCCGAAGACACGGACGGCTATGTCATCGATTTCACTCTGCTGTCGGATCCCGATGCAGCGATCATCAATCGGTACGGGCTTTTCAACCAGAACGACCCTAAGGGTAGGGCCATCCCTCATCCCACGGCATATGTAATCGACATGGAAGGACGGGTCCACTGGAAGTTCACTGAGGTGAACTACCGCATCCGCCCCGAGAATGAGGCCATCCTCGCTGCGTTGGCGGAGATCAAGGGAATGTGAGCGCGGCAGCCCTGACCTAGTCGTCGCCGCTCGGAACCGCGACGGCTCTCCCGTCGAGCGTCACGGTTTTCACGCCTCGGCGGACATACGCGAGCGCGAGCGTCTGCCCATACTTTGGGGACTGAACCGCCGAAGTGATGCGCCCCACAACCTTCTCCGAGCCGTGCGCATGCAACTCAGTCCCCGAGGCAGGCGTCGGCACGTCCCCGAGCTCCAACTGCCGCAGGTGTCGGTTCACGTGCCCACGGTCGCGGATCCGGATGATGACTTCCTGACCCGTATAGCACCCTTTTCCGTAGTCGATCGCCCGGTCGTGGATGCCGGCTTCGATGGGGATCGTAGTTTCGTCCATGTCGGTGCCGAATACCGGGCGCCCGCCCTCGACGCGAAGGGTGGACCACACACCGTGACCTGCCGGGCGAGCGCCGGCGGCAACGACAGCCTTCCAGAGGGCGGTCACGGCGCCCGCGGGCCCGACCACCGAATAGGCCTCCGGCCATACTTCCTCGGTCTTGATGACCGCCAGGCCATCCACGACCGAGGAACCGGTGAGCCGCCAGTGGCCCTCGCTCAATGCCGAGAGCTCATCGCTTCCGACGAGTAGCCCAAGTGCCAGGCGCGAGACAAGCGTCGGTGCATCCGGACCCACCACGGTGATCATGCCCGTGTCCGCCGACACATCCCTGACCGATGCGAGACGGGGCGGCAGGAATTTCTTGAAGTGCTCGAGCAATGCCGAGACGCCGCCGACGGGGACGTCGAGTAGGAAGCCCGCTGAGTCTTCGTCCCCGCGCAGCATCGACCAAGCGTCACAAATCATCTTGCCCTTGGACGTGAGCACTGAGTGGTAGGTGGCTTCGCCGCCTAGCACTCCGTCCCCGCATGCAGCAGGAGCCACGGGCATGCGCCCCGTGAGGATGCCGTCGAGCATCTGGCCAGGGGCGTGACCCGTCACCGCGAGACGAGAGCGGTGGCTTCGGTCGAAGACCGCCGCGGCCAACGTTGCTGCCTCGTACGAACCCGCCGGATCACCGAAGTGGCGCATGAGGCTACGGCCGTGGTAGTCGGCGGAAACGCCGCCGGCCTCCTCCATCGCCTGCCACACCGGGCTCACGCGCTCAGCACTCACAGCCCTTCCAGGTCGCCGGCAGGTGTGATGCCCACCCGCAAGTCACGCAGCATAGCCTCGACTCGCCGAGTGTCGGCCGCGCCGGGCGAGTCTCGGAGGTAGTCGTCGAGTTGCTCGACGGCCTCGTCGTGGTGGCCCATGCGCGCGAGCAGTACTCCACGGGAACGGTTCTCGGCCGGAGCAGTGGGAGTCAGAAGCAGGATCCGCTCTACCGCCGCCAGCGCGCGTTCGTGGTCCCCGACATTCACGTAGACCCCCTTCAGGTGGGTGAGCAGGCGCTGGAGCATGTCTCGGCGGTCGGCCTTACGAAGAAACGAGTCCTTCAGCTGGACAACGCCGCCATAGACACCATCCAGAACCTCCTGCGCCTCGTCCTCGAAGCGAACCTTGCCGCCGTCGAACGGGTCGAGCAACAGGTCGAGTGCGTCGCCCTTGTAGCGGATGAGAAATGGGCCGGGGAAGCTCACGCCCTCGAGCGGCAGACCCAGCCTCCAGCCGACTTCGAGCATCACGATGCCCAGCGTGAGGGGGATGCCGAGTCCGCGATCCAGCACGTCATTCAGGAAACAGTTGCGGGGGTCATAGAACGCCTTTTGGTTCCCGGACATCTTCCTGCGCACATATAGCGTCTCGATGAGCTCGTCGAGAAGCACGAGCGGTGCGGTCTCGTCCGCGAGCCGGTCCTTCACTTCCTCGGCGAGCTGGTCCAAGCGAGCCAGGTAGAGCTCCACCGAAAGCTGCGGGTACTCCTCCTTGGCGACCAGCAGCAACGCGCGCGCAAGGTTCATTTGCCATTCGCTGCGGGCGATTTCATCCGCCAGGAGTCGGCGGGGGGTGAGGGTAGGGCTGCTCACGGGTCCTAAGCTTGCCTCGCTCTGCGCGAAGAGTTCCGGGACGGGACGTCGATCCCGGGGGAACGGACACATGAGTACCCTGAGCGCGGTCGTGGTTTCCACTCGGGACGGTTGCCCACCTCTTCCGGCGCGTTCATCGTATCGTCATGCCGCGCCGACCCGTGTCCCTCAAGCGACCCAATCGAGAGCAAGAGCCTCTGCGGCTCTCGCTAACGTTCGCGTCCCTGCTCGGTGTCATGCTGACGTTCGCGGCACCCGCAGACGCTCAGGGCACATACACGGTCGGCGGCTTGCTCGGGCAGCTCGAGTCCCGGCAGCTCCATAGCCACGCCGACGACACGCAGGCACGCACCGACGTCGTTCTCGGCGCGTTCGTCGACGTGGCCACACCGCTCTCATGGCTACATATCGGGCTTGAGGCCTCCATCGCACGCCGGGGCGGACACTACGAAACTACGACGGCCGCCGGCCCCACTACGCAGAGCGCACGCATCGACTACTTGAGCTTCGCGCTCATGCCCGCCGTCTGGCACGACTTCGGGCCCTTCGCGCTCTACATGTCGCTGGGATTCGCGCGCGAGTCCGATGTCGGTATCGGCTCCACCGCGGACCTCGTGCCGCTGTTCAGTGAGCCGGCATCGAATGTGTTCGCGCTCGCCGCCGCGGCGGGGCTCGAGATCTCCTTCATGCGCAGGTGGTCCGCACGACTGGAAGTGCGCGAACTGAACCAGGTTTCACCCGCCTTCAGAGCGCCCTCAGGAGACATCCGACATCGGTCCCGCGAGTTTATCATCAAGGTCGGCATGCGCCCAGGAGCGTGAGCACCCACCTTGCCCGCGATCGTGCGTCATCCTGACGCTCGGCTTCAATGTATCCCCAAGAACGAGGAGCCCATGACCGACGAGCCCCGGGACAAAAGGCCGGAGATCCGGCTGTCCCAGCTCAGTCACGGCGCCGGTTGAGCTTGTAAGCTCGGGATGTCCGAACTGACGCAGGTTCTGCGTCACGTCCTGCCGGTGGAAGATCCGAACGTGCTCGTCGGGCATACGACGGGCGACGACGCTGCCGTGTACCGTATGACCGACGATCGAGCGCTGGTCGTGACGGCCGACTTTTTCACGCCCATCGTCGACGACCCGTACGACTTCGGACGCATTGCCGCGACCAACGCCTTGTCCGACATCTACGCCATAGGCGCGACTCCGCTCCTTGTGCTGAACCTGGTCGGGTTTCCAAGGGATCTTCTCGGCGACGGCATTCTGGACGAGATCTTGCGCGGAGGTAGTGACGTGACTCGGTCGATCGGGGTTCCTACTCTGGGCGGCCACTCGATCGACGACGCCGAACCCAAGTATGGCCTGGTCGCAGTCGGTGAAGTGCATCCAGATCGCATGGTTACGAACGCCGGAGCGAAGCCTGGTGACGTCCTTGTTCTCACCAAGCCTCTGGGGTCCGGAGTGATCGCTACCGCGATCAAACAAGGCGAGGCGCCAGACGACGTGATCGCGACCGCCGTCGAAGTCATGGTGACTCTGAACGCCGGCGCGGCCGAGGCCATGCGAAACGCCGGTGTCGTCGCCGGAACCGACGTGACCGGATTCGGCCTTCTCGGTCACCTGCATAATCTGCTACGAGCTTCAGAAGTGGCGGCTCATCTGCGCTCGCATGACGTCCCCCTTATTTCGGGGGCCCGGGAGTTGGTCGCATCTGGACACGTGCCTGGAGGCACCAAGCGGAATCTGGATGACCTGGCGCAAAGCGTATCGTTCGCCGACTCCGTCGACGACTTCAGCCGCACGCTGCTCGGCGACGCCCAGACCTCGGGCGGGTTGCTGATGTGTGTGTCGCCCGATGCCGTCGATGCGCTGCTGCTCGACCTGGAGGGGAGGAGCCCTGTGGCGGCCGTGATTGGCGAGGTAGTGGAGGGTACGGCGGGGCGGATCAGCGTCGAATAGCGCGTCCCGTCCCGCCATGCCACTGTCCTCCGGCGGCGCGCATCATTCCTGCCTATGGGAACCCACAAGCGGGACCTCACGGTATTACGATCCCCTTATCGATAGAGAGATCGTAATATGGACGTGGACACCGCGCCGACTGTGAAGGTGTCACCCAAGTATCAGGTGGTGATCCCAAAACAGGTTCGATCAGCGCTGAACATCCAGGTGGGGCAGCGGTTGCAGGTGTGGCACGACGGCCACTCCCTGAGACTCGTGCCCGTGGAGCCCATCGAAGACCTAGCCGGGGCGTTTCCCCAGATCCCGCCCTTCGAACGAGAGGCGGATCACGACCTGTGACCGTGCTCGATTCGTCGCTCTGGATCGACTTCTTCCGCGGTGGCTCCCACCAGGCCACTGTCCTGTCCCTGCTGAGCGGCGCCGGTCAAGTGCTGGTGCCGACCGTCTGTCTGTCTGAAGTACTGCGCTTCATGGAGTGGACCCTCTCACCAGCAGATGCCCTGCGTGCGGCGACGGCGATGCGCACGCAAACCGTTATCGATCTAACAGCGGACCTTGCTATGTATTCGGCCCGAATCTGCTTACGACACCGACTCCCGCTCGCCGATTCGATCATCTATGCTACAGCTAGGATGCACGGCGCAGGCCTATGGACCATGGACACCGACTTCCGGGGCCTCGCGGAAGTGGTGTTCTTCGAGTAGCGCTACGCCCGCGGCCGCCTCTCCATCACGAGATTCAGCTTGGTCTTAAGCAGCGCGCCGTAGCCGTTGCGCTTGAGCAGATCGCGGTGCCGTGCCGTCTCCTTGAACTCCGTGATGATGAGCCTGGGCCAGAGCTCATCAGGCGCCTCTCCGAAGAACGCCTCCATCACCGGAAGCTCCATGCCTTCGATGTCGACCTTGAGCGCGTCGACAGGGGTGAGGCCCTCCGCCTGCAGCAACGCCGCTAGGGGCCACACTGGTACCGTCTCCGTTCGAACGATCGCCGAGTCGGACACGTCCGGCCGTTCGAGGCTGTTTTCACCCAAGTTGTCGGCACGCACGAACAACGTGCCCTCATCCGCTGATACGCCCACGGCCGCAGGAACGACGCGAACGTTGTCGCACGCGTTCCAGGACAGGTTCGCCTCGAGCCCGGCAACCAGTTGAGGATCGGGCTCGATCGCGACGACCGTGGCATCGCTACCGAGGACCTTGTGCATCCAGAACGAGTAGCCCCCGACATTGGCGCCTACGTCGACGAACACGAAGCCGGCCTTCGCGCGCAGCGCCAGGAGCTCCCGCTCCTGCCAGTCCCACTGCTGCGGCATGAACAGAATGCGAGCCTCTGCGACGTTGTCCGACGGGAAAAGCCTCAGCCTCAGGCCCCACACCTCCGTATCCAGCGGCGTATTGAGACCAGTGCGGGCCAGCCGGCGCAGCAACAGGGATGCCCGTTCGCCGGCCCACCTGGGCGGCATGGACCGGCACAGGCGTAGGAAGCAACCGCGCAGCGGACCGGGTTCATACCGTCCCCAGGGACCGGCTCAGGTGCTCGAGCCGATCCACGTCAGTTTGGCGTCGACCCCGCGGTCCTCACCGACCCCGCCTTCCTCGCGGGACCCGCAACATTCGTTGGGCTTGCTTTGCTGGCCGAACTCGCCTTCTTCTTTCGAGCCGGCTTCTTCTTGACGGTTGGAGTCGGCAAGATCGTCTTCGCGATGCTGGTGCCGCCGACCAGCGCGGTCGAGATCACGTCATCGAGCGTCTCCGCTAAATGGAACGTCGTCCTCTCGCGCACTTCATCGGGGATGTCCTCGAGGTCCGCCTCGTTGTCGATCGGTAGGATGACCTCCGTGATGCCGGCGCGCACGGCGCCGAGCACCTTCTCCTTTAGACCGCCGATCGGCAGCACCCGGCCAGTGAGCGTCAACTCTCCCGTCATCGACACGTCGCGTCGGATCTTTCGGCCCGACACCGCCGAGACGAGCGCGGTAGCCATCGTGATACCCGCTGACGGTCCGTCCTTGGGGATCGCTCCAGCCGGAACGTGGATGTGAACGTCGCGGCCCCGTAGCGAATCCTCCTCAATGCCCAGTTGCTTCCAATGCGCTTTCGCAAATGAAAGTGCCGCGCGACCCGACTCCTTCATCACGTCGCCTAGCTGGCCGGTCAAAATGAAGCCGCCGTTGCCGTCACCTGGCATGATGCTAGCCTCGACGAACATGATGTCACCGCCCATGGGCGTGTAGAACATGCCCGTGGCTACACCCACCGTGTCCTCGTCGGCGATGCGCTCAGGGTGGACACGAGGTCGACCGAGCAGCTCTCGAACATCGCTCTTGCTCGCGTTGATTTTCTCGACCTTACCACCGGCGATCTGTCGCGCGACCTTGCGAGCGAACCTGCCAACCTCACGCTCGAGTTGGCGCACGCCCGACTCGCGCGTGTAGCTCTGCACCACACTGAGAACCGCATCGTCCTCCATCTGCAGTTCTTCCTCGGTGAGGCTGTTCTCCCTTCGCTGGCGGGGCAGCAGATACTTCTTTGCGATCTGCAGCTTCTCGAGCTCGGTGTAGCCGGCGAAGTCGACACGCTCCATGCGATCGAGCAGTGGACCGGGAATCCGGTCCAAGTAGTTCGCCGTCGCGATGAACAGCACCTCGGAGAGGTCGAACGGGATGCCGAGGTAGTGATCGACGAACGACGAGTTCTGAGCCGGGTCGAGCACTTCCAGAAGAGCCGAGCTCGGGTCGCCCTGGAACGACACTCCAAGCTTATCGACCTCGTCGAGCAAGAACACCGGGTTCTTGGTCTTGGCCTGTCTCATGCCCTGGATGATGCGGCCCGGCATGGCTCCGACATACGTGCGCCGATGCCCTCGTATGTCCGCTTCGTCGCGCGCGCCACCCAGCGAAATTCGCACGTACTTCCGCCCGAGCGAACGTGCGATCGACTTCGCGATCGATGTCTTGCCCACGCCAGGGGGGCCGACGAACAGCAGAATGGGCCCACGACCGCCCGGCGCGTCGTCGCCCTCCTCCTCGTCAGCCTCAAGGTCGTCCTTTCCGTTTGTGCTCGACGAGTCACCGATCTCGGCGTCCGCCTCGGTCTCCTCGGCATCAACTCCGTTCAGGCGGCCCAAGTGGAGCTTGCGTACGGCGAGGAACTCGAGGATGCGGTCCTTCACGTCCTCGAGTCCGTGGTGATCCTCTTCTAGAATCTTCGTCGCCCGCTCGAGATCGATCTTCTCCTCGGCGCGCTCGTTCCACGGCAGCTCGGTGACCCACTCCAGGAAAGTGCGGATCACTTGGTATTCCGCGGACTGCGGACTCGTGCGTTCCAACCGCCTCAACTCGCGATCGACTTCGGACCGTTGCTCCTCGCTCAACTTCAGCTCTTCAATGCGTTCACGCATCTCCTCGAGGTCGTCACGATCTTCGCCATCGCCGAGCTCTTTTTGGATCGCCTTGAGCTGCTCTCTCAAAAGCATCTCGCGCTGACGTTCGCCCAGCTCCGACTGTACTTTCGCCTGGATGTCCTCCTGAGCGTCTATGCGCGCTAGTTCGCGCTCCACGGCGACAAGACAAGCACGCATGCGAGCCTCGTCGTCGAGCATCTCGAGAAGCTCCTGTTTGTTCGCAGTTTCCAACTCCAGATAGAACGCGACCAGGTCCGCGAACGGACCGGGTTCGTCCACGCCCTGGATGAGCTGGTTCAGCGCCTCTGCGGGCACCCCGCGCCGGGTACCGAGTTCGGCGGCTCGATCCCTCAGCTCGCGGTCGAGTGCCTGGAAAGCGGGGTCGTTCGGGTTCTGGGGCTCCTGGTGCACCATTTCGAGAAGCACCGCCTGCAGCATCGACTGGCCTTCTTCGTGATACGTGAGCGCCTGCGCACGGCCCTCGCCCTGTACCAGAAGTTGCACGCCGCCTCGAACGCGGTGCGTCTGAATGATGCGTACTACGGTGCCGACGTTGTACAGGTACTCAGGTAGGGGATCGTCGACGTTTTCCCTCTGGGCGACGGCGAACATGCGACGATCTCCGTCCAGTGCTTCCTGAACGGCCTCGACGGTGCCGGGCCTCCCAGCTGAGATCGGTACGGCGACTCCCGGGTATACGACAGTATCCCGAAGTGGCAGGACCGGAAGCGTAAATCGCTCGCCCATGGAGTGCTCTCTCTCTTAGCCCTCGTCCAGCGACGGAGGCAGTCCCTTTATTGATCAGCATCTACACTTCTGCACCGAATCTGAGACGAGGTGCGGAAGCGTGCGCACGTGTGTGCAGGATTCTTGCCACCGGAAACGCACCATCCTGTGCCCCGATCGCATGAAAAGCTGCCAAACTGGCCGCTCCCCTGCTCTGCGACACGCCACTTTTTCGCTCCGGCAGGGGCAGTTAGGTTGGCACCTCGTTCCTTCTTGCGCCACCGCCCAGGATCCACATCAGCGACAAGCTCGACAGCA
>Ga0310345_10004208_pt1 | contig 13179 bp, 8 predicted proteins | sample HC15DNA20500_MG_FD_204667 | JGI IMG/M metagenome (GOLD analysis project Ga0310345, IMG submission 204667) | Marine microbial communities from station ALOHA, North Pacific Subtropical Gyre - HC15-DNA-20-500_MG | ecosystem: Environmental > Aquatic > Marine > Oceanic | place: Pacific Ocean: North... | reverse complement strand
CGTCAAGATCAATAACCTCTGTAGACACACCAACCAGCTCCTCAATTTCATCATTCGACCCCACGGCGATGATTTCATCGCCGCGAACGGCTATCGCCTCTACCACTTGGTCACCGTCCATCGTGACAACGATCCCGTTAAGATAAACGATATCGGCCAAAAGTCCGGTTGGCGGCGGACCGCAACCCACGACCAACATTAATCCTGTATAGCCCAGCACTAACCATGCGCGATTCATCATGAATTTCTCGCTATCTCGTTATTATGTTCGACTCGCTAAATGCTTCAAACATCGACTCATTACATGAACTTTCTTAACCAACAAACCGCATCAAAAACTCAATAAGAAACAGTCCGCATAAGAAACCTTGCCATCTCCGCGGAAATCATGAGCTGTCATCATGGACCGTTTTTGGCTCAGCTGGATAGTTGCCATCGATCGCCTCACGAACAATTTTTTTCAGGTCGTCCGGAAAGTCTTTGGTCAGGACCCACTCGAGATATCCCAAATTTTTACCGCGTATCTCCTCGAGAGTGGCGCCTCGGTGCTTTCCAAAGTTAAGTCGGGCTGCTCCATCACGCCATTTGATCCGTCCACCAACATCAAGAGACGTCGCCCCCGGGTCACTCCGCAAGGCCGAAAGGGCAGGCACTGAAGTTGGAAGTTGTTCAGTTCCACCGTGAGTCCGTAATTGGCCGAGCAGTACACGCGCCGTGGTTTCGATGTCAGCATCGGCCCGATGGGCTTCGTCGGGCCTCTGCCCCACAAACCGTTCGGCTGCGTCTTGTAGAGTACGTGGTTCGATACGTTGCCAGAGATGCAGTGGGTCAATCAATGCCGACCCCGAAAACGAAAACGGAACCTGAACACGCGTAAATTCAGCCTCTAGCATGTCACGGTCAAACCTAAAGTTGTAGCCAACGAAATCATGCCCCGACAGGGCTTCCCGTAACGAGGGTGCAATCTCACCAAATGTCGGCGCCTGAGCCACTGCCTCATTTGTAATGTGATGAATCTCGATTACTTCGTCCGGAATGAGCATTTCTGGATTTATGAGTTGATCCAGATTCGTCACATCAAGATCGGGCGTGATGCTCACGAGCGCAACTTGGACAATTCGATCGTAGTTAATCCACGTACCGGTTGTCTCCACATCCACAACCGCCAGAGGACGCTCAATTTTCAGCGTCACGGCAATTTGTTTTAGCACCTCCGTTAAGGACTCAGTGCTCCCCATCATTCACTCTATCTTGACGTCGTGAGCCAGAAACCGATCGCCACCAACGCAACCCCTAGAAAAATATGCATTCCGACATTCGCGATTGCGTACATTAACTGCTGTGACCGAAGCAGCGTGAGCGTTTCGTAGCCGAATGTCGAGAAGGTCGTAAAGCCCCCCAGCATTCCGACAAGTGCAAACAAACGAAATGACGTACCAAACAACTGACGGGACTCAATGAAACCGACGAACATCCCAATGGCAAGGCACCCGAGAAGGTTTACCGCAAGGGTTCCATACGGAAACGTGGTCAGTGGACCAACCGAGCGCTGGACCAACAAAGTCAGTCCATAACGGGCAACGACACCAAGAAACCCTCCAGACCCCACAACGAGTAGATTCATGACAGTTGTGTTCAAGTCAGCCTCTAACTTTCTTAGTGTAAAAACTCCATACCAAGAATTCGTAGAGCAGTCGACAACGCTGGATAGTTCACTTGGCTCACGAGGGAACACCCCGTTGATCTTTTTCGCGCTGATTCGCAATCAAAGCACGTTTGCGAATCCGAAGACTTAAGGGTGTGACTTCAACAAGTTCGTCTTCGCTAATAAACTCAATCGCTTGCTCCAGATTAAGCTTGCGTGGCGGAATTAATCGGATTGCTTCGTCAGCGGACGATGTCCTCATGTTGGTCAGTTTCTTCTCTTTCGTAATGTTTACGTCCATGTCTTCCGAACGCGCATTCTCACCGATGACCATTCCCTCGTAGACCTCAGTGGTGGGTTCAATGAACAGTTCGCCTCGCGCCTGGAGGTTATACATGGCGTAGGGCGTCGCTCTCCCACTACGATCCGCTACTAGGGCACCGGTAGGACGCCCCGCAATCGGACCATGCCATGGTTCCCAACCAGCAAAGAGATGATTCAGGATGCCGGTCCCACGAGTGTCCGTGAGGAACTGTGAGCGGAATCCAATCAAGCCGCGGGTTGGAATACGAAATTCCAATCGAATCCGCCCGCTACCATGATTTACCATCTTCGTCATCGTCGCCCGGCGGGTGCCTAGTCCGGCTATAACCACTCCTTGAAATTCTTCTGCAACGTCGACTATTAACTCCTCGACGGGTTCCTCAACGTGACCTTCAATATCTCTCGTCACAATTTCAGGTCGGGAAACCTGAAGCTCATGCCCTTCACGGCGCATCATCTCAATCAAAATCGACAATTGGAGTTCACCGCGACCGATTACCCTCATCTGGTCCGCTGAATCGGTGTCTTCAACACGAATCGATACATTGCCAATCAATTCTCGGGTTAATCGATCGCGCAAATTCCGTGAGGTGACGTACTGGCCTTCACGTCCCGCCATGGGTGACGTGTTGACACCAAAGACCATCGAGACGGTGGGCTCATCTACCTGGATCTTTGACAGGGGCGCCGGTTGGTCCGGGTCGGTAATGGTTTCGCCGATCGTGATGTCACTGAGACCAGCTAGGCAGACAATATCTCCAGCCGAAGCATCATCGACCTCCACACGTTGCAAACCATCAAACATAAACAGTTTCGTCACTCTCGTTCGCTGCATCTCTCCGTCAAGCTTCGAAACCGCCACATTGTCGCCAATTTTTACAGTGCCGTTAAAAATGCGACCAATCGCGATCCGCCCCAGATAGTCACTTGAATCGAGGTTGGCTACGAGGAGTTGGAGGGCAGCAGCTGGATCACCTTCCGGTGGGGGTATCCGATCCAAAATTGCTTCAAGAAGTGGACGGACCGTCTCACCAGGACTCGTAACGTCCGCCGTGACGGTTCCAGCTTTGGCGTTGGCGTAGAGAACCGGAAATTCAATTTGGTTCTCGGTCGCGTCAAGGTCGATAAACAGGTCGTAGACTTCACTGAGCACTTCGGCGGGTCGTGCATCCTGACGGTCAATTTTGTTTATGACCACAATCGGAGCAAGACCGTGTTCCAATGCCTTCCGAAGCACGAACCGAGTTTGAGGCAGTGGTCCTTCCGATGCATCGACTAGAAGCAAGACACCATCGACCATCAAGAGGGTCCGTTCAACTTCCCCACCGAAATCGGCGTGCCCAGGGGTATCAACAATATTGATAGTCACATCCTTGTAGCGGACAGCGGTATTCTTGGCCATGATGGTAATACCACGCTCTCGTTCCAGATCGGTATTGTCGAGAGCACGTTCCGCCACGCGTTGGTTTTCACGAAAAACGCCGCTTTGATGAAAAAGTGCATCAACCAGCGTTGTCTTGCCGTGGTCGACGTGGGCAATGATGGCCACATTTCGACGGTGAGGGTTTTTCATAATCGCTATGTCTCTGAATGAAAGTAATGACGTCCTATAAATCGATTTTCTGCGTACTCCAAACGTTTAGGAACAACCTCGAAATACCAGTACACGCTAGAAGCGAATCCGCAATCCAAAGGTCGGAATACGGGGAAATCCTTGGTCTGGCACTTCAGAGAGACGTGGCTTTTCAGACCCAGGATCGTGATTGAGTCGAGGTTCTAACACCACAGCATTGTTCCGATCTAACAAATTAATTACTTCGATATAGAAGGACCATGGACCGCTCACTCCGCCACGCTGGTAGGTCACACGAAGATCTACCCGCGCATAGTGGGGTAACCGCGCCCGGTTAAGATTGTCCACCCCTCCGTAATCCACACCATAAACGAGGTTACCAGTCGCGTCAGTTGCCGGCACCAGTCGCCCCACGCTGTCCCGAACGGCGGAAACCCGCAGCCCCATCGGAGCCGTGTGAGGAAACCCACTGGCGAGACGCATCGTCCCTGCCACGTCCCAACGACTCGTCAGTTGATACCGACCGACAGCATTGAAGGCGTGGCGTCGATCGTACTCGAATGAATAGCGTCGACCATAACTTTCCCGGCTGGCATGACCCCACCCATAGGACAACCATCCAGTCAACGGCGCCGACGGATTCGAGTGAGATACGAATACATCCAGTCCGTAAGCGTCGCCGCTCGAATCGTTGGTAGGGTCGCTTAAGATGACCGCAGCCGACGGGACATTGTCCTGTAACGCCGCAGGAAAATCATACTGTGCGACGCGGGCCAACCGTTCAGCATCAGTCTCAAGACGCCCGACCAGTAGATCGTCAAACCGCTTAAAATATCCTTCTACACGAGCAGTCAGATTAGGACTAAGTTCCTGCTCGATTCCAAGAACCACATGCAATGCCTTCTCATGAAGCAGACCTGCCTCTCGTGCCGACGACAGGTCAATAAAATAGTCGGACTGGGTTAACTTTTCGTAGCCCGGACTCTGCGTATATAACCCCGTCGCCAATCGCATTCTGGCTCCTCGACCGAGCAAATAACTTGCCGCTAAGCGGGGCGAGAGCGTGGTCCCCCCATTCACAGTGCTCCAATCCAAACGCAACCCTGGTTCAATGGAGAACCTCGGCGACGGCGTAATGGTGTCCTGGAACCAAAGTGCACCTCGTGTGCCCTGTAGCCGGGAGTCGAGCTGTCCAGGTAATCCCGCGCCACCCCGCACACTGGAACCGTTCGCAACATTTTCGTTTCGGTCGCCGGCAATTGAAAACCCGACGCTCGTCGCCAACCCGTGCAACTCAACTCCTGTGCTGAGTAAATGGTGAGAAGAAGCCTGGACACCAACTTCCTGCCGGAACGAAAGGTCTCGAACATTGATTGACCGGTTGAACAAGATTGTTGAAAGCCCAAATGCCAGTGCGTCATCGGCTGTGTTCGACCGTCTGGCATCCGCACGTATAAGTCCATCAAAGTCAATGATCTCTTGGTTGCGGTACCACGACACAGTCGTCGTCGTCGTGGCCCTGCTACCGAGCACTGCGTCGAAACGTGCCGACGCCAAGTTGTTCGAGACATCGGAACCCAATGCTGCGCGTTCGTTGGGTCGATCAATGTCGAAATCCAAATCTGCGTTTTCGATGCTTCGGAGCCCCATCAGGGTCAGTCGGAGCCCTGGAGCAAACTCCCATCCTACTTGTAGTTGTAGATCCGTAAACGATGGAAAATTCTGATCTTGTAACCGCCCAGCCACCAAGTCGTAGTAGGTCCGTCGGGCACTAAACAGCCAACTACCTCCCTGACCTACTGGCACACCACCTTCGATGACCACGTTAGCATCAGTCACACTAACTGACGTCGATCCGTGAAATTCCGACCGGCCCCGGCGATTGTCAACAATCAAGAGGGAGGACAACCGGTCCCCGTATGCAGCTCCGAACCCACCGGCAGTGAGCTGGAAATTTTCAACGGTTTCTGGGTTGAACGCACTGGCTATACCAAAAAGTCGGTATGGGTTGTGCACTTCGATGCCGTCCATCACCGTCAGGTTCTGGTCTGGGGTCCCACCTCGCACGGCCAAACGGCTCCCAAAATCGTCGGTCGATGCTACTCCCGCCAGTGTATCGAGTGTGCGGAAGACATTATCAATGCTACCTGGTGCCCTAAACACTGCATCGGGAGTCACTGGTGTAGATGACGGCCCTTCAATCTCAGCAATGTCGGAGACCACGTCGACGGTCTCGGCAAACCGACTGGGAAAGAGTCTAACCTCCAACTCGTCCCCGACTAATGGCGATACGCTGTCGAGATATCCATCTGCCTTGAAGCGTAACTGGGATGTCTCCGCATCGACTGCGATCGAAAAGCGACCATCGGAACCTGTGACCACCGTGAGCTGTCCGCTGACAACGTCAACATCTGCGATGGGCGCATTGGTCACACCATCGAGCACCACACCCGTTACCATAGTCAAAGGTTGGGCGCTGACGGTCTGTAGGCTCGATACCAAAAAGCAGACCACAACAACGTTTAGGCAACGAAGATCCTTCCACCCGACAATACTCATTTAAAGAAGACGCTCAACAAAGGACTGTGTGGACCTATATGCTTAAGTGTCGTCTGACGAATGATCGAGTTCAACCGCCTGGGACACGCGTTCGTATGATTGAAGACGTTCTGTGATGTCAGGCACAAATGCGGCAAGCATGAGCTCATCAGCGCCCATCTCCGACACGAGCTGCTGAAGCCCCGCACGCACTCGTGTAGTTCCACCAATGATTGCTCCGTGCAAAAATTCATCTGCAATTCGTTCTTCGTCTGCTGTGAACCGGTAAGCTTTAGCCTCCTCAATTGACGGGAGCGGCGCCCGCTTACCGGTTCGATTTCTGACCACAGCCAGTCTCAGTGGGATCGTCAGGTCATTGGCGTGGGCATCATCTTCACCGCAGATCACTGTCACTGCGAGCATTGCACGCGGTGCCGCCAAACCGTTGGACGGGCGGAACTGCTCTCGGTACAACGTCAATGCACTGCGCGCATTCCGCATCGCGAAATGCCCGGCAAAGGCGTACCGTAATCCCAAGGAAGCCGCAATAGTGGCACCAGCCATCGTTGATCCCAACATCCAGATTGGTGGAAGTCGAACGTCGGACGGCATCGGAACAATATTGCGAAACGGATGCCGGTCCGGAAATGCTGATTGGTCAAATGCTAGTAACTCGGCCAGCCGTTCATTTGGATCGCTTGTTCCACCACGCTGCAACGCGGATGCAGTGACCGGGTCAGTGCCCGGTGCACGGCCGACCCCGAAATCGATGCGTCCCGGGTAAAGGGCCTCCAATGTCCTGAAAATTTCTACAAGCCGCAGAGGATTATGATTAGGCAACATGATGCCGCCAGTTCCGACACGAATGCGACGGGTGACTGCCGCCAAGTGCGCCACCAGTACCTCTGGAGCTGACGTCGCAATACTTGGCATATTGTGGTGCTCGGCCACCCAATATCGTTCGTACCCAAGAGCATCGCAGCGCTTCGCGAGAGTGACCGAATCAGCAATCGCTTCGCGAGGAGATGAATCTGGTCCAACCGGAGCCAAATCAAGTACTGAGAGTGCAACCATGGGTTTTAATGACGCCACTTAACGAACAGAACAAGCTTGGAGCGTGACAGGTTGAAAGAACTAATTCCGTTTGGGTGGAACAGATTCCTGGCTCGCTCGTCGATGTAGTTTTGGCACATCCTTTAACTCTTCTTATTAAATGATACCGTGCGAAGCTAGTGCCAGACGGCTCTTTCCCCCACGGAAACTTAAAACTTCTCCATCAGAAAGTCTTAGATTCTAATTTTTATCTACAATTAATAACTTTTTTGTTCACCAGTTTTGGTGAAGTACGGCGCAGAAGGGCGAAACAGTCAATGCTCAACGGTTCTTTTGTTTTAGTAGCCCGAAGTCTGAATTCCACCTTATTCGTGTGGACTTTCGTCGCGGTTTTCTCGCTAGCCCAACATTCGATGGCGGCACAAACAGTGGAACTGACCGGCTATGTCAGAGATAGCCAAGGACGCCCCGTAGAAGGAGTATCGGTCATCGCCACTTCAACTGCGACACCACCTATGGAAACTGCTACGGATGTAACCGGGCAGTACCGTTTTCTGTCCCTGAGCGAAGGGACCTATGCCATTACAGTCGCGATGCCAGGATTTCAGACAGAGTTGCGTCAAGGCGTACGAGTCGGTCCAAATGCAGTCACCACCGTGGATGTTGAACTCACGGTGGGAGGCTTCAACCAGCAGGTGGATGTAGTTGGAGTGACTCCCCTCAGTGGAGCCGGGATAAACCCGGACCACATCCCCGCGATTATCTCGTTACTTTCTTCGACCGACATAGACGAACGGCACACGGTCTCGCTGGCCGATGCGCTACAGGAGCAATTGGGAGCCGTCAGTATCGAAGGCACCACCTCAAATCTCTTTCAACCGACGCTCCGATTCCGTGGATTCACGGCATCTCCCCTCCTTGGTTTACCACAGGGAATCGCGGTCTATCAAAACGGCGTTCGAATCAACGAACCATTTGGTGACACCGTACAGTTTGATCTCATCCCTCAGTTTGCTCTCGAGCGGATACAACTGAGTGCGGGCGCCGACCCAACCTATGGACTAAACGCGTTGGGAGGTGCGCTAGCACTCAATCTCAAGAACGGATTTGACTCGGTCGGATTTCGAGGAGAACTTTCTGGTGGTTCGTTTGGCCGTGTCAGTGCCACGACAGAATGGGGTGGCAACCGAGGACCGTGGGCTCTCTACCTCGGCGCGACTCGCTTCGATGAGGCTGGATGGCGAATTGAATCTCCCTCCGAAGTGACACAGGCTGTGACCGACTTCGCCTATCGAAAGGGATCCGTCGATGCCGGTGTCAGCTTCAGCTACGCAAACTCGAGTCTGAATGGGAATGGTCCAGCGCCGATTGAATTGCTACAGGTGAACCGTTCCGCCGTCTTCACTTATCCCGACATCACCGAAAACCAGCTTGGATTTATCCAAGGACGTTTCAACCTGCAGGCCTCACCAGTCTGGTCCGTCCAGATGACCAGCTATTACCGTGACCTCGACAGTAACACCCTTAACGGCGACGAAGCAGAGTTCGTGATCTGCGACGCTGATTCTCTGCCAACTGGTGCACCAGTCAATACTCTGTGCCTCGGTGGCGATGACGATGACGATGACGACACAATCCTTGATCAAGACCTCGTCGCACTCGATGATGACAATGATGAATCAAACGTAAGCGAAGACTCTGAGGAACACCCGCTAGTCGACATTCGAACGGGCGAATTCATTACGCAGAACGAGACCGATGGCACGGGAGCTTTCAATCGAAGCCAGACCCACACCACCGGATATGGCGGGACCATTCAGGCCACAGCAAGGACCGGCGAGAACGATCGAACCAATGTGCTGGTTCTCGGATTGTCCGCTGATCTGGCCGATGTGGACTTCTCCTCTAATAGTGAGATTGGCAACCTTACTGATCAACGCACCGTGGCTGGGTCGGGCCTTTTTACGGGATTGTTTGGTACTGCGCCCGATGACCTCTTTAACACCGCGTTAGACTCACACAACCGTTCGATTGGCCTCTATTTCTCGGATACGCTTTCTGTGACCGAGCGTACTCATCTGACTGTGTCCGGGCGGTTTAACGACGCCCAAGTCGACATTCGCGACCGCTTGGGCACTTCGCTCAACGGTGAGCACAACTTCTCAAGATTCAATATCGGTGTCGGAGCAGTTTATGAAACGACCGATAGCGTCTCGGTCTTTGGCCGGTACAGCGAGGCAAATCGTGCTCCCACTGCCGCCGAACTCAGTTGCGCCGATCCGGAAGAACCGTGCCGGGTACCGAATGCATTCGTTTCCGATCCGCCACTCAAGCAGGCCGTTGCCCATTCAATGGAAGCCGGTGTACGCGGACAATCGGTTCGTCAATCAGGCGGAAACCTTAACTGGTCAATGGTTTTGTATCACACGGAGATAGAGGATGACATTCTGTTCGTGGCCTCACCCAAACTGATCGGCACTGGATTTTTTCAGAATGCCGGCGACACTCGAAGATTCGGTATTGACCTAGAACTCCGTGGACAAACCAATCGATTCACTGGGTTTGTCAGCTACGGACTGGTGGAAGCAACCTTTGGCTCATCACTAGAACTTCCGGGGAATTCCGAAGTGAATGATGCAACCAACGAAGAACGGGGGGCACTCGCCGTTGAACCAGGCGATCGATTACCCGGCATCCCAAGGCACAGTTTCAAAACTGGTATCGGCATTGCCATGACAGATACCTGGAACATCGACTTTGAAACTATCGTCAGTTCAAGTCGGATCTTCATTGGTGACGAAGGTAACGACCAAGCATCGCTTGACGGCTACGGGATTGCCAACCTGCGGTCAACCTATCGGTTTACCCCAAATCTGGAAATGTTCGTACGTGTCGAGAACGTATTCGATCAGGACTACTCCACATTCGGCATCCTCGCCGAACTCGAGGTCCACATAACAGAAGCACCCAACGCCGAAGACCCTCGTTTTCTGGGACCCGGTGCTCCACGAAGCGGATTCGCTGGGATTAAAGTCCAATTCTAGGGCCAGAAGTCTTGCCTATAAGACCGAGTTCAATCCTGCGGACATCATCGTCCAACAACGAATAGATCTCACGTCCTAAATGCCAAACTTCTACCCGGATGGTGACTGGATGTTTTGTTCGACTCGACACTCCTCTAGTATCATGCCCGCAATAAAGTATTCTTTTCGGTCTGACACTTGTACATCCACTGCGCGGAGGAACGGAATGAAGTTGCGTCTTAGCGTGACGCTATGCGTGTGCCTACTACTACTAGTGGTGAACCCAAGCTTTGGACAGGAACTCAGTTACGGAGGACTCCTGGGTAGCAGCTTGGGCACTCTCACGGATTCTGATGATTTCGCTGCTCCAAGATCAAAAGGAGGTTACGTCGCCGGTGGTTACATCGATCTTTCGGTAGCCGATTTTTTCTCCATTCGACCACAACTCTTATTTGTTCAAAAAGGTGCAAAACTGAAGGCAACGGACCTCGATGGCACCGTCACCCTTGATTATCTCGAAGTACCGATACTCGGCGTGATCTCACTCCCGAGACAAGGTCCGGTAGTTCCATTTTTCTACGCCGGTGGTTCTGTCAGCGCCAACCTTAATGCGACAGTTGAGTTAAATGGTGCCGAAACCAACATACCAGCCGACGATATTAGGCGGAACGATATCGGTGCCGTGTTCGGGGCTGGTGTGTACGTGGACGGTTTTACCTTGGAAGCACGGTATACCACTGGAATAAACAGCATCATGGCGGATACCGACCACCCCAAAACTCGAGCCTTCTACGTAATCGGCGGATTCAAGTTACCCGTGAGATAACGAGGAAATTCCACGGTCATAACAAACGCTTGAGCCAGCGCTGCAGACACTGAAGACGGTACGCGCCGTTCACCGGATTGTGGTAACCGTGGACACGCTCCTGGGGTGTCAGTGCCGCCCAATCCTTCATCGGTTCAAACTGATGCCCCTCGTGCCACTCATTAAACGAACACACATATACAAGAAAAAATCCTTGGTGAACATTTTCCAGCCACGGATGCGTTTGTAACAACACTGAAGTCGCCAATGTTTCGCCAATTTGGTGTTCACTCAGGTATCTCGCTCGCTCGCGGTCCGTGCTCTTCATCCACCGAAGCGGTGAGGTGGCCGGTATGAAAGGCCGTCGTTCATAGCATGACCCAAACGCGACGTTCCGTTGCTCAATTTCATCAAGACCTGGGTTCACATTGAAAGTAAAGGCAAGACCCTTCCGACTGGCCTCGAGTGCCCATTCCAACCAATGCGTCTGTAAAGAGTCCGGGCCATAAATCGCAAGACCGTCAAATCCGGCGGAGGCAACATGCCCAGCATTCGGCGATTCTGAAAGAATCGTCACGTGGTCAAAATCATGTCTTAGGGTCTTCCGTATTTCATCGGTGACGCGTCGCCACGTTCCCTGGGGCACATAGTCACGCAATTCGACCTCTTTGCTGTGGCAATCACGGATGCTTTTCGGAACAAGCGAGTTGAACAGTTTAAAGACAGGCCCTGTCGTTCCATCAGACCACCGGTGAAGCAATAAACAATCCCAGTGTCGTTTCTCTCCGTACTCCTGAAGAATATAGGCCACATCAGCAGGAAGTTGCTCAGCGCGTTTCGAGCCATACGGTTCAAGATGAAACGTGACACGAATATCGTGAGCGTGCATGACGTCCATAATTAGATGCACGGCTCGGTCCTCAAACTCACCACGCCCCCACCAACTCAGGTTAACCGCTCCGACACCCGACTCATTGATCCAACGCGCGTGTTGCTCCACAACCGAGATCGACCTAGAATCGTAAGCACCCAATGCCGGCATCGTATTTGCCGCTAGGTCGAGCGGTGGCACCCGCCCCCATTGTTGCCAATGACGCATCGGATTCCTGCCGTACCAAGGGTAGTACTCAAAAACAAAATGCCGCCGAAGGTCGGGATACTGCTGGTGAAGCCACCGTCTGCTGTCACCGAGCAGCAACGCCATGGCCTCATCCGACACTCCACTCACACCAGTCGGACCGACAGCATTGGCAATAGCCGATGCCGCCGCGCCGAATCCACCAGCCAACAGCGCACGACGAGTTAAGGTCATTTAAGGTTCACGCTATCCAGCAACGAGCAAGTCAGGATGGCAATCCGTACCCACGTCACGTGAGTAGTCTAGTAAGTTTCGAACTGGTTATCGATATTTGAAGCCGCACCGGTCGGTGCGGACCAACACACAACACTGTGCATCACGGCCATGGTTTACGCTGGCAGACTCTTGTCAGGCTACAATTACCGACTTACTTTATATTTGGCGACAACGACGAGGCCCATAAATGAAATACAGGAAGCTCGGAAATACCGGTGTGTTTGTGTCACAACTGTGTCTCGGCGCAATGACCTTTGGCAGTCAAAAAGGATGGGAAGCCATCGGAGCACTAGGACAAAACGACGCTGACGAACTGGTACATCGTTCTCTTGATGCTGGTATCAACTTCTTTGACACAGCGAACGTGTATTGCTCCGGTGACTCAGAAGAAATCCTCGGGAAGTCCCTCGCGCACAAACGGCAGGATGTCGTCATCGCCACCAAGGTCCGCGGGCGAATGGGGCCGGGACCGAACGAAGTCGGATTGTCGCGACTGCATATCATCCAATCGGTTGACGCCAGTCTCAGGCGTCTTGGCACCGATTATATTGACCTCTACCAAATACATCGCTCCGACCATGAAACGGATATCGAAGAGACGTTGACGGCACTAACGGATCTCGTCCGTTCTGGTAAGGTCCGTTACATCGGCTGTTCAAACCTACCCGCTTGGGAACTGATGCGAGCCCTCAGCGTTTCAAGGCAAAAAGGTCTGGAACTGTTCAAAACTAGCCAATCCTACTATTCCTTAGTCGGTAGAGAGTTAGAACGAGAAACCATCCCGTTACTAGACAATCAAGGGTTAGGACTTCTTGTGTGGAGTCCCCTAGCTGGTGGATTCTTGTCGGGAAAGTTCAGCCGAAG
>Ga0310345_10004207_pt1 | contig 13179 bp, 13 predicted proteins | sample HC15DNA20500_MG_FD_204667 | JGI IMG/M metagenome (GOLD analysis project Ga0310345, IMG submission 204667) | Marine microbial communities from station ALOHA, North Pacific Subtropical Gyre - HC15-DNA-20-500_MG | ecosystem: Environmental > Aquatic > Marine > Oceanic | place: Pacific Ocean: North... | reverse complement strand
CAAGGGTGCCGCGGCCAGGATCTATCTACCCCAAGCCGTGCCCGGCAGAGATGATTGGACTGAAAGCTGAAGTGGGCACCCTGGCCCCCGAAGCCTGCGCCGATCTGGTCGTCCTGGAGTGGAGCGACGAGGCCGAGCCGTTGGTGGAACTTGAGGGAGGCTGGCCGGGAACCTGGTGCGACCCGTATAGCCAACAACGGGCTGCAAGAACGGCTATCTGCAGACCCTTCCGTTTTTGGCCGTTGTTGGAGTGGGAGATCGTACCGGGCACCACCCGGTTTTCCTACGGGCGACCCTACAAGCATTGCAAGAAGAAGGGTTACTACAGTGACGTTTAAAAATCCTTGGAAAAAGTATGGCCGAAAAGGAGAAGTTGACAACCACACGGAAAAAGCATCCGTCCTCGATTCAAGAAGTTCCGGTTGGAAATCCCAAAATCGTGTGGATCTTATTCTCACTGCTGATTCTTGTCGTACTGATTATCCGGATGAATTTCCTTTCCATCCCTTTTGAACGCGATGATGGCACCTATAACTATTTTGGACAATTAGTACTTGATGGAAAGATCCACTATCTTGATTTTATGAAACAAAACCTCCCGGAACATTTTATTGCTACGCCTTTATCATCTCGCTATTTGGACCAACCCTTGAAGGTTCACACATTGGATTTTTGCTCATCAACCTCCTGCCCGTTTTCTTTGTTCTTCGCAGCGGTGCCCTGATTTTTAAAGGGCCGATCGGCCTGGTCGTCGCCACGGCCTTTGCGTTCTTGTCGATGAATCCCTATCTTTCAGGCTTTACCACCCAATCTGAGCACATCGTGACCCTCTTTGTCACTTCGGGCCTCTTCGTTTTGTTGAAGGGCCGTCAAAGAGAAAGCAGGACCTATTATTTCTTCAGTGGAGTCTTGTTCTGCGCGGCACTACTGGTGAAACAGAACGGTGTCTTTTTCGCCTTTTTTGGAGGATTGGCTGTCACTAGCTATCACCTACTACTCGGTGAGAATCGCAATTGGAAGAAAGTTGTGGGCTCAGGATTAATCTATTCGGCGGGAGTCATCATTCCCTTCGTACTCACTCTCATTCTCATGTCTATGAACTCTGCTTTAGATGAATTCATTTACTGGATTTACAATCATGCCAAAGACCATTACGGAGCATCCATAGAGTGGAAACCTACGGGCAAAAGAATGCTGAACTCGACTTGGACCAGGATATCCGAAAATCACTATCTCTTATTCTTACTGGCGATCTTCGGTTTTGTGGCAACTGCCTTCACGAAACTAAACTTGCACAGAAAGAGCATGATTCTTTGTTTTTCCGTTCTATCCTTTGCCGCCATCACCCCCGGCCTGCGCTTTTATGGTCATTATTGGATCTTGCTCATGCCAGCTGTGGCGTTCCTCGTCGGGGTTGCAGTTCTCTTTTGCAACGAGCAATTGCAGAAATTCACCCATGGAAAAACTACAAGCACTCTTGCCCTCTGGATTTTTGCCATCGCATTTATGCATCATCTGGTAAAGATTCAGGGCGATGATAAAATTAAGAACTATTACACCCACCCCAACTCGATGAATATTTCGAGAAATGTCTACGGTCTCAATCCCTTCCCCGAGGCAAAAATCGTCGGTGACTAAATCAAGGGAAATTCAAATGAGAACGAAAATATCTCTGTTTTTGGCTCGGAACCTCAAGTTTATTTTTACGCCAACCGCAGAGGAGTTTCGAAACATAATTATCTCGGATATTTGGTGAAGAATTATCCGCGGCACTCCCTGTGGCAAAAAGAATTTATCTCAGATGTGGAAACTGCCAAACCGAAGTTTCTTGTTTTCTTCGGACATCCTTGGTCATGGATGGTCAAAGAAGGTATTGACCAGACATTGTTCAAATAGATCAACAGCTACACTAAAGAAAATTATCAACTTGTTGGTTTGGTTCAGTATAGGAGCGATGAGCAGCTCGATGTAAAGTGGGGGCAAAAGGGCGCGGCAGAAATGCTGCGAGAAGTAATTTCCCGTAAAAGAACTCTTCAAGCTCAGTTGCAAAAGGAGACCGCATCGAAGAATCGATTTCGAATCGCCAATCTGAGAAAACAGCTGCGACTCTTCAACTATCAAACCAGAATCTATCAGAAAAAATAGTTCTGTACGCTTTGAGTTTGTACCAGAAGTGGGACGTTTTCCGAGGAGGGTAACCAACTCAGACTTATCGAGCACATCTTCTCGAAGAGATCGGCGATCCCACCTCCCCACGGCCTACGGCTGTCTTGTCGTGGCGCTCCGCCACGCGCTCCGCGGACCCAACGCGCGCCTTGCGATTCTCGACGTCCTGTACGATGTAGCGTTGGTATTTCCATCGCACCAGATCCTGCCCGGTCAGCTTCGTCTCCCGAAAGGCGCGGTTGGAGGCGACGTAAGCGGTGTGCCAGGCTTCCCGCTGACGTTCGGTCAAGCGGCCAAACGAGCGCTCCCACCGAGTCCGGTCCTGTGCCGTGCTGGAGTCCCCGTCGGAGGGAGGAAGCTTCAGATCATAGCCCAGAATCACGTGCCGCCCGATCTCCATGCGTAGCGCGATCACTCCCGGCGATGGGGCTTGCGACATCCTGTCACGGTTGGCGCTGGCTTGCGTTTGACATCCAATTCCAGACTCCAGCTGCCACCAGCGCGACGACACCGATAATGTTCGGCAGACTGAGCGACAGGGTGCCGATCGCTCCGCTTGGATACAGGATCAGGACCGCAGAAAGCAGAATAACCGACCTCGGAGCCCACTCCAGTGGCCCGAAGAGGTGGCCGGCGATTCCGGCGGCCAGCGGAACGACTCCCAAGAGAGCCAACAGAAACACCGGAACCACATCCAGGAAGGCCGCCGTCGAACCGTCCGCCTGAAGCATCAGAAGTTGAGGCCGGGCGACAAAGACATAGGGCAAAGTGAACCCCACCAGGGCGAAACGAAACGCCGCCAGCGCGGTCTTCATGACGGGTGCCCTGGCCAGGGACGCAGCGGTGAAGGCGGCCAGTGCCACGGGAGGCGTCACCATCGACATCATGCCGAAATAGAAGATGAAGAGATGAGCCGCCAGCGGCACGACCCCCAGCTGGCTGAGGGGCGGCCCGATTATGGTTGCCATTAACAGATAGCAGACCGCCGAGGGGAGACCCATCCCCAGGACGATCGAAGCGCCCATGATCAGTACCAGGGCGAGCAGCAGATTATTCTCGGCCAGCAGCATCAGAAGACTCGCGAATCGGGTGCCGACTCCCGTCAGCGTCACCACACCGACTACCGCACCGACGCAGGACGCCGCCGCCACCAGCGCGACTCCGTTGCGCGCGGACTTCTCAAAGATCTTCAGCAAGGACTTCAGCCCTACCCTCGTTCGGGTACTCATGAGGCCGAGTCCGAAGATGAACACCATCGAGAGCGTGACCGCCCGGAACGGCGTGTAGCCGACGATCAGCAGAAGAATCAGGACTCCTAGAGCTCCGAAGAAGATTGCTCCTTCCAGGGCGCCCGGCGATTCCATCGTGGAGCTCCGCGACCCTTGCGAGACCTCTTCGCTCGCCGCCGCAGCGGCTCCGGCATTTTTCGCATAGAAGTGAACGATCAGGAGCAGGGATATGTAGTAGAGGATTGCCGGAAGCAGTGCGGCCCGAATGATCTCGAGGTAGGTCACGGGGGGATCGATGATCTCCAGCATCATATAGGCCCCGGCTCCCATGATCGGGGGCATGAGCGCTCCACCTGAGCTGGCCGCGGCCGCCACTCCCCCGGCGATGTGAGCTTCGAACCCCGAACTCCTCATCATCGGGATCGTGAAGGTACCGGTGGCCGCGGTGTTCGCCACGGCGCTGCCCGACAAAGAGCCCATCAGTCCGCTGCTGAGCACTGAGACTTTGGCGGCTCCGCCGGTGCTCTTCCGGAATGCTCGCCGGGCCAGATCGATGATGAACTGAGTTGCTCCGGTCGCCTCTAGAAATCCGCCGAAGATCACGAATAGGAAAACGTACGTGTGCATCACCTTCAACGCCATTCCAAAGACGCCCTGACTATGCAAGAAAGTCGTCGAGACGATCCGGTTCCAGTCGTAGCCACGGTGCGGGAAAAGCCAGTCCGGCAACCACGCTCCGAACATGGCGTAGGCTATGAAAATCGCTGCCAGAATCGGAAGGGCGAGCCCGATACTCCTTCTGGTGGCCTCGAGCACGAGCACAATCCCCACGGCCCCGACCAGAAAATCGAGAGGCTGCTCGACTCCGGCTCGATCACCCAGAGCGACACCGTCTAGCCACAATCCCCGAAAGATCGGCTCAGTCTGTACGAGAATATACCCGCAGCAGAGCGCCGCCAGAAAAGCGAATACGAGATCCAGCATCTGGAGGGCTTTACGATCGGTGAACATAGGGTGAGCCGGGAACGTCAGGAAGCAGATGACGATGCCTAGGAGCGCAAAAATCGCCAGCTGAGACTGAGGTTGAAGGAGGGGATAGTTCACTTCCCAGATGGTGAACAGGCAGATGAGAACTGCAAGGGACCTGACCAGTTGGCGCCGCATGGAACTCCGTCTCGTCCGTATTCTGCTCAGGCTCCTAGCTCAGTGCTCCGGCCAGATTCCGATCTCTCGATAGTAGCGGATGGCGCCGGCATGGAACTCGGTGCCCGTGTCCCGGACCACATTCCGGGGGTTGATAGCTCGGCCGGCGGCGTGCTTTTCCAACACGGACTGCCGATTCTCATATAGGCATTTCGTGACCCGATAGACCAGGTCCTCGTCCATTTTGGCAGAAGTGATGAACTGCATCGATCCGACGTTTAGGCCGTTGAAGTCCTCGTCCTGGTTACGGTAAGTTCCGGCAGGAATCGTGGTTTCGGTGAAGAAGGTGTAGTTGGTGAGAAGCTCCCGCATGGCCGCCTTCTCGTAAGGGATAAAGAAAACATCCTGCGAGCTGGAGACTTGTGTAATCGATGCGGTCGGCACAGCTCCCCCGAGAAAAGCGGCCGCTGCCGCTCCGTCCGACAGCATGTCGATCGCAGCGAGCTGATTACCGTTCAGAGGCGTGAAGTCTTCGTACGTCACGCCATGAGCCTGCAGGATCAGCCGCAGGAAAAACTCGAAACCCGCTCCCGGCGGGCCGACGACGATACGATTTCCTTTCAGCGAGGCGAGATCTTCGAGTCCCGAGCCTCGAAGGGTGACGAAAAGAGCGACGTTAGGCGCCAAGGTCATCACGGATCGCATGGGATATGGCCGATCCCATCCTGCTTCCCCGCGGACGGCAAAATAGGTAATCGCTGCGTTCGCCATGGCAAAGTCCAGCTGACCCGAGGAGACTCGACGGATGTTCTCCATCGTCCCCTGGGTGGCCTCGGACGTCACGTCCCAGCGATTCTCGCCTTTGAACTCGTTGAGCACTTCACCCAGCGCACTTCCAACGATGAAGAACGCGCCACCGGGAGGAGCAGTACCCACGCTGAGGAATTGCCGCGAACCAGCCGGGGACGAATCCGAACTGCCGGAGCAGCTTCCGAGAGCCAAAACGATCAGCATCGAGCCAATCGCGACGATGGTCCTTTTAAACATGGCAATGATTCTACTCGGGACAGGATGTCCGACGCCAGCGAAGCCTTTGGGTGCTGTGGCCCATGCCGACAGCATTCGAAGGCGGCGGCATGGCCGCCGCACTTGCCTCTCCCAACCCCGTGGAAAAGAGCAAAAGGATTCCGGCGATCAAGGTCTTCACAAGCGTTACCCGCCAGCATCGATCTGAGCCATCATGGCTATTCTGAAAAACAGAACAGGGACCTGATAGCATCCCGGTGGATGTCTATTCATTCCGGTTCCGATAATTTGCCCGGCCGAGCAGGATTCTCAAGCTCACCAGATGCTTGGGATTTACCACAAGAGGGGTTGATCTATCGCCGGCTCAACCTTTCGAGCTCCACAGCTAGCGAAAGCGCCATGGCGGCCCAGCTCGTCCCGGACGCCGAGATCCACTGGTCAGGCCCGTAGGGGAATCCGCTTTCAAAATACGGCTGCAGCGGGAACGACCGCGTCTTCACGTGCCACGACCCATCTGGCGCCTGCGTCCGCAGAAGGTATCGCATACCCTTCTGGTAGACCTCGTGCTCGACCTTCATGTTGGCGGCCAGGTGAAGTGCATAGAGGACCTCGCCCGTGGCATACGCATCACTGCCCATGGTTGGGAGCTGTGACCAGCCGCCATCTTCACGCTGCGACTCCACTAGACTACGAGCCGACTTCCGGATAACGGCCTCGCCACTCCCCGCCCATTTCAGCCCAAGCAGATGGAAAGCCCGTCCTTGTGTCGTCACCGGTCTCGCGGATCCGAGCCACTCGGCCGCTCGGGCCAGTCGTTCTTCGGTATCCCTGTGCTCCGTCGGAGACGAATAATGGCGCAGGGCTTTGATCACCATTGCCGTCGTGATGTAAGCGTCGTAGGTCAGCGGTGGACGGTTTCCGGTCGTCGCCCAATGCCCGTCGGGGGACTGATGCAACTTCAGGTAATGGACCAACGAGTCGGTGTATTCGTCTGCCGGCCTCTTGTTGGCAGCGAAGCCGAACATTTCATACCCCACACTGTTGGGACTGAAGGCCGCCATGTTCATTGTGCGTTCCGGACTTCGTTCAAGCAGCTCCAAGGGAATCTGCGTCAGTTCCCTGGGAGCCGGAATCCCTCGCTCGCGAGCCAGCGCAACCGCCGCGGATGGCAGGTACTGGTTGTGACACGAGTTGCACCCCCCCTTCCTGACAAACTGCGGACTTTGCCTCTCGAGCAACGCGATGGCCTTCTTTACTGCGCCGGGGATGGATTGCTCACCGGAAGACAGCGCCACATTCACGGCAACGTCTCCACTCCTGCGCTGCTCTTCTGGAACACCCAGCAGGCGGGCAACCTCGTTGTCACCGCGTTTGCCGGCGAGAGTCCGCGGAGTTTCGCCCTCCCCACTCAGCTCGGTGTCCGCGCCCTGCTGGCGGCCAGGGCAAGAACGGTCTGCTTGCGTTTCGTCTCCAGGTTGACGTCGGCGCCGTGCTTGATGAGCAGGCGGATGGCTTCGAGGTTGCGGCTCCGTGCGGCGTCCATCAGCGTCCCAGCCCCACTCCCGCTGAGGGCCGTCGCGGCGGCTTCTTTGGCGAGTAGGAGTTTCATCGCCACCACGTCTCCGGCGCCCGCCGATGCCATTAACGGTGTGCGTCCGTTCAGGGTCGCCAGGTTCGGATCGGCTCCTTTTACGAGAAGCAGCCGTAAGACAGAGTGGCTGTCCCGGCGGCGGGAGGCGAGGTATAGCGGCGTGCTTCCATCCTGCGTTTTGCTGTTGATTTGTGCGCCGTGTTCTAACAGCAACCCCGTCTTTTCATCACTCCTGACGGCCCAGTGAAGGGGCGTTCCTTCAAGACGATTCTTGGCGTTCACATCTACGCCATGGTCGAGCAAGAGCCTGATCGTCTCGATGTTCCCGAAGCCGGCGGCATGATGGAGCAGTGTCGAGTCGCTGTGGTCTTTCCGTTTCGCGAGTGCAGGGTTCTCGTGCAGGAGCTTCTTCACAGCCGCCGTATCCTGGCCCCGCACGGCTACGATCAATGCCTTGAGCTTTGGATCGAGGGCCTTCGGAGACTCCTGCGGTTCAAACTCGATGTCACCCCATTCCGCGCCTTGGTCGATCCAAGCGCGCAGGATTCCAATGTCCTCCGCCGGTAAAGGACCGGTCGGCGGCATCTGCATTCCGCCGTCTCCGATCACCAGCCGGAGAATCAGTTTGCTCTCGGCACTCCTACCGGCGATGATAACGGGGCCGTAGTCGCCACCCGCAACGCGTTCTGCCGCTTGTCCAGGCGGAGACCCGACTGTTGCTGTTTGGTGCCGTGGCACGCGTGGCACTTGGCAGCTAGGATTGGCTTCACATGCTGATCGAAGTCTACTTTCATCTCCGCCGGGGGCGGCAGCTCTGCGCCAGAGAGCGTCGTCATCGACACGCACAACCCCAACCCAAGCACTGCACGGATTCCTCTCATGGCTTTCGTCCTTTCGGCTAGCGATTTGGGAGCTAAGGAGACTCTATACTTTAGACCCAGTCTGGTAGCGGTCGGTGTGGCTTCCATTGTTCATACCGGGGAAAGAACCGATTTCCAATCCACCTCATAACCGGAACAACAGCGAGAAAAAGACCGGAACCGGCAATCAGTCCAACCCCAAACGGCAACAACCTATCCACCCACGAAACCTCGCGGAAAGTTCAAAGGACATAAGTGAGCAATGCAGCATCCGCCAGGTAAAACCAGGATCAAAACCGCCCCGGATTTCCAAGAAAGACACCATCCCATCTGGCGAGCGCGACGGGTCGAGTTCGCGAAGCGCCGCCGAACGCCATGCCTTGCCATAGCCGAGGAGGCGCGACAAAGAAATCGGCGCGTCCCGTCGCCGAAGATGGACAGGCATCGTCTTCCTCCTCCTACCTTGATCTCGCCTCGCAAGCCCCATCTGCAAACGTTACCGTATTTATGAAAACGGTGTACTTAGTCTCTTCTCTCAAGGGTGGAGCATTCTAGTAGAAGCTGAAGGAATAGAACCTGGGGAAACTCCTCGAGCCCACGAGGTGAAAGCGTATCCGGAATGGACGGTCGATAGAGGACAGGTCTTTGTCCCCCTTCCACATCATCCTATGGGAGGTTGAATCTCCTTCGAAGCGGACGCTGGCTGTCCTGCTGAATCCCGCAAGCGGTTCTCCACTGTCGGCGTCCGATAGCTCTGCCTCGAGATGGCCTCCTTGGCCACAGTCCGCGTTGATGAAGAGATCAGAAGCCTGTCCTGGATTGATCGGGATGGTGGTAAAACTTCCTCTGCTCTGGCCTTCCTGCGGCTGCAGGTGGGTGTATCCGTCCAGTCTGAGGATAGCCACGCCGCCTGAACGTTTCTCGTGGGGTTCACCCTCGCCACAGATAGCACCGTAGTAGACCTTGATATCCTTTTCGTCCAGCAAAGGCAGAGAGGGTGCAATATGGTCGCAGTCCCAGGCGTTGGCGAGGCCTGATGGCACCACCTTCTTGCCCGGCTGTACGAAAACGAAGTTCTCGCCATCCCGGCTTGCTGCCAGCTCCAGGTCCAGCTCCCGACCATTGTGCTGATACTGGTAGAAGGAGAGGTAGTAATCGCCATCCTTCCAGACCACCCAGTCATGAATCTGCTCAATCTTTCCTCCCCGAACCACCGGAATGGTCCTGGCAAAGGGATCGAGCATCGGGTTCTGGGGATGAGAGGTCCAATTCATCCCGTCTGGACTGTAAGCATAGCCTCCACCACGGCGAGCCAGGTTCAGGGCAGAGAAGCCATAAGTCTTGTAGCGCTTGCCAGGATCCCTTTCGTCTGGATCGAAGAGGAGCGACTGGGGCATCAGGGAAAAGGGTCTCCCTCCCGGAAAAAGCATCTTGGCGGGTTGGGAAGTCCACTCGATACCGTCTGGCGAAACTGAGAGCGATCCCGTGTTGGTCTCCTGCCAAGGCTCGTAGCGGCCAGCACGGGCGGCCTGAGCCCGGCTGCCGTGAGTGGGGAATTTGAGAAGTTTGTAGCGGCGTTTGGGATCCGGATCCTGAGGATCCTTCAGGACCATGGGGACGTAGGGGGTGTTTCGGATCAGCCCCTTTTTCTCGAAATCGTAGCCATCCTGGCTCTCGGCATAGCCCACCTGGTACCACTCCCACCAGGGACGGTCCCGATCTCGCCGAAAAGCCGAATACCACATCCGGTAGATGTTCTTCTCCTTCAAGACCCGCAGGAAATTCCCTGCTCCGTGGACATCGGGATCTCCCGCTGCTCCGGCCTCGATCACCGGATTGTCGCGGTCTTTCTGTGCCTGGTTTAGCTCCAGTTCGAGCCCCTTCAGGTTCTGAATCTCTGCCAGGTCCAGAAAGAGGACCTTCTTTCCCGGGGAGGCGTCCAGCGAGGGCACGGGAATGGAGTGAAAGGCCTGGTGGGGTCCATGGGTTAGCAGGATCCCCATTCCGGGGGCCGCCTTGCCGTTCTCGACCTCCACCGCCAGGCGATCGATGGGCAGGTGGTTGTCTTCCATTCGTGGGGAATTCCAGGTGAGCTTGGCAGTGCGGTGGATGGGGCCCCAATCCTCACCCAGCCACCGGGTCCGGAAGACGTGCTGCCGGGCGCTGTCCACAAAGAAGAGCCAGGCAATGCCATATCGATCCAGTCTGATCTGTTGGGAGTGAAAAGTGTGCCAGGCGAATCTGGGTCTGGCCCGAGTGAGGGAGATCGGAGGTTGAGTCGTGTCTTCCGGAAGGATCGTTTTTAGATGGGAGTAGGTATCCTCGTAAACGGCCAGGAGCCGGCCCTGGGTCCTGGCCAGAACTGGTCGAAAGGACTGGCTTTGTAGCCGCCGAACTTTGGGCTTTTTGCCTGCTCCAACCTGATTCAGAAGCCCGGAGGCATGGTAAGCCTGTTCGTAGATATCGTGCCAGGCGAGGTGAAAGCGTCCTTGATCGTCCAACAGCAAGCTGGGCGGGAATAGCCCGTGACCCCGTGCCATCTCCTGGGATACCAGGCCATGCTCATTGACCCGGCCCAGGTGAATTGAGACCTGATGATCGGCCCTTGACTCGATCCAGACAAACCACACGCTACCGTCGCAGGACCTCGCGATGTCGCCCACACGGGAAGAGTGGGCGGCCAGGACCAGAGCTCCGGGAGCGTCGGTTATGGGATGATGCCAGGAGAGAGCGGGGCCTCCCGCATAGGCTGGAAGGCGTAGCAGAGCGTATCCGGAAAGGCCTGATTGGGTGCTCCAGACCAGGTGGAGTCGATCTCTGTCGTCGAGGCTCATTCCCGTGCTGAAGAGTGGGTCCAATGCCCCCACAGGTGGGACGAGGGGAAGGGGAATACCAAAGTCATCCAGAGATCGCGGGGAGATTCCGGCTGAGACTCGGAGCGAGAACCCGGGCTGCTCGACTTGGGGCGACAGCAGATAAGAAATGCCCTGACTATCCCGGACGATCCACTTTCGAATAGATGCTTCAAGCTCGCTCCGCAGCAGGCCTCGAGGAAGGGCAGGAGCCAGCAATGTGAGAAGAGCCAATGGCGTTAGCCAGAGGACGAGAAGTCGAAGGATTCTTGTTACACGTCGTTTTGCGCGCATCGCGCATGATGATGTAAGACTCATGATGGGCCTCTCGATGGACGGGATCCATTTTGCGGACCTTCCCTCGTCCTTGCAACTAGCAGTTCACGCAAAAAAAATCTGGGACATTACCTTCGGAGTTGGAAAGGGTTTCCAAAGTCGGGAAGATTGGAGGGGCTAACAAGTCCGGCTTTTTTTGGTAGGCTAGTTGAATGGCCAAACAAAACTCATTTGACATCGTCTCCGAAGTCGACCTGGCCGAGGTTGCGAACGCGGTCAATCAAGCCTCGAAGGAGATCTTGCAGAGGTTTGATTTCAAGGGAAGTGGTTCGAGTGTAGAGTTTGACAAAGCTGAAGCCAAGCTCGTCTTCGCTTCTGCCGACGAGTTCAGGCTTCAGGCGGTCAACCAGATCGTCCAACAGAAACTCGCGCGGCGCGGTGTCCCGCTAAGGGCGCTGACCCACGGCAAGATCGAGCCGGCGGCCAAGGGGAGCGTGCGTCAGACGGTGACGATGCAGCAGGGCATTCCGATTGAAAAGGCGAGGGAGATCGTCAAGATCATCAAGGGGACCAAGCTCAGGGTGCAGGCCGCCATCAACGAGGATCAGATTCGCGTCTCAGGCAAGGACCGTGACACACTGCAGGAGGTGATGGCTGTCTTGAAGGAATGTGATCTCGATATAGACATGCAGTTCACCAACTATCGCTCGCAGTAGAGGTATGGGAAGAGAAATTGTGGTGCTGCCCTCAACCTGTAACCTGCAACCAACGAAGTCAGGTTAGTCCCGCCCCCATTCGAGAAGGAAACTTTTTCCTACTTCTGAATTCATCGCCTGAGCAGAAGGTTTTGCTATAGCTAACCCTATCCAGGAGTCCGCTTCAGCCGGCTTCGAGTGTGCTCAGATCTCCAGACCAAACGACTGCTGCGAGCTGGATCATTCCAGAAAGAGTTGGCCTCCGAAGCCAGGTCTCGACGCAATCGCCTGACACCACAACCATTTTGAAATCGTTGGGTTACGTTCCTTTTCCATCCAAATGTGGAAATGAAGTTTTCAGCTTAGGAACCGGGTCGCCGATCGGTTACTCTTTGTTCAACCACTTGATCGGCTGAGGCTGTATCTGATCGTCGGGCCTGGAGCCGGCGTCGTTTCTGCCGCTGCCTTCCAATCGACTGATGATACGCACCGTCATGTCTTGTGTGCAGGGAATCTGGCAACTCAAACGAACCCCAGTCGCTTGGCGTGCTTCCAACACAGTTCTTTCCGCAGCGGTCATCCGGTTGGGCTCACCCTCGACAAACTCTACTCGACATGTGGTACAACGCGCGTTTCCGCTGCAGGCGTGTAACTGGTCCACCGCGGCATCGTCGGTCAGCGCCAGGACGAGCCGTTTCCCCTCTTCAACATCGAATGTTCCCATACCCTCTACGGTCAGCTTTGGCATGTCTTTCCCTTTCTTCTCTGCTAGTGGAATTGGACGAATTATTCTTCGATGATGGCCCCTACCAATACCTCGTCAGTGACGTTGGCGGGACTGATGACTTCTCCTCCCGCCAGGTAGAGCCGTCCTCCAACGGCGCTCAACTCGGCTGCCAGTCGATAGACCCCCTTCGAAAAGTCGATCCACTTCGCCTCGAGGGCCTGCAGTCGCTTCTCTGGAGGCGGCTGGAAGGGCGGAAGGGCGGTTGGCATGACGCTGTACTCCTCATTCTTCGAGTCGAAGACAAGCACCTTGAAATTGGGTGACGGGGTCGAGGGGATGCGGTCCGTGTACAGGTAGGTATGATCCACGGGATAGTCTCTCATACCACCTGCGATGATGATGTATCGGTCCCGATGTACGGCAGCCTCCCAGCCTCCCGCAGGAAAGGGCAGGTCGGGCAATCTTTTCCAACGCAGCGTGTTCAGGTTGAGGACGTAGGCATCGCCCCCGTGTCGACGATGGGGATGAAAGTCCTCGCCCGCTTCCGCGTAGTTGACGTAGAAACCACCAAAAATGTAGACGTTCTCTCCAATGGCAGCGGCGGCCATGGATTC
>Ga0310345_10004206_pt1 | contig 13182 bp, 9 predicted proteins | sample HC15DNA20500_MG_FD_204667 | JGI IMG/M metagenome (GOLD analysis project Ga0310345, IMG submission 204667) | Marine microbial communities from station ALOHA, North Pacific Subtropical Gyre - HC15-DNA-20-500_MG | ecosystem: Environmental > Aquatic > Marine > Oceanic | place: Pacific Ocean: North... | reverse complement strand
ACCACAGCGATCGAGAAACGCCACCTCGCGAGCCAGGTCTTCGTAGTCGACCTCGTTCGCGTCGGTATACGGCGTGCTCAGGATCATGAACGCACCGCGCATCGGCTTCGATGTGGTCGCACGCGTCGGCAGGGAAGGCAGGAACGTCACCGCTCCGACAGTGTTCAGCCATTGTCGCCGCGAGTAGGTGGTCATGGGCTTCCCTGTTTTTCCTATCGCTGGCACAGTCTACCACTGGCGGGGTACGCTATTCGGGTGTGTACAGTCCGCCATCCGGGGGAGTGACGATGAACCAAATGACACGACGCGCGGCCGCTCTGGTCATTCTACTGGCGTTTGTCGCCTGTGCCCGAGAGGAGTCTGAAACTATCGTGACACCACCACGCACCGAAGCCCACGACGTGGTCGACACTGTGCACGGCGTCGCCGTGCCCGATCCCTACCGGTGGCTTGAGGATCAGGAGGCACCGGCAACCCGCACGTGGATCGACGAGCAGAACCGCTACACCGATTTGGTTTTGAATCAGCTGCCCAGCCGCGACAGTTTGCGCACGGTGGTGACTAGGGTGCTCGAGCGAGACACGATTGGGTTGCCGACTGAGCGAGGTGGTCGGTACTTCTATGAGAAACGGCGTGCCGACCAGGATCTGTCTGTGCTGTACGTCCGAGATGGGCTGGATGGCGAAGATCGGATCCTTATCGACCCGCATCCGATGAGCGAGGCCCATACAACTAGCGTGCAGTTCCTTGAATTGTCACAAGATGGCACGTTAGTCGTCTACGCCGCGCGCGTCGGCGGCGTCGATGAAGTGTCGATTCACGTCCGCAACGTCGACACCGGAGAGGATCTGCTGGAAGTGTTACCGGCGGCTCGATATGGCCAAGTCAACCTTACCCCCGACAAGGCTGGCTTCTATTACGAGCGGTACGGCGACGTAACGCCCCGTGTGATGTACCACGAGCTTGGCACCGATCCGTCTAAGGACCGGATGTTATTTGGAGATGGCTATGAGCGGCACCATATTCCGGTCACCAGCCTGTCTGATGATGGTCGGTGGTTGCTTGTCCACGTCATCGAGGGCTCGTCCGGGCCAACCGAGATCCATGTGAAGGATCTCGAAAACGATCGACCGTGGGTTACTGCTATTGCGGACGGCATGTCGGAGTCGTGGGCGGAGTTCGCTGGCGACCAACTGGTGATCACGACGAATCTCGACGCACCGAACAAGCGGGTGGTGTTGGCAGACCCGGCGACCCCGATGGTAGAACACTGGCGCGAAGTCGTGGCCGAGCGCGAGGACATCGTTATTCAGGATGCACGTGGGCTCGGTGGTAAGTTGGCGGTGTCCTACTTGCATGAGGTCCAGCCCCGCGTCGCTATCCACGACCTTACCGGCGCACACGTTCGTGACATTGACTTCGATACCATCGGATCAGTCGGCGGTGGTACGGGCCGGTGGGCTAGCGACGAAGCGTTCTACACGTTCCAGACCTTTCACACGCCGAGTACGATCTACCGATACGATCTCGAAACAGGTGACCGACAGATCTGGGCCGAGGTCAAAGTGCCAATCGACGCTAGCCGGTATGCCGTCGAGCAGGTCTGGTACACCTCGAAGGATGGTACGCGAGTGCCGATGTTCGTGGTGCACGCCAAAGACTTCGTGCGCGACGGGACGAACCCGACACTACTTACCGGCTACGGTGGGTTCAACGTCAACAACACACCAGCGTTCTCCACGTTGGCGACAACGTGGTTGGAGTCTGGTGGTGTGTTCGCGGTCGCCAACATGCGCGGCGGAGGTGAGTTCGGTGAGGAATGGCATCAGGCTGGCATGCTTGAGCACAAGCAAAACGTCTTCAACGATTTCATCGCGGCAGCGGAGCACCTTATCGCCGAAGGCTACACTACCGCTGAACATCTCTCGATTCGAGGAGGTAGCAACGGCGGTCTCCTTGTCGGTGCGGTGTCGAACCAGAGGCCCGATCTATTCGGCGCCGTCGTCTGCACGTATCCACTCCTGGATATGGTTCGTTACCATCAGTTTTTGGTTGCGAGCTTCTGGGTGCCTGAGTACGGGTCGAGCGATGACCCGGTGCAGTTCCAGTACATTCATGCTTACTCGCCGTATCACAATGTCACTGAGGGCGGTGAGTATCCCGCCACCCTCTATATCTCGGGCGACGGCGACACGCGGGTGGCGCCGCTGCATGCGCGGAAGATGACGGCGCTGATGCAGGCGAAGAACAGATCGGCTAACCCCATCCTGCTGCGGTATCACACCCAGGCCGGGCATTCAGGGGGGCAACCGATCAGCCAGCAGATCGACGAGATGGTCGACACATTGAGCTTTCTGTTGTGGCAGGTAGGAAAAGACCAGGGATCATGGCCGGGAAGCTAGGGGACAGAACTGGAGAGCTTCAGGGCGCTTGCATTGATGTGGAGGTTGCGGTGATGAAGCGATGGGTTCTCGGCACACTCCTATTGACTATAACTGCCTGCGGTGCGGTACCGGACGACACGTTGTATCTCGGAGACACTGGTAGCGCGCCCGAGATTGCGGCCGGCATCAGCGCCCAGACGTTGTTAACCGCAACAGAGATCCTAGCGTCAGATGAGTTCGAAGGACGCGCGCCTGGCTCAACAGGCGAGGAGAAAACGATCGCGTATCTGACGGAGCAGTTTTCGGCCCTCGGGCTCGTGCCGGGGAATCCGGACGGGACCTGGGTGCAGGACGTGCCACTGGTCGGCATCACTCCGAAGCCTGGTGATAGCCTCGTAGTGACCAGGGGTAGTGACACGCGAATACTTGAGCCTGGCGCGGACTATGTGGCGGCGACCAAACATGTTGTCGATGAGGTGACGGTCGAGGCCGAGTTCGTCTTTGTCGGCTACGGCGCTGTCGCACCGGAATACGGCTGGAACGATTTCGGCGACGTCGACGTCAGCGGCAAGATACTGCTGTTTCTTGTTAACGATCCGCCGCTCGGAGACGCCTTCGGCGGAAAGGCGATGACCTATTACGGGCGCTGGACCTACAAGCACGAGGTCGCGGCGGAGAAGGGGGCTGCTGGCTCGCTCGTCATCCACGAGGAAGGCCCCGCCGGCTATCCGTGGGAAGTCGTCGGCAGCACGCCCCATGGCGAGTCGTTCGATCTGGTGGCGGCAGACAACAACCTGAGCCGCGCCACGATCGAAGGGTGGATTCGGCGCCCCGCGGCCGAGACACTGTTCGAGATGGCCGGTCTCGACTTCGAGGAAGCGAAGCAACGTGCCGCCGACCGGACGTTTGAGCCGATCGCGCTCGGCATAACCGGGAAGACGCGCGTCCGGAACGAGCTGCGCACGATCGACTCACAGAATTTTGCTGCGAAGCTCGAAGGGACGAATATCCCAGAGGAGATCGTGATGTACGTCGCGCATTGGGACCATCTCGGTCGCGACGAAAGCCTCAGTGGTGATCAAATCTTCAACGGTGCGGCCGACAACGCGACTGGGACCGCTGGGCTCATCGAACTCGCGCGCGCGTTTACTGAGGCGGATGAACGACCACGGCGGTCGGTGCTGTTTCTTGCGGTCACGGCTGAAGAGCAGGGCCTGCTCGGCTCGAAGCACTACGGTGAGAACCCGCTCTATCCGCCGGCACAGACCGTTGCCGCCCTCAACATGGACGTCCTCAATCAATGGGGGCGGACGCGTGATCTCACCATCGTCGGGATGGGGCAGTCCGAGCTTGACCAAATTGCCAGCGACGTTGCCGAACGACTCGGACGGACTCTCGCGCCAGACCCCGAGCCGGAAAAGGGATTCTATTATCGGTCCGATCACTTCTCGTTCGCTAAGGCGGGCATTCCCTCGTTTTACGCCGACCCGGGTGTGGAGTACCTGGACAAGCCGCCTGGCTACGGTCTCGCGAAGCGCGAAGAGTACACGACGGAGGATTACCACAAGGTGTCGGATGAGGTGAAACCGGACTGGGATCTGGCGGGGGCGCTCGAGGATCTCACGTTCATGTATCACCTCGGCGGTCAGCTGGCGCTCAGCGATGACTGGCCCGAATGGAGCTTGACTAGTGAGTTTAGGGCGACACGCGAGGCGCACCGGCCGCCACGGTGAGGTTCCACCCACGAAGGTGAGGTGCGCCTTGGCAGCTTTGTTCAGCGGTGCGTTCCCCGGCTACCGAGACAAGTAGTAGCATCAGCGTCTTCGCCATTAATCCGTTACTAGTCTCAAGCTGCCGGTTCCTGTAACGACTCGATCCGCTGTAATACCGGCGGGTGCGAATAGTGAAGGAACACGTGGAACGGGTGCGGTGTCAGGTTCGTCAGGTTGTCCGCCGAGAGTTTCTTCAATGCCGTGATCAGCGCGCCGGGGTTCCCGGTCGTTTGGGCCGCGAACGCGTCGGCTTCATACTCGTTCCTGCGCGAGAACATATTGACAAGAACAGACAGCGCCAGCTCGACCGGCGTGAAGAGCAGCCCGAAGAACACCAGCCCAGTGTAGACGGATGGGTCGTTCATATAGAAGGCCGCAAACAGCCCATCCTGTTTGAGGAACAGCGACAGTACCCAAAGGATGGCACCGGTGTGCGTGATGCTTAGTGCCAGGGCCTTCCAGATGTGCCATTTCTTGTAGTGGCCGATCTCGTGAGCCACAATTGCTACGAGTTCTGAGACATTGTACTGCTCGACGAGAGTGTCGAAGAGACCAATCCGCTTATGCTTACCGAACCCGGTGAAGAACGCGTTCGCTTTCGACGACCTGCGCGACCCGTCGACTACGAAGATACCACGCAGTGGGAACCGAGCGGAGCGAGCGTACGCGAGGATGGCCTCCTGAAGTTCCCCGGCATCGAGCGGTGTGAACTTGTTAAACAATGGCATGATCCAGGTCGGCGCGACGAACTGGATAATGAGGGAGATCGACGTGACGGCCATCCAACACCACAACCACGCCAGCGGACCAGCCCACTCGAAGAACGCCAAGACCATCGCCAGTAGCCCACCGCCCAGGGCGACCGCCAGTATCAGGCCCTTTAGCTGGTCGGCAACGAACGTGCGGGGTGACGTTCGGTTGAACCCGTAGCGGTCCTCGATGACGAACGTCGAGTACACGCGGAACGGCAGCCCAAGCAGGGCTGAGGCAACACTTAGCACGCCGATGTAAAGCACCCCGGTGATCACCGATCCGAACCCGAGCTCGCGGAGTAGTTGGTCAAGCCACGGGAAGCCGCCTAACTGCCACCACGTGAGCACCAGCACCAGATTTAGGGTGCTCCGGATCAAGCTAAACCGCGTCTGTGTCCGCGTATAGTCCTGCGAGCGCGAGTAGCGCTGCTCGTCGAACACGCCGTTGAACTCGGTCGGGAGCACGGGACTCAGTGACCGGAGATTCAACGTGCTTGATACGAGGCTGAGGACGAATTCACCAAGCAGTGCGACCAGAATAACGATGGCGTACGCGTTCACGAATGATCCCTATCTTGCCTGTTCCTGCGTGGCCCGAGGCTGAACCTTTCACTATACTGGGCAATCTACTCAAGCATGACATTTTTTGCCTTGTGAGACTTAGATGCAAGAATTCCACACGATCCCTTCAGCTATGATCATCCGCGGCGAGGCATCCTAACGGTAGCGGCGACCAAGAAGCTTTGGGGAGAAGCCTGCCCATATCACCACTGATAGAATCTGATCGATGGCGCACTTTTATTATCAACCGATCTTCGAGCTGGGCCCGGACGAGACCCCATACCGACGGCTAACGTCAGACGGCGTATCAACGATCCAGGTCGACGGTCGCGAGATGCTGAAAGTCGATCTTGACGTTTTGCGCGACGTCGCACGGATCGCCTTTGATGACGTCGCGCATCTGTTACGACCCGCGCATCTCGCACAGCTCCGCAGGATTCTCGACGACCCCGAGGCATCCGCGAATGACCAGTTCGTTGCGCTTGAGCTTCTCCGGAACGCAAATATTGCTGCCGGGCGCATCCTGCCCGGCTGCCAGGATACCGGGACGGCGATTGTTATGGCTCATAAAGGCGAGAGTGTCCTGACATTCGGGGACGATACCGCGGCGTTGTCACGAGGGATCTTTGATGCCTACGAGCAGCGCAATCTGCGGTACTCGCAGCTAGCGCCGCTCGACATGTACACGGAGCGGAATACCGGCTCGAATCTACCTGCTCAGGTCGAGATCTACGCGGCTCCAGGAGACGAATACGAGCTGCTTTTTATCGCGAAGGGAGGCGGGTCGGCTAACAAGAGTTTTCTCTACCAGGAGACAAAGGCGCTTCTGAATCCGACATCACTTCTCGGGTTTGTCGAGGCGGCGCTCAAGACGATTGGCACATCGGCCTGTCCACCGTATCATCTCGTGCTCGTGATCGGTGGCACCTCCGCAGAGTTCACGTTGAAGACGGTCAAGCTCGCGAGCACGAAGTACCTCGATCGCTTGCCAACTAGTGGCAACGAGCACGGTCGCGCGTTCCGCGATCTTGATGTGGAGCGACAGGTGTTTGAGATCGCGCGACAGATTGGTATTGGTGCCCAGTTCGGCGGGAAATATTTTGCACACGATGTCAGGGTCATCCGTCTCCCGCGCCATGGTGCGTCGTGCCCGGTTGGCTTAGGCGTGTCATGCTCGGCGGACCGTCAGGCGCTGGCCAAGATCACACGCGATGGGGTGTTTCTCGAGCAGCTTGAGGAGAACCCGGCTAAATACCTGCCGGAGGTCACCGACGAGGAGTTGCCGAGTGACGTTGTGCGGATCGACCTGAACCGCCCAATGTCCGAGATTCTTGAGGAGTTGTCAAAGCATCCGGTCGCAACACGGCTCTCGCTTTCTGGTTCGATGGTCGTTGCGCGCGACATCGCGCACGCGAAGCTGAAGGAGCGGCTTGATGCCGGAGAGGGGCTGCCACAGTACTTCAAGGACCACATGGTCTACTATGCGGGGCCAGCTAAGAAGCCCGAAGGGCACCCGTCGGGTAGTTTTGGGCCGACGACGGCTGGCAGGATGGACTCGTACGTCGGTCTTTTTCAGTTACACGGTGGTAGCATGGTGATGCTCGCCAAAGGGAATCGGTCGCAGCAGGTTGCCGATGCCTGTGGGAAGTACGGTGGCTTTTATCTAGGGTCGATCGGTGGGCCGGCGGCGCGGCTAGCGGACCACAGTATCAAGAAAGTCGACGTGCTCGAATATCCGGAGCTCGGAATGGAGGCGATCTGGAAGATCGAGATCGAGGACTTTCCTGCATTTATCGTGATCGACGACAAGGGGAACGACTTCTACGCACCCTTGATGCAGTCGAAACCGGTGACATTGATTCGGTAGCGACGTTTGATCCATGCTGGCGGGGCATTCAGACACAGTTTGAACCTAAGTAAGAAGGAGGTGTGTAATGCGGAATCTTGTGATCGCAGTAACAGCGGTAGCAATAGCGGCGATGATGGCTCCACTCGTGGGTGGCGCCCAGGAGGGCGGTAATCAGGCCGACGGTTGGGAGACGAGGTTGGATCGCGGATCGGACGCCACAAGCGTGCTCCATTTCCGGGGGATGGGGAGTGGTGTTCATGCGTCGACAGCCGGGCGAGGAGGCGCCATCTTTTGGCAGCCGAACAGCATGGCGAAAGGGACCTACACGATTAGCGCTTCATTTACACAGACCGAGCCGTCCGGGCACCCGAATGCCTACGGTTTGTTGTTCGGCGGTTCTAATCTCTCTGGGCCGAATCAGCGTTATTCGTATTTCGTCATCCGGCAAGGTGGCCAGTTTCTCATCAAAAAACGGATGGGCGAAGACACGCCGAACGTAGTCGATTGGACACCACATAACGCGATCAACGACCTCGATGGAGAGGGACGCTCAACAAACACGCTTGCTGTAGAGGTTGGGAGCTCTCAGGTGCGCTTCTTGGTCAATGGCACTGCAGTGGCGACACAACCCAGCTCCGCCGTCGATACGGACGGGATTACCGGGCTGCGTGTTACGCACCTGCTGGACGTTCACATTGGCGAGCTAATGCTTGGGATGTAGGAGAAGCATTCATTATTTTTGGAGGAAGAGAGAATGCGTCTGATCAAGATTGGGGGGGCCGTTGTTGCCGTCGCGCTACTGGCGAATCTAGCCGTGGCACAGAACAGACCACTTAGTACGCGTGGGCACACCGCGACGCAGCTCGGCGGCAGCTTCAACGCCGAGGGCCGATACGAGGGGGGACAGTGGATTGACATCCACTATGGTCGACCGATTCTGCGGGGCCGTCAGGGGATCTTCGGATCCGGCGACGAGTTTGGCCAGGGGCTCTACGCTGGCGCGCCGCTGTGGCGGGTGGGTGCCGATCAGACGACGACGTTCACGACCGAAGCGGACGTGATAATTGGGGGGCAGCGGTTGGCGGCCGGTGAGTACACGATGTTCGCGGACCTCGCCAACCCAGCGGCGTGGGCACTGATCCTCACCACGTGGGGCGTCAAGGACGAATTCCGGGAGGACAATCCGAATGCGCTCTGGGGGGCGTACGGCTACACGGACGAGAAGGATGTTATGCGGACGACGATGGAGGTCGAAACCGTCGATTTTTCAGCTGATCAGCTCATCGTTGGCTTTACCAACGTAACGCAGCAGGGTGGTACCATGTACTTTCTCTGGGACAACCAGATTGCCCGTGTGTCGGTCGAGTTGGCGAACTAAGCAACGGCCACTGCGTTGACGAACTCGGGGTCAGCGACTAGGGATCAGTGGCGGCAAGAGCCGCTGGTTCGCTAGCGCTGGCCCCTTTGTATTTTTTCCAGTCGCCACCTCCAAGTGATGCCGTCGGCCCCCTCGCCCCTCACTCACCGCCAGATCCTGATTATCTTCAGCGGTCTGATGACGAGTTTATTTCTGGCGGCGCTCGACCAGACGATCGTGGCGACGGCGCTGCCGACGATCGTCGGCGAACTCGGCGGATTGGAATACTACTCGTGGGTCGTTACTGCCTACCTACTTAGTTCAACGGTTTGCACGCCGCTGTACGGCAAGGTCAGTGACCTCTACGGACGGCGCCTGACCTTTCAGATCGCCATTGCGATCTTCCTGGTCGGCTCGTTGCTTGCTGGCGTCGCACAGGGGATGGTCCAATTGATCGTTTTCCGGGGCGTTCAGGGGCTAGGGGCCGGTGGTCTTATGGCGATGACCCTCGCGGTCGTCGGCGACATCGTCTCCCCGCGCCAGCGCGGGCGCTATATTGGCTATCTTGCCGGCGTGTGGGGGTTCGCGAGTGTCATTGGTCCGTTACTTGGTGGCTTCATCGTCGATCACACGTCGTGGCGCTGGGTCTTCCTGATCAACTTGCCGCTCGGGGTAGCCACGCTGGCCGTTACCTCTAGTGTCCTCCGTCTGCCGCCAAGGCACCGTCCGCTTCGGATCGACGTCGAGGGTGCGGTTCTGCTAATTGCCGGTGTCACCAGCATTCTGCTGGTCTTGATGTGGGGCGGGACGGCCTATGCGTGGAGCTCGCCGGTGATCAGTGGGCTCGCGGTCGGCGGGGTACTGCTAACCGTTGGATTCGCTGTTTGGGAAACGCGCGTGCCGGAGCCGCTGTTGCCGATAAGGCTCTTTGGCGACTCGATCTTCTCCATCAGCTCAGCGCTTGGTTTTTTGATTGCCTTCGCGCTCTTTGGGGGTGTGGTGTTCCTGCCACTCTTCCTGCAGGTGGTGGCCGGTGAGTCGGCTACTAATTCCGGTCTGTTGATCCTACCTCTCACTGCGGGTATTGTGGCCGGTTCCGTGGGTTCGGGACGACTGACGACCGCGACCGGCCGCTACAAGGTCTATCCGATTGTTGGCACTGCCCTGGCGACGGCTGGTATGTATCTGTTGAGCACTATGCATGCGGATACGCTGCGGCTCGCTAGCTCGATGTACATGGTGATGGTCGGTCTCGGTGTCGGTATGGTGATGCAGGTTAGCTTGCTCGCCGTTCAGAATACAGCCGACTACCGGGACCTAGGGGTTGCGACATCGTCCACCGTGTTCTTCCGTTCCATGGGAGGAGCGTTTGGTGTGGCGATCTTCGGTGCCATTATGAACGCCCGTCTGGCAGTGGAACTTCCGGCGCGTGTCCCGCCTGAGGCGCTCGCCGCTGTCAGCGGCGACGTCACCGGCCTACTCAACAGCCCGGTGGAGATCCGCGCGTTGCCGGTGCCGGTCGCTAACGGTATTGCAGCGTCACTCGAACTCGCTATCAACGCAGTGTTTCTCTGGGCTGTTCCCATCATGGCACTTGGGTTCGTCCTGTCGTGGTTCCTTCGGGAGATCCCGCTGCGTGAGACAATCGGACCGACGCCGGCGGATGGTGCAACAGACTTTTCACCGTGACCGAAATGATTGCCAGATTCAGAGATCTTGCCTGAAACGGCCGACCAGTGATGTTTTCGCGCTATCCGGTCGGCGTAACTAATGATGACACTGGGGAACGGCGACGTAGTTTACCGTTCGGTGAAAGAGTCGGTGCGTCTTCTAGCTGTGAACGGCTTTACCGTGAGCTCTAGTAGGGTCCATTCCGCGATCCCGAGCGCCAGTTTCACTTGGCTAGAGGGTCCTGTCGCCTGCATATTGGGTTCGACCTCTATCCGAGGGGTCCTTTGGTGTCCCGTTATGACGATGGGTGCCACACAGGGGAATACGATCCTGCGTGGTGTGGGGAAAAACAGTTTGGTTTCAGTTCCACGCACATCCGGCAGCGAGATGCTCGGGGCTGGCTCTGCGCGTGATTTCCGCGAGTTGCGCACGCCACGACCGCACATCACCACTGAAATGGTATCGTGCTCTAATGAGATTTCTACATACCGTAGTAGCGACGGCGCTGACCGTGTCAGCTGTTGGGTGCACTGAGTCGGTGTCTGACGGCGCATCGATGGATACGTCGACCGAGACGGAAGTCAATCCCTTCTTCACCGTGAGCAGCTTGCCCTACCAGTTGCCTCCCTTCGACCGGATCGAAGATGCACACTACTTGCCGGCCTTCACTCGGGGCATGGTGGAACAGCTTGCCGAGATCGATGCGATAGCTGGAGTGACTGAGACGCCGACGGTGGAGAACACTGTGATTCCGCTGGAGCGGTCGGGTGAATTGCTGACGCGGGTGGAGACAGTGTTCTTCAGCCTCAACGCCGCCGACACCAATGACATGATGGATGAGATCCGCAGCGAGATGGCACCGAAGTTAGCAGCCCACCGCGACAAGATTTTGCTGAACGGCGCCCTGTTCAAAAGAGTGAAGGCGCTGTATGAGGTTCGTGACGTTCTTGAAATCGATGCTGAGTCTCGTCGCCTGATCGAGGAACTTTACACTGACTTTGTGCGTGCCGGGGCGGAGCTGTCCGATGCTGACAAGGAGCGTATGCAGGTTATTAATGCTGAGTTGGCCGGCTTGCAGACAACATTCAGTCAGAACGTGTTGAGTGAGGTGAACGCGGCGGCCGTCGTCATCGACACGCGTGAGGAATTGGCTGGGATATCGGCAAATCAGATGGCAGCTGCCGCCGAGGCGGCGACTGCAAGAGGTCTGGACGGGAAGTACGTGATCGCGCTCTTGAACACCAGTGGCCAGCCCGTACTGTCGTCACTGAAAGATCGTGCACTGCGCGAGCGGATCATGGACGCGTCTCTGGCGCGCGGGAGTCAGGGAGGGGAGTTCGACAATCGTGACGTCGTCGTACGGATGGCTAGTCTGCGCGCCGAACGCGCCGCTATGCTCGGGTACCCCAACCACGCGGCATACATCCTGGAGCGGCAAACTGCGCAGACCGTCGACGCGGTGAATGAGCGGCTCTCAAGTCTAACCCCGGCGTCCGTCGCCAACGCGACGCGCGAAGCAGTGGATCTGCAAGCGAGGGTCGACGAGGCTAATAAAGGCGTTGAACTGTCGGCGTGGGATTGGGCCTATTACACGGAGCAAGTGCGCGCGGTCCGGTATGACTTCGATCAGGCACAACTGCGTCCGTATTTTGAGATGAGTAGTGTTCTTGAGAACGGTGTGTTTTATGCCGCAACTGAGCTATACGGCCTCACGTTTGAGGAGCGGCCGGACCTACCCGTTTACCACACGGACGTGCGGGTGTTTGAAATCTTCGATGCTGACGGCGAGCCACTGGGGTTGTTTCTGGCTGACTACTACGCGCGCCCATCCAAACGCGGGGGTGCATGGATGAACGCCTACGTGTCCCAGTCTGACCTGCTCGGGACGAAGCCGGTTATCGCGAATCATCTGAACGTGTCGAAACCTCCTGACGGCGAGCCTACGTTACTGACGTTCGATGAAGTGACGACCATGTTCCACGAGTTTGGTCACACGTTGCACGGTTTGTTCTCGGCCGTCCGCTATCCGTATTTTGCGGGCACGCGGGTGCCACGCGATTTCGTGGAGTACCCGTCACAGGTGAACGAGATGTGGGCCACCTGGCCATCGGTCTTGAAAAACTACGCGGTCCACTATGAAACCGGTGATCCGATGCCAGAGGAACTGCTTGACAAGGTTCTCGCGACGGCGACCTTCAACCAGGGATTTGCCACTACGGAGTATCTGGCCGCGTCGCTACTCGACCAAGCGTGGCACCAAATAACCACGGAAGAGGTGCCGGATGCTGACAGCATGATCGCGTTCGAACACGCGGCTTTGGAGAAGGCAGGTGTGGCGCTCGACACCGTCCCGCCCCGGTACCGTAGCACGTACTTTTCGCACGTCTGGGGTAGCGGTTATTCGGCTGGCTACTACTCCTACATCTGGAGTGAAGTGCTGGATGCCGACTCTGTGGAATGGTTCAAGGAGAACGGTGGATTAACACGGGGAAACGGTGATCACTTTCGACACACCCTTCTCTCAAAGGGCGGCAGTGTGGAGGCGATGGCGTTGTTTCGGGATTTCCGTGGTGCGGCCCCAGACATCACCCCGCTGTTGGTACGCCGCGGGTTGAATTGATGCGCACCGTCGCACAGGACGCCGCTGAATCACTGCTCGGGACGCAACACGCTGCGCCGTGGGATTCTAGGTGTGTGTGAATGAATGGCAAGCTGACCGGCTTACGCCGGTCAGCTTGCGGTAGGACACGCAACTAGACGCCAGAAAGCGGCTGCCGATTGAGTGGAAGCGAGCCCGTGGCGTCGCCGAACTGCTCCGTATTCACTCCGACTCTCT
>Ga0310345_10004205_pt1 | contig 13189 bp, 9 predicted proteins | sample HC15DNA20500_MG_FD_204667 | JGI IMG/M metagenome (GOLD analysis project Ga0310345, IMG submission 204667) | Marine microbial communities from station ALOHA, North Pacific Subtropical Gyre - HC15-DNA-20-500_MG | ecosystem: Environmental > Aquatic > Marine > Oceanic | place: Pacific Ocean: North... | reverse complement strand
GCAACTCCAAGACCTTCAATAGAGCAACCAGTTCCTGACGTAAGCGGTTTTGCTCCAGGATAAGGGATTTCATGGGGATATTCAGCTGCAGGTAGTAATCCAACCTGTGGGCACTTGTCATCAGGCCCTGTCATGGGGTGGCACTTACTTCCATTCATTCTGGGCCAACCATAGTTTTCACCACCTTTGCTTGTTGCCGGTTGATAGATAATTTCTTCCCAGTGATTCTGTCCAACATCAGCAATAAAAAGATCACCCGTCTTTAAATCAAATGAAAACTCATAGGGGTTCCGAACTCCATAAGCCCAAATCTCAGGTCTGGAACGAGTTTTAATTTTTGAAAACTGCTCTTCAGTAATTCCAAATAGAACCATGAGTTGTTCATCAGATGCGCGGGCAAATGGGTTGTCCGCTGGAATCTTATAGGGAATTGAATCATCTTCAACATCTACATCTATCCTTAACATCTTTGCTAACCATGTACCCAAATCCTGCCCTGCTTCATAAGGATCTCCTTCCCAACCACCGTCCCCACTTGCAACATAAAGATATCCATCTGGTCCAAACTCGATCTGTCCTCCATTATGATTGTAGTATGGCTGCTCAATGCGAAGAATAACCTTAGCAGTTTGGTTGGTTTGCTCAGGAGTCATCACATTGGGACTGTTTGGATCAACTTGAAAACGAACTATGACACCATCACCATTAAACGGCAGCGATGCATAATGAACAAAAAAATAGCCGTTTTCTTTAAACTTTGGGTGAAAAGCCACGGAATAAAGTCCTTGCTCAACAAATCCAGTTTGAACATCATTTCCTAAGGGGTTTATGTTTGTTAAATCAAGAAAGGGTTTCTTTTGAATGCTACCATCTTTGCGAACAATCCTAATTCTTCCTACTCTTTCTACAACAAAGATTCTACCTGACCCATCTCCAGCATTAGCTACATTAGTAGGATCATGAAAACCGTCAGCAACCTTAACCAGTGCGATTTTGGGGCCTCCAGGGAGTTCACCTCCCGGACGTGCCACTTCCTCAGAAATAGACGGAACCTTTTTACCACTGGCAACTAAAACTAAAGGAATCAACAAAAATAATAATAATGTTAGCCGGGCAGTCTTCATTGTATTCTCCAAGTTTTTGAATATTAAAACCATTGAAACAGTCGAAAATCGTATTCTACCATGTACAATAAAATCCTTGTCTATGGAACAGACCTTTATTCGTTTCTGTGACAATATTTGCTAGAAAAAATGTAATAAACTACTTAAAATATTTTTCCTGTCAAATACTCAGGGTTCTATCACGAGCTACTACTTTCCAAAATTCCTGAACATAGTTATTTTGGACTACCCCTACTTCTTTATTTAAAGCTGTAGTTGGACAAATATGCCAAGGAATTCCAATTAATTCATTACTAGGTTTTAGTTGAGAAGCTTGGGTCGTTTTAATAACAAGATGTTCCTCATTTTGTAATACTAGTTCAGCATCTGGCAACTGTGGAAAAACTACTCGATTAGTCATTAACGGATCTGAAGCCACCGCTTTACACCCTAAATCCAGTGTAACCAGACCCTGACCTGGCAAGCTAATGACACGAGTCAATATGACAGCTGCCGGAGTAAAATGAAGATCAGGAAACTTAGTGCCATATCCAACATCATGAAAAATACAAGTCCCCGGACTATACTCGACAAAAGGATCATTCATTTCTGCATAGACGGGAAAAGTTGCTGTACCCCCACAAACTAATCGAGGTACTTTCAAACCTGCATTGACTAACTCATCCCTAAGCAAACTTACCTTTTGAAATGCCCGGTGAACTGCAACCGCACGGTCCTTTCGGTCAGATTGATGCAAGTGCCCATCATAAACATGGAAGCCTCCCGCTTTTACTCCTCGACTATTATCAATTTGCTTATATAGATTGAAGGCCTGGTCACCAGGCTCCACACCTGTGCGGTGCAAACCTGTATCTATATCTAAAAGAACCTCAATTGTTTCTCCAGCTTCAACCATTGCTTTGTTCAACTGAGAAATAGATTCGATATGGTCTGCAATTACCATAAAATTCACATCTGGATATTTCTTAACAAAATTTACTGCTCGTTGAATATTAGGCCCCACAATATGATAGGCAAGTAGAATATCTTGACCACCGGCTTCAGCTACCATTTCACTCTCAGCAAAAGTTGCCGCTTTAAACTTCTTAATCCCATGGTTGAGCTGTAATTTAACCACCTCAGCCATTTTGTACGTTTTAACATGGGGACGCAACTTTAGGAGATCACTACACATTTTAATCATCTGCTTAATATTCATTTCGATGATTTCAGGAAAAACAACTAAGGCTGGAGTTACTAGTTCATGAGAATTCTTTATCAGATACTGCTTAGACAAGGGTTGCATCTCACTTCCTTTCACACAGATTCAAGTAAACGAGCTTTATCCACTTCTTTGGGCTTAACAAAAAATAATAACAATAAGGGCACAATAGAGATTATTCCTACAAACCAAAATACTAGTTCATAAGAAATTAAATTCGACAAATCACCGTGCTCTGGATTAATAAACCAACTCCTTACCGAAGCAGCCATTTTATTGCCAACAACATGGGATATATTTGATAAGGTCATATATGTTGTGAATACCGTAGCTGCTGCTGCTGTCCATGAAATCCTCATTGACATAGACAAAAAGCCTACTGCTCCAATTGCAGAAAGCGTTTCATAGGACAGGATATAGGTCATTGAAAACCAAGGCTCATTCCATAAATTTGGATATGCTGCAAATATCAGGGCAGCCACACCATAACCACCAAAACCAATAGATATAATTGTTCTACGTCCAAAACGATCAGCAAGAAATCCCCCTATGATTGCACCAAAAATAATTGGGAAAGTAGCGTAAAGACCAGAAGCAGTAGAAAATTCCAGATCCGTCCATCGTGGGTTAAGATATTGAGTGTACAACGTATTTGTCATGACTTCATTAATTCCGGAGGCTATCAGCTTCGTTAACGCAAAAAAGATGAAACAAAAAGTCGTTGTTAAAGAAAATGCCTTAATAACCTTTTTAGAAACTTTCCATGGATTAGTGCTTGGAATAGCGGACTTGTGAACTGCCTCACCAAAACTCCAAGGGAATCGTCTTTCGCCCTGACGTTCCAAAACAAAAAGTGGAACAAACATTACGGCAAGCAACAAAAGAACTTGGATGGACACACAGGCACCTAACCCTCCAACATTTAAAACATGAGACAGGCCCCAAGCACCGATTCCCTTACCAATTAATTTAGAACCCCACATCATACCGTTCATTTGCCCTTGTTCGTGTGCCGGCAAAACATCAACAGCCAATGCATCGGTACACACGTCTTGCAGGGATGCAAAACAATTATGTAGAAAGTACATGTAGAGAATAAATTGCAGCTGTTGTGAAGGATCTCCTATACCAATAAAACCCAACAGTGTCAGAGCCATCATGAGTTCGGAACCAATGATCCAGGAACGCCTTCTTCCCATAGAACGAATCGTAAAACTATCCATTATCGGGGCCCAAATGAGTTTAAAGGACCAGGGTATTAGTATTATGGCCTTTAAATTTCCAATTTCATTGTCACCAACCTGATAGTGGTATGACAAATATGATGGCAGCGTAATCAACATAAATCCCCAAGGTACACCCTGTGCAAAATATAAAGCACAAAGGGTTACCCGTCGCTGCCATCGATTATCAACTAATGCCATTTTAAAGCTTCCGTGAAAATAAATAAAAAAATATAAGATCCTTATTAATTATAACTTAGACATTTTATTGTAATTAGTTAATTTAATATTTGATGTTGATAAATAAAACTCAATAGTTAAAACATGAGAGCTAGTCCTGAAATCTTTTGGATTATCGCCCTTGAATCTCTTCCTGGAAACTATTAATTTTAATAACTACTTATGACTAGAATCTAGAAGCAATTCAGCAAGCTTTGTTTTGTCACTTAGTCTAGGATTCTCGCTTTGACTGACAACAATCGACAAAAAAATTATACAACCAGCCAAATACAAAACCACCGAGTCCTCCATCTACGATTCCGTAAAGGGTACCCACCAATAAATCTCCAAGAGTACCTACAGCATGAAAACCAGGATAAACAGAACTTATTAGTTGTAGAAAATGGAGACCGTAACCAGGAATCAATAAATTCAGTAAGCCACTAAATAAGATGCTTCCTCCCCAGAGAATTGCCCCGACAATTGCTAGTGCTCTTGTTGATAAATGCATTATTCCTCCTTTTAAATTCCTCAGAGTTATCGATTACCAGAGTCTTACATTAGAAAATTAGCTTTGCAACACCTGACCAATAAGACCCAGTAAAAGCATTCTTAATCTTATTCCTTTCTCAGAAAAATGTTCTACTTTTTAAACTTTTTTAATTCATCTTTTTGTAAAGGACTCATCAATTTTTCTACAGAACTTTTTCCTTTAATAGCATTCTTATTTCCTTGCTCGGCAGCGCGACTATACCATTCATAAGCTTTTAGATAATCCTTTGGAACTCCTTGACCCATAAAATACATTGTTCCTAGGTTGTATTGGGCATCAACATGTCCTTGTTCACTAGCTAGTTTCCACCACTTAGCAGCTGCTTTTTCATCCTGATCAGTACCTTCTCCTTTGTAATACATTTCTCCTAACTTAGCCTGCACATGGGAATTTCCGCGTTTTACAGCCAATTGAATTAATCTTAAAGCTTCTTTAGGATCTTTTGGAACACCTAGTCCATTTAGGTAAGCTAACCCCAAATTATACTGAGCATGCTCATGGCCCTGTTCTGCCGCAAGTTGATACCACCTAACAGACTCTACTTGGCTTTGTAAGACTCCTTGCCCTTCAGCATATGCAACTCCCAAATTATATGCGGCTTCGGTATTTCCCTGATCTGCAGCAAGTCGGTACCACTTTGCCGCTTCCTGATGGTTTTTTAAAACACCTCGTCCATTATCGTAGGCCAATCCTAAATTATATTGGGCCGTAGCATTACCCTGTTCTGCTGCAAATTTCCATAACTGAATGGTTTCTTTATCATTCTCCTGGCCCAATGTTATAGAACAAAGTATTAAGCCTACTAGTATTATGTATCTAAAAAGATTCATACCTAAAAATCCCACACCTAAACTCAAAATTAAAAAGCCAGTCATTAGCAAATTTTACAATGAGCCTCTGTACTCAGCAAGGGCAAGTCCAATTAAAAAATTATAAGTAATTTTAAACCTAGGGAATTTAAAGGAAATAATGTAACGGAGTGTATTTAAAATGAGACCCTTCAGCAATTCTTAACTTTACATCTAGTCAAGTCAGCATGAGTCGATCTCACCCCAACCATTGTGTTACACTCAAGACTTTCTTGGACTAAGTTTTCTACACTTTAAATTTGAAAGTTTCAAATGTATCCTCGTTCATTGATCTCTTTTGTAACAGTTTGGATAATCATTTGGCAACCCTTAACTGTTAAGAGTAAAACCCTGGTGGTAAATCAGCAAATGGCTCCCCCAGCCTGGGCTTTAATGGAACGAGAACTCTTGCGCCTTAATTCAGAAGCCTGTGAACTTTTTGCAAATAAATACCTAGACAAGAAGGGCTATCTCCTGCATGTCCCTCGATGGGGGACTCTCGATGGCCCTGATGATGCCATCGAAACTTTTCATAACTGGACTCTTCTTCATGCGTTAGGTGGTTCAGACAGGGTACTTGAATTATTTAAATTAGCTTTAGATGGCCATCTAAAACAATATAGTGCGTTACGTACTGTTAAAACAGACTTAGCAAGATATGGAGCCTATCATAATGAGTTCATCACTATGTCAGATTGGTTCCATACAGGAGAGGGCATGAGGGGTTTTATGTTTCAGGGCCTTTCAGAACCAGCTTCTAAAAAATTGATTAAACGAATGAAACGTTTCACTGGGCTTTACATGAATGAAGAATCTGAAGCACCTAACTATGATCCACAGTACAAAATCATTCGGAGCCTTTGGAATGGCAGCAAAGGACCCCTGTTAAAAAAAGCAACTACCTATGACTGGGTTGGCGATCCAGTAGTTGGTCGCTTCCATTTGTTACACAGTCCTCATGGCACTAGTAATTTTCTTGATTTCGAAAAGTACTATCCCAAAATGCTAGCCCATTGTAGTGAATACCTAGACAGTGTTGGAGATCATCCACTTAACCTAGCATCAACTAATCTAGCTCTTAATTCCTATATGCTCACTCAAGAAAAAAAGTATTCGGATTGGGTAGTTGAATACGTTAACGCTTGGAAAAAAAGAACAGAACTTAATGGAGGTAACATTCCAACTAATATTGGCCTGAACGGCAAAATCGGGGGTGAATATAGAGGAAAATGGTATAAAGGAACATATGGCTGGAATTTTACAATCTTTGACGGAGAAATCGAAAAAATAGCCCATAGAAATACATTTGCAGCAGGAATGTGGCCCGGCTTTGGAAATGCCTTTTTACTGACAGGAAATCCAGCATACCTTGATACTCTTCGCCGCCAAATTGCTAACCTCTACGCTCAAAAAAAACTTGTTAGAGGCCAACTTATGATTCCTCAAATGTTTGGTGATCCTCGGGGCTACCAATATACTGGCCAAGAACGTTGGTATCACTGGACTAACAATCTGTTTACTGACCGCCTACTGGAAATCTACCTTTGGTCAATGGATCGGAAGGATCTGAAATATTTACCCAAAACCGGTTGGCTTAACTACTTGGAAGGAGGAAATCCCAATTACCCGGAACAGACACTTCAAAATGATTTCAAGTATATTCGAAATGTTATTCTAGCAATAAAAAACGATCCTACTACTCCTAAAACCCGACTAGCCGATTGGTTATTATCGTTTAATCCTGCTAAAACTGATAACCTAGTCAACTTAATGCTTGGTGGTTCTCTTGCTGGACGGATCTGGACACTTCATACTAGGGTTCGATACTTTGATCCAATCAATAAACGCGCAGGTTTACCAAAGGATGTGGCCGCACTGGTTGAAAAACTCACAGAGAACTCCCTCACATTAACCCTTGTCAATACAAATCAACTTCATCCTCGTGACTTAATTGTCCAAGCAGGTGCTTATGGAGAACACCTATTCAATGCAGTCACTGTTGGTAATCAAGAAATTCCAATTAAACAATCTTCATTATTAGTCCAACTAGATCCAGGATGTGGCACCCAGATGGTCTTTAATATGGAGCGCTATATTAACCAACCCACTCTTTCTCCGCCTTGGCAATAACACAGACAAATTAAATTTAATTGGTAAGTTCAGCAGATTTTAAATACTAGCAGATTTCACTTTGGATATTGATGGCACGCTTAGCTCTTACAGGGAACAAGCAACAGTCATTAATCTACAGATCAAACTATTCAGTCACTACTTCTTATTATTTAAATCTTTTTGCCCAGTGCTCAACTTTACTTTAACACTTGTTATGATTCCAGTTTTTCCATTAACTCTTCGAATTCGGTTATTACCTGTGTCAGCAATATAAAGATTCTGACTTCGATCAATGGTTACATCAAAAGGACGGGATAAACTAGCTTTTTTAGCCGGGCCTCCATCCCCACCAAGATCATTACTTCCACTCCCAGCTATGGTTGAAATAATCCCAGTCTTTACATCAACAAACCTAACTCGATGGTTTCCAGTATCGGCAATATAAAGATCTCCGTTCTGATCAAGAGTAACGGCAAAAGGACTAGAGAGGCTCGCAGAAACCGCAGGTCCTTCATCCCCACTAAATCCACTTTTACCATTGCCAGCAACGGTTGAAATAATGCCAGTTTTCCCCTCCACTTTTCGGATCCGATTATTGCCCGTGTCAGCAATATAAAGATTTCCTTTTCTATCAACAGCAATGTCGAAAGGAACATCAAAAGCAGCTTCAGTAGCATCACCACCATCCCCAGAGAATCCTGTTTTTCCGCTTCCTGCAATAGTTGTAATTATTCCTGTTTGAGAGTCCACCCGACGAATGCGTCGACTGCTCTGTTCAACAATCAGGAGATGGCCTTTTTGATCAATAGCTACTCCAACAGGAGTTGACAGGCTAGCTTCGACAGCTTTTACATCATCATAACGGTAACCAAACTGGCGATTCCCTGCTACAACTGTTAAGGATCCACTTTTGTTGTCAAGTTTAAAAACTCTATGAGTATTCCGATCACAGATATATAGGTTATCTTTATTGTCAAGAGCCAGTCCAACAGGACGACCTATATCAATTTTTCGGCCAGAAACAGGATCCACGATTCCCCGTGCCACACGAAGTGAAAGCTCCCCAGAAGACTCCAGCTGCAAAATTTGAAACTTGACATCATCACTAATTAAAAGCTCTCCTTTAGATTTGGCTGCAATAGAACGAGGTGTAATTGGGTCAGTAACCTGAGCCCAGAGTTCGGATGAAGGAACAAGTAAACTAACTGCTAGTATAATTGCGCTAATTGCACTCATGGCTGGCTCCTTAATATTTTTACGGTAAAACTGACATTCTCTTACTAATGTACCTCTGGGTTGAGGGCAATGTAAAGAGTAAGCACCATAAGGTTAATTGATTTCTTACAATGAAACAACTATCTATTCCTTTCACTATATCTGTTGAATCCAATTCTTTCAATAACGTCACTCAATTATCTTAATTATTGAAAAACACTAACTTTTCTTATCTTTAGATTTAAAAAGAAATAATCAAATAACTCCTCATTTTTACAGTAAAATAAATTACAGGGATGCAACAGGCGCTGGTCAGTGTATACTAATCTTATTAGCTACTATCTAATAATGGGAAGAACAACTAATTTATCTAGGGAGGAAGACCAATGAAAGCACTCGCTGGAATCTTGGTCGGATTATTTGTTGTTTGGATTTTTTGGATTTCCTTAAGTGAAACAAAAAATAAATCCGGTAATCAAGTGTATTGGCCCCACTGGAGAGGACCTCAGGCAACAGGAGTTTCTCCTACTGGTTCACCCCCAGTAAAATGGGATGAAAACAAGAATGTTCGATGGAAAACCGTTTTGCCAGGTAAAGGACACGCCACCCCGATTATCTGGGACGACACTATCTTTGTCACAACAGCTATTCCTACTAATCGGGAAATTGAAAACCCCGAAAAAGGAGGCGGGATTCCCCCAACTCATTTTCTCAAGTTTGAACTCATGGCTCTAGACCGGAAAACTGGTTCGATATTATGGCAACGAACTGCTCGCGAACAGGCACCTCATGAAGGGACCCACGCTACGGGCACCTGGGCCTCGAATTCCCCCGTCACAGATGGTGACTATGTTTATGCGCATTTTGGATCGTTTGGTCTTTATTGTTATGACATGAATGGAAACCTTGTATGGGAAAAAGACTTGGGTGATATGTCAGTTAGACTTACATTCGGAGAAGGCAGTTCACCAGTGCTCCATGGAGACAAGATTATTATTGTCTGGGACCATCAAGGACAATCCTTCATCGTAGCCCTTAACAAAAAAACTGGAGAAGAACTATGGAAGGTCGATCGTGATGAAGAAACATCATGGTCTAGCCCTATAGTGGTTGAGCATGGTGGAAGAACTCAGGTAATTACTAGTGCTACAAACCGAACACGTAGTTATGATTTGGAGACCGGGGACCTCATTTGGGACACCAGCGGTGTTACTCTAAATGCAATTCCCTCCCCTGTAGCGTCTGAAGACCTGGTTTTCGTGATGAGTGGCTTCAGAGGGAACATTCTACAAGCCATCCGTTTTGGTTCAGCTAAAGGAGACATTACCGATTCAAAAGATATTGCCTGGGAATATGATCGTGATACACCTTATGTTCCTTCTCCTCTTCTTTATGGCAATATTCTCTACTTTCTTAAAAGTAACAGCGGTGTTCTATCTTGTTTCGATGCTATTACTGGAAAATCTCATTACGGTCCAAAACGGCTAGAGGGTTTGGAAGGCGTTTATGCTTCTCCAGTTGGTGCAGACAACCGAGTCTACCTTCCTGCGCAAAATGGAACAACCATGGTAATTGAACGGGGACCCGAATTTAAGATCCTTGCCCAAAATTCCCTGTCCGATGCATTTGATGCCTCTCCGGCTATTGTTGGCAAGGAACTTTACCTACGTGGCCATAAAGCCCTTTATTGCATAGCTCCTGGTTCTTAGTTAAGGAGAGTTTTGGAGCTTCAAACAGCTTTGGTTGAAATGTACGGTGAAAAAAATAATTATTATCCGTCATGGTAAATCAACTTGGGATAATCCCCAGTTAAGAGACTTTGACCGGCCACTAAATGAGCGTGGCCGACAAGATGCTCCCAAGATTGGACAGAGGCTGGCTGGTCGCTCATTAATGCCAGACAAGTTTGTATCCAGTCCTGCTAAAAGAGCGATCACAACAGCTTTTGCGATTGCTGAAGAAATAGGATTTCCTAAAGACGAAATTAATCAAGACCCTAATCTTTATGGAGCTACAGCATCTGACCTATTGCAAGTTTTAGCAGGTCTGGACGATACTGAAAAACTGGTCTTCCTCGTTGGCCATAATCCGGGTCTCACTGATTTCATTAACTCTTATATGGGCTACCCTCTTCAAACATTGCCAACTTGTGGTATTTGTTGTGCTGATTTTAAAATTAATTCCTGGTCAGAAATCTTCCAAAAGAATGGGACACTAATTTTCTTTGACTCACCGCGTTCTTAGAAATGACGTACTATAGTTCTATGAATCGGTTGTGACCAAGACCTTCTGACATTGTTTAACTATTATCCTAAGGGTGAAATCCAATGACAAATTTTTCGAATTCAACAAAAATCCGTGGAGCATCTCTCCTAGTTTTACTAACTGTATTCTCCTGGAGTCTTTGGAAAAACACCATGCCTGCATCAGATCCGGATCCAGACAGAATCTTTGTATTACAACAAGACACAGCTGTTGGCCAACTCGCATTAGAGGTGAAAGAAGCCCATTCAAATCTACACATGCCTGCACGTCTCTACTTTTCCTACTCCGACGATCGGGAGGAATTACCAACCGTCGGTCGCTTTAAAAATTTTCTTGTAACAGCTTCAGGACGAGATCTAAAGACCTTACCTGTAGGGGAATACCAAGTTTTTGTTAGCCGTGGCACCGAGTACTCACTCGATCAGCAAAAAGTCAAAATTGAAGAAAATAAAACTGCCTACCTAAATTCTACTCTGGAGCGAATTGTCGATACCTCTGGGTTTGTTTCTGCTGATTTTCATCTTCATTTACAATTCGCAATGCGTGATGGAGCTATAACTACTGCAGCTGAAGGTATCGATTTTTTAACAGCAACTGATCATAATATTTTGAAAGATTATGCCCCTCACATTCGTGCCCTCCGACTAGAACGTTTTATTACATCTGTGGTTGGCTCGGAGATTGACACTGCCTTTGGTCATTTTAATAGTTTTCCACTTAAGCTAGACCGTTGGGGACGAAAAGAATTTAGACACAGCATTCGAACTCCCGGTGAATTTTTGAGAATTGTTCGCCAGGAACCCGGCGAACAGGTTGTACAAGTCAATCATCCAAGACGATGGAAATCAAGTCCTACCAGTGGCTATTTTGATGAGCGAATTAACAAGAAAACTGGGAATTTTGACTACCCTTACTTTGAAACTGGCTTTGACACCGTCGAAATTTTCAATGCAATTACTGACAAAAAAGAGGGAACCTTTGGCCGTAACGAGTTAGTCGAACAAAAATTAAAGGATTGGTACCAGTTACTTAACCGTGGAATCCTCATTGCTGGTGTTGCAAATACCGACGCCCATAGATACCCTGAAGACTCTCTTGGCTACCCCCGAAACTATGTCGTTTCTTCAACTGATAATCCTTGGGAGATCAAGCCTAATAACGTGGTTCAATCTGTCAAAAATAGAGCCGTTACTAGCAGCTTGGGTCCTTATATTCAATTAACTGGAAATGGTTCTCCAGTAGGATCTGTGATTACGGATCTTGACCAATCCGTTTCCTTACGGATGGAAATTCAATCACCCCCTTGGATTCCAGTAGAAAAATTGGAGGTTATTGCTAACGGGAAGCTGATCAAAACTTATTCAATTCCTTCCCCTGAAAAAGATAAAGCATGGAAGTTTAGTGCTGAACTGGTCGTTGAATGCACCCAAGACAGCTGGTACCTCGTTATAGCCAGCTCCCAGAAACCCTGGAACAAGCCATTCCAGAACTATCGGTCCTTCTCATTTACTAACCCAGTCTTTGTCGATGTAAATGGTAATGGGTATTTTGATGCCCCTAACGGAGGGTCACCTCAAATAAGCCAGTAACAAAAAATTGGAGGATCTTATCCAATTGGATTAATCTGAATCAACCTATCTTGACATGGGATACTCTAGGGAAAACTGGCTATCGGAATCTATTTCTTTTTTCTCTAGGGTCGGAGAAAAAGTACTGATCTGAATTTTGTTTTTCTGCGGTGAAAATTTCATAATTCGTAGCCACCCATCTCCTCCATTTTCCCGTCCTTGGTAGTCAGACAAAAGACTGTGGACCACATTCCCCTTATAGGTGTCCTGCCTCAAAGCTTCACCTAGAACATGTCCACATAGCATCAAGGAAAAATTAGAATTGTCTTTCAAGACATCATAAGTTGCCCGACCTTGAAAACCAAAGGTTCCATCTAGTTTTAACAGGCTATGGCTAACAACTATAGCTCGTCGTTCCTTATATTTTTTAAGAACTGAATCTGCCCAGCCCAAGACATCACTACCCGCATTATATTCAAAAAACAGGACAATAAAATCTAATCCTCCTGCACTAAAAAAATGATAGAAATTATCATTATCACTACCGTAGTTCTGGCCATACCAGGGTTTATTTTTAAAACGAGAGACTCCAAAGTACCGGTTATATAGCTGGGTTGTCTCAAGGTGAACCCCATCAATAAGCACAGGAAGACCGCGGTAAATATACTTATCGTGGTTTCCAACAGCAATCCCATAGGGAATCGGATTTGACCCTTCTAAATGACTGAAAGCCTTATCAGCATGGATCCACTCCTCTTCCCGATCAGCATGATTAACACAATCTCCCAAGTGAGCAACGTAAACGATGTTGAGCAGATCTCTATTTTCAGAAATCCATTTGGTTTGTGCTTTGAAAATTTC
>Ga0310345_10004204_pt1 | contig 13199 bp, 16 predicted proteins | sample HC15DNA20500_MG_FD_204667 | JGI IMG/M metagenome (GOLD analysis project Ga0310345, IMG submission 204667) | Marine microbial communities from station ALOHA, North Pacific Subtropical Gyre - HC15-DNA-20-500_MG | ecosystem: Environmental > Aquatic > Marine > Oceanic | place: Pacific Ocean: North... | reverse complement strand
TTTAATGGAAATATTAATTCATTTGATGAATTAGATTTAATTAAATTGTTTGTAATGACAGGAGTTTTATTATTATTATCTACAATCCAATTATGATTAAAAAAATCATCCCAAGATATTCGATTATTTGCCTCCTTTTGTAATAGTTTGTATAGTAGATTACTACAATTACTTGATAGTGGTATTAATTTCGGTAAAAAAATAGGATTATTTTCAATTTTTTTAGCAAGTTCATAATGAGTTCTTGCTTTATATGGTGGTTTACCAGTTAAAATTTCATAAAATATAATACCTATAGACCATAGATCTGCTTTATTGCTATATTTTTTATATTTAATTATTTCTGGGGACATATATAATGGAGAACCGCATAAAGTTTCAACCATTGTTCCTTTATCAAAATAACGAGCAAATCCAAAATCTGTTAATTTAATTGTATTTTTATTAAAAACTAGTATATTTTGTGGTTTAATATCACGATGAATAATATTCCGTTGAATTAAATATTTCATTGCACTTGCTAATTGTTTAGCAAATTTTTGTGCGTATTTTTCCTTAAGAGGTCTTCCTTTTAAATATTTTGATAAATCACCACAATAACTATATTCCATAATTAGATATGCATAATACTCATCATAGAATACATCGTAAAGTTTAACAATATTATCATGATTTAGTGTTTTCATTATTTCTATTTCCATTTTTAATCTTTTTATCATAGTTGAAGACATTTCTAGATCTATTTTCTTAATTGCTACTGTATCACCTGTTATTATATTATAACCCTTATAGACTTTTGAAAACGAGCCCTTTCCTATTTTCCGTATATAGTATACGTAATCAGAATTCGGTACCGATTTTGTATCAGTTTCCATTACAATTCTACTATAAACGAATATTTTTATTTCTTTAATAATTAATTTAAATTTATTGGGATATTCATTGTTTGCTCATCATTAGTGAATATAGGAATAGAAATTTTTTGAGCAAATGCTTTTTTATAAATTAAAATACTTGCGATAATTCCGATAGTTAATAATGCTAAAAATCCTCCGACTTGTCTTACAATAGTATGTTTAGCACATTCTTTAAATCCTTTGTTGGTACATAATACAATTGCCTTATTTGATTTTGTTATAATATTAGCAAATGCTTTAAAAATATTTAATATTGACTTAAAAATATTTTGAATAAGAATTTTAAAGAATTTTAAATAATTACCAATAATTTCAAACCAACTTGATGCTACTAATGGTTTTGATTCAGTTTGAACTTTTTTAGATTCTGGTTTTGATTCTGGTTTTGATTCTGGTTTTGATTTAATATTTTCTGCTTTAATATTTACAAATTCTGATCTAATTTTTTTTGACTTATTTTCACATTCTTCTTCATTTAAGTTAGAGTACATTTTTGCGATTTGTCCAAAAATACCTTTATTTAAGAACCCTAATCCTTTATTTCTTGGTAATACTTCGATTACACCTCCTATAACATCTGGATACAATGATGTTCGGAATGGTATTCTTCCTTCTTGATCAATAGTTATAGAAAATTTGTCATTTATTTCTAAAATTTTACTATTATGTAAATTTGAATTTATAATTTCTATGGAATGACGTAATTTATCTTTATTTATAAATGTTACTGTATCTCCCATATTAATTTGAACAATATTTGGAACAAATTTACTCATAATAGATTTACCTTTGTTTGATATTAAATTTGCAGAAGTAATTGTAATTTTTTGGATTCGTGTAGTATCTCCTTTTCCAAAATTAACAATATAAGGACCATTTTTAACGATTTTTATTAGATATAGAATAAATATTGTAATACATAAAATTCCTAATATATGAAGACCATCCATAATATAAAACGTATATATAATATATATTACAAAATATTAGTAAATTTTTTATTATAAGAATATATTAATTTAATTAATTTATCATATAATTTTTTATTACTTATAATTAAGGCAATGAAAAAGCAAACCCAAACCCAAATTAAAACTAAAAACAACAAAGGCAATCAAAATAATTGTAAAACATGTGTAATTTGCCTTGTTAATATTCGTAATATTAATAATAAGAACATTATTATACAAAACTGTTGTAACCAACCATTTCATAAAAAATGTATTAATAAATGGTATAAAATAAAAAAAGAATGTCCCTTATGTAGAAAGAAACCAGAATTATTTAGTGATGAAGAAAAACAATTTTTATCAAGTACACTTTTAAATTTAGTTCCTCTTGTTAGACCAATATATAGAACATATGAATTAGATTCTACAATGGAAGATTTAACAACAATAATATCTTTATGTCAAAATAATATTGATAATTATAGGAACTTATATAATGAAAACGAAGAATTAAACGATACATTAAATGGATTAAATGGAGCACGTAGTTTTATTAACACACTTCGTAATATAATGAATGATTAACGATCATCTACAATAAATGGATCGTCATAATCATAATCATTTTCTGAATTAGATAAATCTTCTTCTTCAGAGTCGCCTAAATTTTCGAAACCTCCGAAACAATTGTTCCAAAATATTTTATAATCTTTTTTTGTAAAATTTTCTAAAATATTATCTTTATTTTTTATTACTAATAAATCTCCAAAATATAATTTTGTATCTACAGGTGGTGGTAATTCATGCTTATTAATCATTCTTTCGCGACCACTTGTATATCCATACAGATATATAGAACAATATGACAATTTCCATTCACATAATTTTTTACAAGAACCTACACCTTTATTTTTAAAATAAATTGCATAAGATCTTGAATTAGTATCGATATCAATTTCAGTGATTTGTCCATATTTCGTTATCAAAATTCCTTTTTTTTTTGCCATTTTGTTTATTTTATACATTATATATGTTTCATGTTTTTAATTTATTTATAAGTTTTAAAGAGCATTTATCACAATACCATTTATTGATTATAACATGTCCTATCTTTAAAGTTGTTGTAACACAATGGATTTTTTTTCTACAACCATTTACTAATGGCATATTATCACCATCACCGCAAATTGGTTCTCGTGCAAAATCATATATAATATGAATTACTGAATCTGACACATATTCATCCCATAGTTCAATAATAGTGTTCAAGGATTTTTTTAATTGTTGTGGATTATTCATTTATATATTATTTATTTAATGTCAATTTTTTATATAATAAAATTGATTTTATACTGATATATTTATAATTATACTCGTTATATAATATAAACATTATGAGTAATCTAAATTTTTTAAAAAAATACAATATTGGATTTGGTAATCCACGTTCAAAAAAAAAAAATAATTCTTATAAAAAAAATAATTCTTATAATCGTTATAATCGTTCTCTACGAGAAAGTTCTATTATATCTTGTGATATAGATAGATTAGAATATTATTATGACAAAAAAAATGATAAAGGTAGATATAAAGAATATAAATGTAATGTTTTTTTACATAAAAGTAAAAAAACATTAGTCAATTTTTCTATTTCTACAGGTAAAAAAGTAGAATATTTACAATTTAGTTTACCTCCAATCGATGAAATAAATACTTCTATTTTAGTAACAGATGTTACTAGTTTTTTTTATTACGATGGATATGCGAATGAATATTTAATTACTAAGATAGAATGTCCAATAATTAATGGTAAATATATACAGGGTTTAAGGTTTTATTTGAGATGAAAATTTAAAGTAAAATCGATTTTTATTACGATTAAATAATTAATATGAATTCATTTATTAATTTATTAAAATCAAATAAAAAAAATAAAAAAAGTAACTATAAAAAAAAATCTTATGATCATCAAAAAACATTATCCCGTCATAGGAGATATTGTGGAAAAGGACGGAAAGTATCTATTTCTGGAAAATATTATATTCAATTTAATTCAAAAGGTGGTTCAATTAAATTAGATAATAATTTAAAAAATTATTTAGTCTTGAAATTAAATAATAATAGATGGGAATTTGAACATAAGTTCATACTTCCTTCATTTAATGAAATTCAACGAAGATTTGGAACAGCCGAACAATATAATTATGGATTAAAATTTTCAAAATCCGTTTTTTTAGATGATAAAAATTATTATGGCATGAATGCAGTAATAACAAGAGCTGGTTATTTAAGTTGTATCAGATTTAGAGTTTAATCAATTTATATAAGTAGTGAAATAATATTTAATCAATTTAATAATGACTTTCATGGACTGGATTTTTTTTATACTTAAAAATAAATCATCTAATATAATTATAATGTATTAAAATGACTAGTATTTTTACAGACTATAAAATAAGAAAACTACAAATAGGTGATTATGATAAAGGATATTTGAATTTATTGTCTCAATTAACAACAGTTGGAACAATAAATAAAACAGAATTTATAAAAAGATTTAATGAATTACCTAAAAATCATAAATTATTTATTATTGAAAAAGAGAGTAATGGTGATATAGTTGCAATAGGTTCTTTAATTATTGAATTTAAATTTATTCATGAGTGTGGAAAAGTTGGTCATATTGAAGATATTGTCGTAAATGAGAATTATCGTAAAAGAGGTTTAGGTAAAATGATAATAAATTATTTAACCAATTTATCTAAGAAATTAGAATGTTATAAGTGTGTATTGAATTGTTCTAATTATTATAAAGAATTTTATGTTAAATGTGGTTATAAATATACTGGATGTGAAATGTCAGCATACCATAAATAAATTAAAGATAAATAAATATAAAATTGAAATAATATTCCTATACTAACTATAAATATCAAACAAAATGTTTAACTTATCTGTAAGAAAAGTTGTATCAAAATTTGTAACTCCAAGAATTGGAGTTCGTAATTATACAACCCCACAACTTTATGAAGATTATATGAGATTTAAACCAGTTAAAATTATGACTACACGTATTTCTACACATGGAAGTGAAAATAAGCTTCGTGAATATCTTAGTAAACTTAATAAGGGAGTAGAGAAATTGGAAGGTTTTGAAAGTGCTGAATCTCATTGGTGTCCAATGACATCAAGTAGTATTTCTGCTGGTTATGAAAGTCGTAGAATTATTACTAATCATACATGGAAATCTCGTGATGATTGGAATAAATGGTTAAATTCAGAAGAAAGAAAGAAAATTTATGAACAATATAAGAATATAGTTGAAAAGGAGGATCACTCAGATCTATTATTTATTCCTCAACGTCCAATATTTCTTCTTTAGTTATATGTTCTGTCCAACATTTATGATCACATTTATCAATACAATTATTAAGTGTGTTATTACGTGTACAAGAATACATACAATTTAATAGACATTTATCTACATGATTAATTATAATTGTTCCTTTAGTTAAAATTAAAAAAAAATAAAAGAAAGAATTCATGATTATTAATAAATATTTCGAATTCTTTATTTATAAAAAATTTATATATTTGGGACTGGATATTAATATAGTTAGAGACGAGTTAATTAATTTCAAATATATATTATATAAAAACTATGGTAAATTATAAAAATTTAATGAAAGTAAGAAAAACTATAATTGAGATGTTAAATGATCGTGGATATGATGTATCAAAGTATATGAAGGGTAATAAATATAAAGATATTAGTGAAGATGAAGTAAGAAAAGAATATAAACAAGATAATATGAAATTAATTACAGATAGTAAGAAAATAAATACATTTTTTTGGGATGAGGAAGGTAGTTTTTCTAAAATGACAAAATATTTAAATAAAATTAAGAAAAATGATTTAGAAATTTTAATATTGATAATTGGAAGACAAAAATCAGATAATGTATTATCATCAAGTTTAATATCAAATATTTCACAAATATTTGTACATGTAGAAATAGAGATATTTTATATTGATGAATTAGTATTTAATGTAACAAAACATCATTATGTTCCTCAACATATTTTATTGAGTAAAAAAGAAGCAAATATAATTTATAAAGCATATGGAAATGATTTACCATTACTTGATAAAAATGATATAATTAGTAAATATTATGGTGCTAAATTAAATGATGTATTTAAAATAATAAGACCTAATAATATATATTATCGTAAAATATTTAATGTAATATGAAAAAATTACATCAATAATATTATATAAATAGTATGAAAATTATATAAAATTATATAAAATTGATTTAAAAAATTGAATTTATATATTTAATATATATAAAAATCATAAGCAAAAATGTCAGATAATAAAAATATCGCAATTGGTATTGATTTAGGTACTACATATAGTTGTGTAGGTATTTGGAGAAATGGTAAAGTTGAAATTATCCCAAATAGTCAAGGAGAAAGAACTACACCAAGTTATGTAGGATTTAACGATAATGAACGATTAGTTGGTTTGCCAGCTAAAAAAGGTTCTTCTAGAAATCCTACAAATACTATATTTGATGCTAAAAGATTAATTGGTAGAAAATTTTCTGATCCGTTAGTTCAACAAGATATAAAGAATTTTCCATTTAAGGTAGTTGCTGGTCCAGATGATACTCCATTAATTTTAGCAGAATATAATGGTGAAGTAAAAGAATTTCGGGCAGAAGAAATTAGTTCAGTTGTATTAGGATATTTAAAAAAATATGCTGAAGAATATCTTGGCCATGAAGTTACTGATGCAGTTGTAACAGTTCCAGCTTATTTTAATGATTCTCAAAGACAATCAACAAAAGATGCTGGTAAAATTGCTGGATTAAATGTTTTAAGAATTATTAATGAACCGACAGCAGCTGCTATTGCATATGGTTTAGATAAAAAGAATAATAAAGAAATAAATGTATTAATTTTTGATCTTGGTGGTGGAACTTTTGATGTTTCTATTTTAACAATTGATGATGGTGTTTTTGAAGTGAAGGCAACATCAGGTGATACACATTTAGGTGGTGAAGATTTTGATAATATTTTAGTAAATTATTTTCTTACAGAATTTTCTCACAAATATGGTAAAAATATTAGAAAGAATGTAAAAGCATTAAAACGTTTAAGAACTGCTTGTGAAAAAGCAAAACGTGAATTATCTTCTGGCACTAATACTACTATTGAATTAGATTCATTATATGATGGCGAAGATTTCTATACTTCATTATCACGAGTCAAATTAAATAGTTTATGTAATAATTTATTTAAAAAATGTATAGAACCAATCAAAAAAGTTATTGAAGATAGTGGACTTTCAAAGTCTGAAATTGATGATATTGTATTAGTTGGTGGATCAACACGAATTCCTGCAATTCAGGAAATGCTTTCTGAATATTTTGGAAACAAAACTCTATGTAAAAGTATAAATCCAGATGAAGCAGTTGCATATGGGGCAGCAGTTCAAGCAGGTATTTTAACTGATAAAGAAAGTGCTGCTCAAATTTTATTAATAGATTGTTGTCCTCTATCATTAGGAATTGAAACAGCTGGTGGTGTTATGACTAATATTATTGATAGAAATACAACAATACCTACTCAAAAGTCTAAGATTTTTTCAACTTATGAAGATAATCAACCTGGTGTTTCTATTCAAGTATATGAAGGTGAAAGAAAACTTACTCGGAATAATAATAAGTTAGGAACATTTGAACTGACAGGTATTCCACCAGCTCCACGTGGGATTCCTCAAATTGAGGTAGAATTTTCATTAAATGCTGATGGAATTTTAAATGTAAGTGCTAAGGATAAGAAAACGGGCATTGAAAATAGTATTCAAATTACTAATAGAAATAACATATCGGAACAAGATGTTGAAAAAATGGTCGAAGATGCTAAAAAATATGAAGAAGAAGATCAAAAAATTATTAATAAACTAAATGCTAAAAACAAACTTGAAAATTATATATATGGTGTTAGAAATACTATGACGGACGAATTAAAAGGAAAATTAGATCCAGTTGATATAGAAACAATTGATAAAAATGTAAACGATTGTATAGAATGGTTACGAAATGAGGATAGAAGTCTAACTGATTATGAAACTAAATATACTGAAGTAGAGGGAAATATTAAACCAATTTTTACTAAATTATATCAATCCGGTAATAATACAGAACAAAAACCAGAACAAGAACAAGAACAAGAACCACAAACAGCTACTATTGATGAAGTAGATTAAATTATTTTATTTAATTATTATATATATAATGTTTCATATAGATTTTGTTTCTGCTTGTTTAATATTAATTGTTGTATTGGTATTTAATGCTTATTATAGAATTTATCACGTTGACAAACATGGAGATAAAAAAGGTACTAATAATGTTTATGATCTTGGTTTTGAAGTAATTCCTGAAATTACTTTTAAGGATTCTTATCGTACAAGTTTATTTACATCATTTAGGGATTTTGTGGCAGGAATTCCTCTATTATACGCATTATTCGTTTTAGATTGGTCTAAAAGAACATATCTAATTTCAGATATTGCAATATTATTTGCTATTAGAATGATTGCAAATAATTTAACAGTTTTACCATCAATTAGAGCTTGTGTTAATACATTAAATAAATGGAGTTTTGGTGGTTGTTGTGATTTAATGTTTAGTGGTCATACATTGACATGTTTGATCGGAAGTTTATATATTATATATTATGTAAGTGATAGTTTTACTACAGCAATATTATTTTGGAATTTATTTAATCAATATTTAATTATTGCATCAAGAAAACATTATACAGATGATGTATTTTTAGCATGGTTTGTTACATTATGTGTTTTCTTTATAAGAACAAATGAACCTAGAAAAGTTTTACAAAAATTATTTTCAGGTATTAAAAATATATTTTAAACAAAATTGAATTTAAGAATTATATATTAATATATATCTAATACTATTAGTAATATATCGATATAAAAATGAATTTCGGTATGAATTTCCAAAAAAATTTTATTAAAAAGGCACTATCTCAATTTAAATTCGATAACGCATTAAATAGAATGAGACAGAGTAGTATAATTAGTAAGACGTTATTGCAAAAAAATACTAGATTATCTGAACAATATCAATGTAATTTATTTTTAAAAAGAGAAGATTTACAAAGTGTAAGAAGTTTTAAAATTAGAGGAGCATATAATAAAATTCTTAATTGTATGGAAAACTCATTAAATCGTTCAAAAAATCCAACAATTGTTACTGTATCTGCTGGAAATCATGCTCAAGGAGTAAGCTTAACTTGTAATTCATTAGGATTACATCACCATATTTTTTTACCTGAAAATACACCATTACAAAAAATCAATAGAATTAAATATTTTGGAAAAGATAAACTTACTTTACATTTACACGGAAGTAATTTTGATGAATGTTTAAATAAAGCTAATGAATTTTGTAGTACTAATCAGAATTCTATTTTTGTTCATCCATTTGATGATGAAGATATTATAATTGGACAAGGAACTATTGGAACAGAAATTTATCAAGATATTAAACCAGATATAATTATATTACCTATTGGAGGAGGTGGATTAATTTCTGGAGTAGGTTCATATTCAAAACTTATGAATAAAGATTGTTTAATTTTAGGCGTAGAACCAGAAAATGCCGATTCAATGAATAGATCTTTAAAAAATAATGAAATTACTACCGTTCATGATATAGATACATTTGTTGATGGAGCAAGTGTTAAGACAGCTGGAAAAAAAACATTTGAAATTTGTAAAGATGTTGTCGATAACACATTCGTTGTTGATAATAATAAACTATCATTTAATATGGTCAATATATATCAAAATGAAGGTATTGTTTTAGAACCAGCCGGAGCTTTAAGCATTTCATGTTTAGATATGATTGATAAAAATCTTTTAAAAGATAAAAATGTAGTTTGTATTTTATCAGGCGGAAATAATGATATATCTCGATATCCTGACATCGCTGAAAAGGCATTATTACATCAAGGCTTAAAACACTATTTTTTAATAACTTTTGGACAAACACCAGGACAATTAAAAAAATATATTAATAATGTTCTTGGACCAAATGATGATATTACGAGATTTGAATATTTAAAAAGAAATAATAGAAATCTTGGAGCTGTTTTACTTGGAATTGAATTACAAAATAATGAAGATATTAATAATATTGTCAATAAGATGGATGAATTTAATTTTAAATATACTAAAATTAATCCAAATGACATATTATATTCACATCTGATCTAAATTAAAATTGAATGATTGGCTAGTTATCATAATTATTAAATATTATGAATTGGCTTTTTACAAATAGTAATTTAGAAGAAACTGGAAATGAACCAGTATTTGATCCAGATGCAACACAATCATTAGAAGAAGAGAAAAAAGAAGATATTGATCAAGAAGAAGAAACTTATGAAGAATCTGAAGAAGAATCTGAAGAAGATACTAACTTACAATTACAATTAAATAGTGTTAATAATGATTTAAATAAAGCTTTACAGAAAATAGAAAAATTAGAAAAAAAATTAAAGAAAACAAAGATAAAACGTGATAATTATAAAAATAAGTATGATGAAGTAGAAAGAGAAAAAGAAAAAGATAAATATGTAATTGAAACAGATGATGGTAAAATTAGATATAAAGCATTTGGAGAAATTAAAGATTTGACTGTATATGATGATCAAAGACCAATTAATAAAAAACATGTAGAAAATATAAAAAAACATCAACTTGAGTATTTTAATAAATACGACGGAGAATTACATGATTCTTTACCTTTAATTGTAGCTATTCAAACAGATGGTATTCAATCTTTTATTAATAAAAGGGGTGAAAGAACAAGTGAAATTTTAATAGATGGGCAACATCGTCTTGCAGCTTTAAATAAAATTTTTAATGATCCTAGTAATAATTATAGAAAAATTTCTAAAGTAAAACTAACTGTCAAATACATTTTCTGTCAAGATATGGATGAAGTTCATGAAGAATTTATTTCTATTAATAAAGGAATTCCATTAACTAAATCTGATTTAGATAAAAATAAAAGAATATATTCTATTTCTGAGGAAGTTCAAAATTTTATAGAACGATTAGAAGGACATATGTTATTTTCAAGTTGTTGTAATACAGCAAGAGATGTAGTAAAACAACTTAGAAATTATATATATACTAAACTTTTAAGAAGTAGAATACATGAGAATAAGCAATTTGAAAATTTAATGAGAGCACAGCATATCCAAGCTAGTGAATTAATCAATGATTTTGTATCTTTTAATAAAACTATTTTTGTACAATGTTCAGAAAAAAATTTTGATACATTTAGAAAAGAAATTGGTTTTAAAAAAAAAAAATTATCTAAAAAGATGGAAGTCTTAAAAAGAAGATTATCTTTATATAAATCAAATCAAAATACAAACAATATAAAAAATATTATTAGTTTTGTATATTTTAAGAATTATGAACTTTTGGTAAATGATTTTATGAATTTTATAAAAGAAGAACATGGATTTGATAATGAAGAAGAAGATGAAGATTCAGATTCAGAATAAATTGAGTTCATTTACCAGTCCCGAATTGTATATTTGGTTGGTTACAATATCTACTAAAAGAAGGCAGTAACATAAGACACAAGTGTCGCCGAAATACATTAAGGGAGTTTACTCACATTTGTATTCCTCGGATTTTTACCAATAACGAACTTTCTCGCTAGTCAACTGTCTTTCCAGTAGTCAACTGTCTTTCCAGTAGTCCAGTCTCCTAAACCATGTACTCTATTGCACCCCCGTCTTCCGTCGGAGGCTGTCTGGACCAAGTATGAGCCAGCATTTAACCCTATAGCATAACCCCGCAGGGCTGCATGACCTAGGTAGTCACACATCAGGAAGATGCCTACAATTGCATTGCCATTTCCTTGTCACCCATGATCTGCGCAAACTTCCAGTCTTCTACAGCCTGAAATTCGCGCGCGACCCGAGTGTCATTGGAAAACTGCTCGGAAGCGGACAACGCCATCGCCATTCGCAACTCGAAATCAGATTCCGACACCACTGGCGCCGAAATTGTCAACGAGGCTTGCAAGGCTTGCGCAAGGTCGTCCTCCGGTTGAGAAGAGAACAACGATGCCTGCATTGCTTGAGCAAGGTTGTCGTTCTCCTTCTGCTCAAGCTCTTGCCCTGACATCTTTATCAGCTGCGCGTTCTGGTACGATTGGGTCACCAATCTGCCTACGAACGTTCGCTGATGGTTTGTCAGGTAAGTCCGGTGATCTTGCCCACTCTTGTACACCGGTTCGAAGTGTCCACTCCGAACAGAACCCATCCGCCGAATAGCGATCCAACCAGTTCCTTCGCGGTCGTTCTGGATTGCTCGGTAGATCTGAACATTGTTGATGGTCAAGTGTTGTGGGAGATTGTGACTTCCCCGATTACACGAGATCACAACAACGTTCATTTCATAGCGCTCGGCGAAGTTTGGGCAGGCAATTGCAGTGTCTCCTTGCACTCCTCTCCGATTGAGATGTCCAGCTGTCTGGTTCTTCACCACAGCAGCGTCCAGTCGTCCATTCGTCCTTCCTTCATTGTAAGCGTGTGTCATAGCCCTGTATAGACAAGTTTGTGAATCCTGTCGACGAGCCATTATTGCTTGTTTGCTTGATTTGATCAAGTTCGATGTTCTGAAGATAGTTGTATAAAGATAAAAAAAAACGATTTTAATAAATTTTTTATTGTATATAATCAGTCCCTAATTTAAAGAAGATATTATCAGAATAAGTTCGATGACAATAACTAAGGCATTAGCACGCGGCCTTGAGTTCGCTGATTACTGCCTAAACAGGTTCTTAAGTATGAGCGACCTAATACACCCCGGATTTTGTTGTAGATGGTTCCGGATACACCTTATGTACATCATTCAAAGATTGTAGAAAAAAACGAATAAGTCGAATGCCTCCTGTTCATCATAATAGCTATAATTTCCAGTTGGAGTCAACTCACCCTCATTTCCACGCTCATTAAATCCATAATGATAATTCCCAACAGTAGCATGAAAAATCGATTGATCATCAAAATTCAAATCTACAGAAATATGTTGCGAACGATCACGTCTGAGTTCATATACAAGATAACGAGCACTAGCAGAATTGCTTGATATAAAATATCTTCGAATTGCTCTTTCACGAGGCGATGCTAATTCGTCTAATGTTTGATCCATGATTGCTTGAATTGATTGAATTGCTTGATTTGATTGATTGTCCTGTAA
>Ga0310345_10004203_pt1 | contig 13203 bp, 7 predicted proteins | sample HC15DNA20500_MG_FD_204667 | JGI IMG/M metagenome (GOLD analysis project Ga0310345, IMG submission 204667) | Marine microbial communities from station ALOHA, North Pacific Subtropical Gyre - HC15-DNA-20-500_MG | ecosystem: Environmental > Aquatic > Marine > Oceanic | place: Pacific Ocean: North... | reverse complement strand
ATCGTGGTAATCGCGCTGGGGCTCGTGGCCCTGGCGGCCCGGCTGGCGTCCACGGAGTTGGAGGAGCCGGTGCTCAGCGGGGTAAGTCCGCTCAACGCCGACGTCATCGACAAGGTGGTGTTGCACTACGGGAACGTCGAGGTCACTCTGGTGAACACGGACAACGGCTGGACCGTGGGCAACTATCCTGTGTTCCAGGCGAGGCTCGAGGTGCTCTGGGACGCAGCGGGCAGGTTCTACGGAGCCGATCTCATAGCCAGCAATCCTGAGAACCACTGGCTAATGGGGGTGACCCCCGAAAGCGGTACCCTCGTTGAGTTCTGGGGTGACGACACCCTTGTCGAGAAGCTCATCGTAGGCGACAAGTACTCCCTCCCGTTGGGCAGAAGGCAGTTGTCGGCGTGGTCGTCCGAGGTCCGCACGTGCTACGTGAGGCGCCAGGACAGCAACGATGTCTTCGGCATCTTCTGCTTCTTACCAGACACCTTCGCCGCCGATCCCGAGCAGTGGAACGACCCGGTTATCGTGGAGATCCCACCTGAGGACATTGACTATCTTATCTTCAAGCGTCCTAAAGAGGAGTTCGAAGTCCGACCGGCGAGAGGGGGGGATTGGGTCGTAGTGGGAGAAGATGGGCTTGAGCCAGCCAGGTCCGAGGTGATTGGAGGCATATTTTCGTTGATAGAGAGGCTGATCGCCACCGGATTTCTTAGCGAGGAAGAGGAGGAGATTGACTTCAGCCAGCCCGACGTGATGTTGGGGATCGTCACCAAGCCGGACTCCGACAAGGACTCGGTCCAGCTACTATTGCTGGAGAAGGATGTCGACAATTACTTGATCAAGGACGCCTCAAAGCCCTACGCGTACATTATCGGAAGCGATCTGGTGTTCGACTTGCTGACCTCCAGGGAGCGCTTCACCACCGAGCCCACCGACTAGTCCATCTTTACGACAAAGTTCTCCGTAGCATCTATTCGACCATCCGAAAACTTCGGAAATATTGACACAGATTTTGCTCCGTGATAGGTTGGCATTCACCAAACTAGGAGGCAGTGTAGTGGGACACATAAATAGTCCAATCTCTTGGATAGGAACTGTGTTGCTGTCGTTGATCCTGATGGTCGCCGTCGCCTGCGGGGAGACGAAGACAATTGAGGTCCCGGGTGAGACGATTACTATCGAGGTACCCGGACAGACTGTAGTCACAGAGGTGGTCAAGGAGGTACAGGTCCCCGGTGAGACTATCACTGTAGTCAAAGAGGTCGTCAAAGAGGTACAGGTCCCCGGTGAGACTATCACTGTAGTCAAAGAGGTCGTCAAAGAGGTGAAGGTCCCCGGTGAGACTATCACTGTCACCAAAGAGGTCGTCAAAGAGGTGGAGGTCGAGAAGGTAGTCGTGGTGGAAAAGGAGGTTGCGGCGCCGGCGAAGGAGAAGGTGCTGCGCATTCGGATGAGCAGTTTGCCTGAAAGCTTCGTGCCCCACACTGAGCGTTGTGGGTGCATAACGCAGCTAATTGCAATGGTCTACGGCGGCTTGATGCAGGCGGACCCACAGAACAAGGTGTGGTCGCCGAACCTGGCCGAGCGGTGGGAAGTTTCTCCCGCTGCGGACTCCGTTACGTTTTATATCCGAAAGGGAGTACGATTTCACGACGGTGAGCCTGTCACCGCGGAGGATGTAGTCTTCTCTTTCAGATCGTTCCTTACCGGGGATACCGGCACCAGGAAAGGCCGTTCACTCAAGATGATAAAAGGAGCACCGGAGTTCCTGGAGGGTACTAGCCCTGAACTGCCTGGTGTGGTCCTGCTCGATGAATATTCGTTCAGGATTGATCTGAACACCGCTAACACGACATTTCTTGGGGTCGTTGGGATGTTCCCGGTTCTGCCCGAGCACATACTCGGCAGCGTTGCGCCTGAGGACATTGTCAACCAAAGATTCTTCGTAGACGAGCAGGTCGGGTTCGGTCCGTTTAAGATGGCCAAGTATTCACCGGGGCAATTCTTGGAGATGGAAGCCTACGACGAGTACCATTTTGGAAGGCCCAAACTCGACAGCATCGTCATGAAAATAATCGAGTCGGGGGACGCGACCCAGATCGCCATGCAGAGGGAAGAGATTGAGTTAAACATGCGTGGCGGCCTGTCGACCGACGCCTACAGGGCCTTCCTGCAAGACCCACGGTTTAGGGTCATCGCAGGGGAGAGTACCGTCATTAGAGCGTCGCAAATCAACTCCGCCGTTGAGGATCTGCAGGACCCGCGCGTCCGCCAGGCCATGGTGTTGGCCCTGGACAGACAGAAGCTAATAGATGTCTTCCACAACGGTTTGGCGGTCATCCACAACCAGCCGCTAATCCACGGCTGGATCCAGAAGCCCGAGTGGAAGAACCGGTATCCGTTTGATCCAGATGCGGCCAAGAGCCTTTTGCAGGCTGCTGGATGGGACTCCGAACGAGAAATCGATCTCGATGTATACGGCGCGCAAAGTGACGAAGTTAGAACTGAGTTGGCTGCGATGCAGCAGATGTGGAATGACGTCGGCCTTAAGTTCAATATTGTGGAGAAGGACGTTGGGACAATGTTGGAAGAGTGGGACAACGTGAGCTACCCGGGCCTTCAGCGCTGGGGATGGGGGACGTTCTCTGACCCGGACGGGTTCCTCCAGGCCTATTTCTCGTCGGACTCCAGCAACAACATGAATTACGCCAACCCGGAGTTGGACGCAAAGATTCAATTGGGACTGACAACGGCCGACCGAGAGCAGCGAAAGTTGATATACCAGGAAATCGCTGAGGATCTCCAGGAGAACCTGCCCCTGATCGTTGAGTATTCGCAGTTGCGTGTCAATGTTCTTCACAACTCGTTCCATCTGCCCTTGTTTGCCAACTTACCTAGGGCGACCACTATGTCGACCCTGCCGGTGGCGTCCATCTTCTCTGGCGACAGCGATCCTTTCTCGTTCCATATTGAGCAGTGGGACCTTCGGGACTAGAGCTCACGAACAATTCGAGGGCCCCATCCAGGCATAGGATCAAGCTCACCAGTACCCAGCCTACGTCAAGATGGACAGGGCGTAAGGGCCTGGTGGCAGAGTTGATTGCTTCACAATTGACGAGTGGTACTTGAAGTACGCGGACCTGACGGGTGAGGAGACTGTCTTCGCCCGTCAGGGGGCGTGCCCCCCCGCCCTAGGCTTACGTAGCTTTCGTCAAGCTGGCACCTCATGCGGTCCCACGACAACCACCAGTAGAGTACGTCCGTAGACGCCTCATCTCTTGGAGTATAGCCACGACCATCTCGTGGCAGAAGACAGGGATGCATCCCCCATGAACCACTCGAATGCTACCTACATATCCGATCTGAGGGTTTGCGCCCCGGCGGCCGCGCTTTCGACAGGCCACCTGAAGTACCACTGGCAGACGGTGCCGTATGAGGCGGAGGGAGTGTCGGGCACGCTCTTGATCGCGGACTCAGAGACGGAGGCAGCCCCCTGACGCTGCCCGTGGAGGCGTCGGGCTGGCACGTGATCTTCGTGAGCCTGTCGAGCGACTCGACGCCAACCTGGCTCAGAATCAAGCTCAGCAGCGACCCAGCCTACGTCTGGATGGACAGGGAGGAGTTGCCTGGTGACAGACGTGGGACATAGAGCAGACTCGCTTGCACCTAAACGGCGGCAGCCTCTACGCCGAAGACGAAACCTGCCATAGGTAGGCCTAGCCTCAAACCTGGATTAGGTCTTTTATGAGTACATACATACTACGCCGGTTCCTCATAGCACTGCCTCTGCTTTTGCTGATATCGGTGATCACCTTCACGTTCATAAACATTGCGCCGGGGGATCCCGTGACGGCCATGATGGACCCGGAGGATCCACTGATGGCGGACGACTTGCAGTACATGCGTGAGCGACTGGGCCTGAACAAGCCCATCTACGTCCGCTATGGTCTGTGGCTTCGCGAGTTCATGTCCGGAAACTTTGGCTATTCTACTGCGAACGGCCGCCCGGTGATCGAGCGTATAGGAATCAGAGTACTGCCCACGCTGGAGCTCACAGCTACCGCACTGTTGATATCGACGGTTCTTGGCGTGACCTTCGGCGTGATAGCCGCTGTCAAACAATATAGTGTCTTCGACTATGCCCTTACCACCGCTGCTCTCTTCGGCATCTCCATCCCAACCTTTTTCTTTGCGCTGGCGGCCCTGTACGTATTCGCTGCTGTTCTGGAGATATTGCCCACCTTCGGCATGACCGGCAGGACCGAGGGGTTCTCCATCACAGACAACCTTCATCACCTCATTCTGCCGGCATTGGTGCTGTCCATCGATTCAATGGCAGTCAAGACCCGCTATGCCCGCACTGCGATGCTCGAGGTGCTGAAGTCAGACTACCTCAGGACGGCCAGGGCGAAGGGCTTGCCGAGCTATATTGTTATCGGAAGGCACGCTTTCCGCAACGGACTTTTGCCGATAGTTACCATCTTCACCCTTCAGCTGCCCAATCTGATATCGGGGGCCATCATAATCGAGACCATGTTCACATGGCCCGGCATGGGACACCTCGCAATTGAGGCTGTTCGGCATCGAGATTACCCGACACTTATGGGGCTAACGATGATACTCTCCAGTCTCGTCTTAGCGGCCAACTTGCTCGCCGACGTTCTGTACGCCTACGTGGACCCACGCATCCGGGTCACGGGGTAGAGTCGTCTAACCTCCGCCGCGATGAAAGGAGAGCCAGTGTCGACCGCCAACATGAGCCATGATCGCCCGTCCGTGATGCCAAGTACTGCCCCCAGGCGAAGGAGGACGGTCTGGCGAAGGTTCCGACGGCACAGGATGGCCCTGCTAGGAACAATTATCGTCGGATTGTTTGGTCTCGCCGCACTCCTTGCCCCGTGGATTGCGTGGTACGACCCTAACGCCATCGATCTCGATAATCCAAGAATAGCTCCAAACTGGGACCACATTCTTGGGACGGACCGGGGCGGTCGCGACGTGTTCGCTAGAATACTGTTCGCCGGCCGGGTGTCCTTGAGCGTCGGGGTAGTGGCGGCCATCATCTCTGCGGTCATCGGATCATCTGTGGGTCTCGTGTCAGGCTACGTTGGCGGCTGGGGGGATAATCTGCTCCAACGCTTCACCGAGCTGGTGATGACGTTCCCTACCTTCTTCGCCATTATCATCGTGATATCACTGCTGGGACCAAGCATCTTCAACGTGATGTATGTCATCGGCGTGTTCGGTTGGACAGGCACGAGCCGACTAGTTCGAGGTCAGGTGTTGTCTATCAAAGAGATGGAATATGTCACTGCGGCGCGGGCGGTAGGTGCAACCGATCGCCGAGTGGCGTTCGTCCATGTTTTTCCCGGGGTGGTCCCATTCGTCATTGTCTCAGCGACGCTTACGCTAGCCGGCGCCATCCTGACCGAGTCGGCCCTTAGCTTTCTAGGTCTGGGAGCCGTCCTACCTACTGCCACCTGGGGCAACATGATGACCGCCGCACAAGGGCTGCACGTCCTGAAGACCCAGCCCTGGTTGTGGGCACCGCCAGGTCTGGCTATTTCCCTCACGGTCCTCTCCGTCAACTTCATAGGCGACGGTCTACGCGACGCTCTGGACCCTCGGCAGCTGCTAGACTAGAGTGAGGCTGAAGCAATTCAAAGGTAGCCCGCTACGCGACGCGAACGGCGTGTCAGCAATGTGACGCCCCTGGTCGACGAGGCCAGCCGGACTACGGTTCGCTCTTGAAAAGCTGGCCATCGAGGCGACGGTGGGCGACTCCTGATAAGATCGTTGGATACATCACAAGCGCCTTCTTCTCCCCCACCGTGGGCAGTAACATCGCGCTGGCGATGATGCCTGCTAGCTGTGGTGCCCTTGGCACGGAATTGACCGCGATCCTACCCACCGATGGCCCGGTGTATGCCGTGGTGGTGCCCGTCCCCTTCTTCGACCCGGGGAAGGACATCCCGGCCCGGCGCCTTGAGGGTGAGTAGCCTGCCGTCATGCTGGCTCAACACCAAAGGTCGCCTCGTGGGCACAATACTGTCTTTGAAAGCCCGTCGTTACGATACCATCCACGTGGTCAAGGACTGTGGGATCTTCGGACGCTCAGAGTTAGATATGGGAATTGTCGGTACACAAGAGGGGCGTGATGGGAAGCCACACAACCAAAGTCGCGGCGATAGCGATGTACAGCGTAATGGCCGACCCCAGGGCGAATCTGACACACGTAGAAGACTGGGTCCGTAAGGCCCACGACAAGGGCGCGAGCTTCGCACTATTCACGGAAGAATGCATCACCGGGTCGATGAATAAGTCTGACATGAGCCTGGCGCAGATCAGGGAAATAGCGGAGGAGGCGTAGGCGATATCGGTGTTGCCTTCCCGGAGTCAACTTTGGAGGGAGCGATCCCCATGGAAACCCGCGTTTGCCAGATTCGCGCAGCCGAGACGTCTCTTGTTCGCGATCGACTCTGTGACGTACCGAACTGGCGCTCGTGTGGCACCTCCGCTCGTATCCCAAAGGAAGCCCGGATGAACTGGTTGTGCTGGCCGCGATCTGGACCGTAGGAGACAACTTTGGCTATTCGCAAGAACAGCTCGTTCATTCCTGACTTCCTTTCTGCTCCCGACGCACCAGGGCGACCACTGACGTCACCGCATAGCCTCCGACATGGCTGTAGTCAGATCTACGTCTGCGATGCGGGACGCATCGTAATCGCGTCGGCAGTGATAGTGTCACCGGTGTCATCGCCGGTCGGCTCATCCATCCAGTATAGCCTCGGAAGGCCCCATGTCTTAGCCTCTGCTAGCACTACCCAGTCACGCATGGGAAATAATCAATCATTTTCGAAAAACTCTGAGATTGCCTTATCCAAGATTTCAACCATCTCTTCGAATGCACCTGGGGCTAGAAGGGTTCCCCAGGATTGGTATGCGTTGCGTTCGTAAGCGGACCGTTTGGGTATGTAAACGTAGCCTGGTCCATTGGTCATGTCAAGAAACATAATCACCCTTTCCGGATGACGCTGCCTCAACTGCTGTTGCATTTCGAAATAAGCCTCGCCGGCATGTGCTATCAGCAAAGCATTACCTAATTGCCACAACCAAACCGGATGATTGACATGATCTCCATCAACATAGCCAGTTCTCATTCCAATTTGCTTTTGTACTCGAAAATCAACGATTTTGGGGTCCCACTCGGACCAATTCAAACGCATCTGCTCTTCGCTCAGCAGTTCTTTGCGCGTTAATCGCACGATGATTCGCTTTCGTTTCACAATTTGAGGAGGATTGATTCTCACTGGTTCCCAGGCCGCCAGATCCGCTCCGGACCGGATGACCCCAGTAAACCTCAATTCTGTAGATGGAGGCAACATATTTGACAGTGTGGCCAAGGTTGCATAACCAAGGATTTCTCCGTTCTTGTCAGCAACTTCTGGATCTCCCACGTATTGGCGCCGAGGCGCTAGATTGCCACATGCACCTTGCAGGTAAAAAAATTGAGCCCCTGTTCTACTTTCCACTATTTCTCGCGCTCGTCCAACAAAATCTGGAGAAACAAGGTCGCTGTCCCATCCCAGTGTCGTCGGGTGACATCCATAATTTGAAAGAGTCGCTAAGAATTTGCCCGTAGAGTCGGTGATACGTGCAACCGTAAGAGTGTGGTCAGCCTCCAAGTCAGGATTAAACCCAACATAGTCGGTATCCCCAATTGGCAGGTCACGCACTGCGGCTAAGTCACATGACCCATATGCCCATGTGATATCGGAGTCTTCAGTCTTGTTGCGTGCAGATTTGCACAAGTCGATAACAGTTGTGATGACATTTTCAATATGACCGGGAACTAACTCTCCACCTTCTTTGTTCGCTTCATGAATGCAAAAAGGTGGACCTTTATGGGTTTGGCTGAGATTGACAAGCAAATCATCAAGTTCTATCCCCAATTCCCGCACCACTCGAGTCCTAAAGTTGACCACATCACACTCGTAGCAGCAAATCCATCCCAGATCTAGAGCGACTAAGAACAATTCAGTTCCGGATGACGATTTGATAACCATTGCTGAAGCAGTGAGCGCCCGATGTACACCTGTTGACCTTGCATTCTGACTCATCCCCCAGGGATTTGACTGTATGCCTACTTCAGGTGTTATATCTCTTCGGGAGAGTCCGACTCGAACTCTGCTCATAGTCGGCGTATACCTATCCACTGTGGGACGTTCGATCATTGAGGTGTCTCCTGAGTTTTGTTGCCTATTTTCATATTCTCATCGTGAAACATTTGTGTTTCACTACTATCTTGGTGCACTTGATAGTGAAAGAACGGCAAATCACTCAATCGGTTCTTTAGGGAGTTACCGTGACCTATCAAGGGTAGTGTGTGGGGTACGCGAACCTACCGTAACGTAACATCAAATGTCTGGCCGGGGTGCAGGTCAGGAAGTCCTTCGGCAGTCTCAAGAACCAGCGTAGCCCTAGCCACTGGCCTATACTACGCCAAGAGGCAGGGTTATGCACGGTGGAGCCTAAAGGCTAGAAGTTCCATGCGGGATTAGGTCCAATCGGGTACTTCTTTGACTGCTACTTCAGGTGCTGCCGCAGGGACAGCTTTAGCCATTCTCACCCTGGCCTCTACGGTGGCTTCAATATCAGCATCGGGCGGACCGCTACTGAAAGCAGTGAGGATCAGTGCGAGTATCCAGAGTCCGAGAGCTACTGAGGCTTTTCGCATAGCAATTCTCCGAGGTGCCTCTGTTCTCAGTATGGCCTCGGGGGCAAGGGCTCCATGGCTTGGCCCGCCCTAGCACTAGTCAAGCCCGTAGGAGACGTCGTTCTGTATCGCGACAATGACTACTACTGCAGTCCCAGTCCAGCCGTGGTTGCATTCCCTGACGGCGAGATGTGGCTGCCGTCTTCCGCCGACACGGCTCCTGGACGAAGAAGGTTCTCCAGACCCATGTCCACCCGACCACGGAACAGTGCCTGAGCAGGTCCAGCGACGGCGGAGAGACGGGGAGCCGGCCTCCTCCAGGGCCTTTATTGGGCAGGGGCCAGTGCACCATGGCGGGACTGTTGAACGACGGACGATGCTGTTCGTAACGCATCGCCAAGAGATCGTGTCGATACAGCAGGCGCATCTGCTCGTCGAAGGCATGACCACCGAGCCCGACTATCCCAGTTTTGCCTGAAACACTCTTCTCTGGATGATCATCTTGACCAATCCTCCCTCGGGTCTGGCGCGTTGTCTTAGACTAGCTTAGAAGGTATATAGAAGGTATACTTGCCTCGGATTTCCCGGCAATGGGTAGCACAAGAAAGCGTGGTGTAGGAGGCTGCAATGGCATCCAGCGGCATCGTCAGCGTTACCAGGGGTGTGGTTGACCTGCGGGTCCCGCCGGCCACTCCTCCAGGCCAGACGTGGCTCTACCAGACCGCCTCCCCTTTGCAGCTCACGAGCACGCTGGCCGCCGTTCTCTGCGGCGTTCGCGCCGGGAAGGTCAAGGGCGTCGACTTCGAGAACGGCACCGACCTCGTGCCTTTCGACGACCTGTCGGCCGTCAGTCCCCAGGGCGCGGTGGTGATCACCAGAAACCACGAGGAGCCCAATCCGAACTCCAAACCTCCGGGGCAGCGCGCGATCATGGTCAAGTACCCGGCTCTCGGCGGGTTTGTACCGGTAGGGGCAAAGAGGCCGGATGGTTCTCCGCATCCACACCAGGGCACCGGCTTCGCCCTAAACGAGGTCATAGCATGGCGAACCGAGCACTCAGGCCCCCCACCATATGGCCTCAACTTTTTTGGTAGGGACCCAAAAGCCCCCTCGTACGCCGGGGCGAGTCCTGAGGCCTATGGGTACCTGGAGCTGCACCAGCTCGTTTGGGACGGGGCAACGGCGAAGATCACCAAGACTGAGCGGATAGCGCGTGCAGACCTTCTCGACGGGTGGACCATGAACCAAGGCTCCATGGACAACGCCATTCCGGACGGCGACGAGTTTCTGCTTGCCATCGTCGGTCGGCGACCCGGTGACGGTAGTATTGGCACCGGCGTTTCGCGGTGGCGAAGGACTGGAGACGACTGGCGGCCCGTGTCGTACACTCCCGTCACTGGGCCCGACGGCTCCGGCGAGCCCTCCTTGGTCCGTGACATCGACAACTCGCTCCTTTTCTGCACGAGGGGGACCCGCAACCCCCTGCTCTTCGACGTTGCCGGCTCCACCCACCCCGACTACGATGTCCGCGTGTGGCGCTCGGATGTGGCGGAGGGTGAATGGCGGAAGGTAATCCACGTGCGCGGCTGCGTGTCAAGCTCAACCATCACTCTCAACCGGGCGGCCGACGGCACACCATACGTCGCCGCCAACCTCTATGAGGTCTTCCTGCACCCAGCAGATCGAATCACGGTAAGTGCAACCTTCAACGACGTGTCGCTGGACCCTGAGGGCCGGGTGCGCGGCGGAGGCTGGATGCGCGAGACTCTGGTAATCTGGCCCCTCAACGAGGCGCGCACCGGCCTGGAGACACCCATCGTAGCCAGGGGATGTCGCGGCGACTTCGGACCGCCTCCCGGGGGCACCACGTGGCGGGTGGACCATCCGTCGGGTGCCACCGTCCGGCTTGCCGACGCTCAGTGGCACCACGTTCTCGCCACGCGGATCCTTGAGTACGGCGAGCTCACGGAGATGGCGAACCCGACTCCCCAGACGGGAACCCATTTGGAAGAGGTCGTCTCCGCGGGGCCGGCCATTCCGACCTGGCGATTTTGAACCCTTGACGCCTGAAGAGGGACAGCGGGACTTCGACTACTCTTTTGGGGGGCAGGGGTAGCCCTATGCGCGAGGGGTGTGCCTCGTCGTACCATATCCGCTGGTGGGCTGGTCGAAATAGCCTTTCAGGCCCTTCTTGACCAGACCGCGGAATGATCGCATTTATCGACTTACTCCTGGCTATCGGCGGTAAGAGAGTAGAACAGATCGCTGAGCTGGGCGGCCTCTCGATGAAGCTCCCAGATGGTCCAGCCGCGCCGCTGGGCCAGCCTGAAGAGGTGCGGCCTTACGTCGCCTTCAGCGGCGACGGCCAGGACGAAACGCTGGCGGCCTTCTACGGGCGTCAGACGCTGGACCGAGTCGATCAGCGGTATCTCGGCCAGGGCGGTCTCGACGTCATCTCCCTCGACCTCTAGGTTAACGTAGCGCTCGCTGTGGGCCTGCGTCTGAAGCTGGTCGACGGTACCCTCGGCCACAATTCGCCCTCGGCTGATTATCAACAGGCGGTCGCAGGTCTCCTCGACCTCCTGGAGAACGTGGGTGCTCAACATCACGGTCCTCTGGCGACCCATCGACCTGATGAGCTCTCGGATCGGGACGCGCTGGTTGGGGTCGAGGCCCTCGGTCGGCTCGTCCATGATCAGAACCTCCGGCCGGTGCAGCAGAGCGCCGGCGATCCCCACTCTCTGCTTGTACCCCTTGGAACATTGGCTTACAGGCTGGTTGTATATCTCAGCGATTCCGGTCTCTTCCACGGCTTGGTCGATGTTGGCGCGTCGCTCTCCACGGGAAAGCCCACGGACGCTTGCTACGAAGTGGAGGTATTCGTGGACGAGCATATCGCCGTACAAAGGGTTGTTCTCGGGCAGATAGCCGATCTTGCGACGGGTCTCGACGTCTCGTTGCTGGTTGTCGACCCCGTGAATCAGGATGCGGCCCCTGTCAGGGGTGTAGAAAGACGTGATCAGCCTCATCGTGGTGGTCTTGCCGGAGCCGTTGGGGCCCAGGAAACCAACGACCTCCCCCCTGTTCACGTCGAAGGAGACGTCGTTCACCGCGACGGTGGCGCCGAACTGCTTGGTCACGCCGCGGACCTGTATCGAAAGCTCCGGGCCGTTCGTCTCGTCGGGCTCAGCCTCGGCGGTATGGCCGGCCGAAGACCCGGCGTCGGGGCTGCGACCGGAGTCCGGGCCTCCGGTCCTGTCCACGTCTTCACCCATGTATCAGCGGTTCTCCCTGTCTACACGTTACTACGACGGGTACCTGCGCGCGGATGCGTCCCGTGCCTTCACGGCACCGCGAACCTCGCCGCACGGGGGGGGGGACCGCAGCAACGTATTAACGTATTGTAGGAAAAGGCGGGATTCTCTGTCAATTTATCCGCTGTTGGAGCGCTGTTGTCAATTCGACACGGGCGTGTAGAACCCAGGAGCCAGTCTACGAAGGGGCTGGGTCCCAGGCGGGATTCGAACCCGCGACATGCTGCTTAGAAGGTCTCCGGGCCTGAGCGCTGTGCTTATGTAGCTACGGCCCCTGCAAAACCTGTCCAGTTATCGTCTGGTGGAACGACCCTCAGAGAAGGGTCTCTGGATCCCCAGTCTCACCGGCGCGGGCTATCGGCGTCGAAGACCGTCACTCTTGCTGAGAACCTCTGACCAGGGATAACCGGCAACACCACGTGGGTAGGATGGTCCTGGTCGTGGTATACGACGTTGTCGGCAACCGCCGTGTGGGTATGCTGTCCCAGCGGCTCACCGGTATTCGGGTTGACGTCGAATCGCGGAAAGTTCGAGCTTGAGATATCGAGCCGGATGCGGTGCCCCGCCTTGAACAGCGTGCTCGTAGGCTCCAGGATGATCGTGTAGGGACACACCTCGCCCGGCTCCAGCGGCTTGGCCACACCTGAACGGTCGCGGTATCGCGCCCGGATGATACCTTCGCAAACGTTCAGGTGGTAGCCGTCAGGGTAGTCGGCGCTCGGCGGATAGATGTACAGAAGCTTGGCCGTGAAGTCCGTGTCGGTCGCCGACGAGGAGGCCCACAGCTTTACGGTTACAGGCCCGGTCACCTCGACGTCCTCCGCAAGTGGCGGCGTCTGGAACACGAGCACGTCCTGCCGCGCGGACAACGGCAGGTACGGTGATTTGCATCCGAAGATGCCCGGACGCGCCGCCTGGTGGGCCCCGCCCTGGAGAATGAGCGGCCGGCGCCTGAGGGTTACCGGAATCTCCCGCGTGAAGCCTTCCGGCTGCGGCAGGATCTCGTCCATGCCCGAGGAGTTGCCGCTAATCGTGGGCGCTGGATCGTCAGGGTCGTACCGGAACCGGCTGGCAGCCTCCTGATGGCCCGGCGGCTCCGTGGTCAGGCTGCCGTCAACGTGGAGGTAGTAGTTGATGTACTGGGTGCGCGCCAGCGGCCACTCCTGCTCGTTG
>Ga0310345_10004202_pt1 | contig 13204 bp, 23 predicted proteins | sample HC15DNA20500_MG_FD_204667 | JGI IMG/M metagenome (GOLD analysis project Ga0310345, IMG submission 204667) | Marine microbial communities from station ALOHA, North Pacific Subtropical Gyre - HC15-DNA-20-500_MG | ecosystem: Environmental > Aquatic > Marine > Oceanic | place: Pacific Ocean: North... | reverse complement strand
TAATTTTTACTTGATGAACCGGTTTAGAGGTCACCCCCTTTTCAGGTATGTTATAATATTTTGAAAAATGTAGAGCAGGCTGAGGCGTTCAGAGCCCCCACCCCCCCTAGTGTGCTATACTAACGTTATTATAGTGATAGGTTACAGTGATTTAGAGGCTCCCACCATTCTTAAAAAACATGACCTTGCTCTTAATCGTGTAGTATCGGTTTATATATTGGACTAGGTTAGATTCATTGACCCCCAATTCATCCGCTATCACACGCCACACCACGCCCTTAGATCGTTGATCTGATATCCAATCAATTCTGCTGTCTATATCGACAATGCGGGGACGGCCAGCCCCTTTGTGTTGGCTAGTCATGACTAATTTCAAGATTAAACTGATTGTCGTCTATAGTCCCTTTTCTAAAACCCATAGTATCATACATAGCAATGCACCAAGAAGGGGATACACTATCACCACTAGGCCCATAAATATATTTATCGTTTTCTTTATCGTATAGCCTCACTTGTAAACTTGATACTTTTTTCCATTGATTATTTTCAGTCATTACTTAGCTCCTTTTGTAATCTATCTGAGGCATTTTCGAGGGGATTACCAAAAAGTGACTCTCGTGAATCGCCATTATGAGCGATAGCCTTTAATACTATCTCTCTATCGTCTTTCAGCTCATCGGATGCATATAAGAGACCAAAGTAACCATCCTGAGCCACAGCCTTCAATACCACCTCTTTATCGTTTGAAAGCTCGTCTGATACCCAGAACAGCGATTCGCCACACTGAGTCACAGCATGCAATACCACCTCTTTATCGTTTTGGAGTTCTTTTGAAATACATTGAAGCGACCAACCATCCTGAGCCACAGCCTTCAATACCACCTCTTTATCGTTTCTGAGTTCCTTAGATGCCCACCCAATCGATAAGCCATTCTGAACCACACACTGTAATATAAAGTCTTTATCGCTTAGGAGTTCTTTTGAGGCAAACTCAAGCGAGCGTCCTTTCTGAGCCAATACCTTCAATACAAACTCTTTATCGCTTAGGAGTTCTTTTGAGGCAAATTGAAACGAAAAGACATTCTGAGCCACACACTGTAATATAAAGTCTTTATCGTTTCTGAGTTCTTTTGATGCCCTGCCTAGCGCTAGGGCATCACGCTCAGTCACGGCCTTCAAAACAGCTTCTTTATCAGTCCAATCGACCTCAGTCATGATCCCTCCTCACAGATAGCAAACAGTTCAAGCATGGCTTTTTCCTCTTTATATAGAGCGTATTCCCCGGCCTCACCGGGGGATAGCACCCCCATTTCATCCTTTAGGGCGAGAAGCCCAAGATCATGGGGGCCGAGCTTGTTAATTTCATCTGTTAATTTTTCCATTATTTCACCTCTTAAATCCATGACAATCGCTCGCACTTTTTATAAATTGACTCAATATTTTCTATAGAGTCAAGCATATCCCCGACTAAACAATCACCTCTTTTATCCATAGCCCAGACTGTCATATAGGGAATATTGTCAATATCAAAATTCTTATATTTTTTTTCAGTCGGTAGGCTATCCAGTTTGATATGATTAGATAGGGTCAACTCCTCAAAACAGTTTCGCCTTGAGTATTCCGCTAGTTCCTCTAGTTCTTGGAAACGGTATCTTAATTCTCTCACGTCACAACAATCCCAGTTTTTTATCTCATCAATTATAACGGTTGCTTGTGAAATTACCTCTTTTTCTGATAGTCTCATTTTCTTTATTTTATGTATCGTATTATCGTCCATTATTTGCCTCCTTTTTTTATTATTTCTTAATAGTAACAGAAAATGTTTTAATTGTCATATGGAAAGATTTTGTTATATTTTACTTAAAACCCCTCACGATGGGACGGCGTGAGGGGGAAAGCCTTTTTCCCCACCAATAAACTAATGATCTCAGGTGCCTACATTATAAAATGTAGCATAAAATAGACATTGATTAAAAGATTAGTCTATAATATACCCATGCCTTCACTAGATCGAAACGAAATGGAGCAAGTACAGATTGATCTTGAAAACCTCACGCAACGGGTTGAGATGTTAGAGATATTACTAGAGAGCGCACGCATACAGATCACACCGAGCTAATCAGTTGTTTCAATTTATCTAATAACTGGGAATTTGTATAGGTATCGCAGAGATCACAGATCGTGGCGCATATATCCGCTTGAAACTCTTTAGGTAGTGACTCAATCGATTTTAGGAGGTCTAATAAATCGGCTGAGTCGTCAAACGAGTCCAATAGATCAGATAACACATCACATAACTCCTCTTTTTTATCACCAAACTCACAGGTTGAGAGTAGCCTATTTATATCAGACTCGGCAGGTTCATCACTCAGACCGTTTAAAAAGCCCATGATTTCCTGCTGTTTGATCGTTAAGGATGAGTGAAGTGCTACTTTTCCAAACTCAAAACGCTCATCACTAGGCACCGATAACGCATCCATTATCAACAAAAGGGAATCGCTAGAGGGTGAGGCATTATAAGTCTCATAATTCCCCACCATAGTCCTAGTAATACATAATTTCCTAGCCACATCCGCACGGCTCAGGCCCGCCCTGCTACGATACTTCTTAAACACAGCCCCGAAACACACTTTTTTTTCAAACATTTTCTTACTCCTTAAAATTTAAAATTCTTTACTAACGCTAAAAAAGGTATTATTGTATATACATAAATATACACACACTAAAGGGATTCTCGTCTCGTGTTTAGCGTGTAGTTAGGATATTTTAGTATGATAAATAATGCCTATCTGGGTACTCCTTTCTGTCTAAATTTTTGTATAGTGAACTGGTTGCCTTGTCGAAAAATAACAACAAGCTACACTATTTATCGTATAAAAAAAGGTTCCGATGCACCCAATTTTTATGGTTTGTTTTATCTATTCAGTGGGGGCATCAAAAAAAGAGGGCTAGGCTTCTTTTATATCCTCAGAGCCCAATTTTTCAAGCAATATCCAAGAAAGTTGCTTAATTGGAGAGCGTCCATTCAGATGGGCGTATTCCCTCAATTTCAAAACCAGCTTGACCGGTACTTGACCACCCAAAAAAGTAGTAGGTTCATTCATCATGGTTTTAACTATACAACAAAACTTCAATCATTACAACTCATTAAAAAACATATATTAAAATTCTTTATATAACATGAAGGATACTTTTTCAATGTTATATTTTAAAACTATTGAACTTTTCAAAAAACTAGTATATAGTGTATATATGAAAGGAGGTGAGAAGATGGAAAAATTAATATTGTTTGATAAGGAATTGATCGATACTATACACGTGTCGAGGCACATATCAATGCACAGTTTCAGAAAACACGTCATTTTTATTTTAAAGAAATATTTTAGAGAGAGCCGTGAAAACAACGTTTTAAATGCGAGTGAAATTGCGTTTGGTCTGGAGCCCATAAAAAACAGCCCCGACCAAATTAATGGGCGGGGCTGAAATCCAAAAAGAAGATCACCAGCACTGGAATAATACTGGAATTATAATCTTATCTGAATTATATCAATATTCCCCACAAAAAACAATAAATACGTTACAAAAAGGAGACAATCATGGACATGATAAGAAAAAAAATAGATAATTATATGGATAAGTCGAGGGCTCAGATTAAATCAGACGCCGGATGGTTGTATATAAGGATGGGTTTGGAGGCATTGACCGAGGCCAAAACAAACCTAACCAAAGATGAAGCGATAACGAGGGCGTTTAATCAAAATAAAGAGATGATTAAACGATCAAGTTTTAACGCCTCGGATATCGAATTTGTTATAGATACAATTTATGATGAGCGTGACGATCGTGATCTTGAGGCTAGAGAAGAATATGCCAGAACGAGGGGAGTCTGATATGAAATATACAATGAAGACACGAGAGCAACTAAGAGACGAGTTTCATGCTTACACTGGCGAGGACTCGGATATTTCAGACGATGTAAAGGCCAACGATACCGGCTGGTGGAGGCGTGCGTTGTATGCATACCATAAAAAACTTGAATTACTGGGTTTTTATGAATTGGAAAAGGCCACCATGTGCTATCAATATGACACTAAAATCGACAAACTCAGGCAGGAACGAGACGAGTTTAAGGCACTTTTAAAGGCCACAATACAGAAATCAGACTTCAAAACCAAAGCGGGCGGGTTCTCATTGAATTTACCAGATGTGGGAAGTATATCGGTCTCAAAAACAAGTGAGAAGTCAGGTTTTGACGATGATTTAAGCATCTTGAAATCGTCAGAACTGGGTCAGTTTTTTACAGAAGAAACCGTCGAAAAATTTGATAAACGTGGAGCCTCAAACTGGGTAAAAGAGAATACTAATTTATCACCTTGTAAGGCTTATTTTGTAGATAAGGACGGCCAACGTATCGAGGGCATAAAACCCATTCTTGATCGGTCAGTCAGCATAAAGGGAGTAGAATAATGCCAGTCGATATACATGGTAAAAACTATACGCTCGTAGCGGAACGAATTAACCAAATTAATGATGATGCAAAGACGTACTCACTTACCAGTCAAATACTGAAATGGGACGATCAGTTTATCATAATACAGGCCACCCTCTTAATTGAGGGTGAGGGTACATACACAGGCACCGCTATGGAGCGGTTAGGGTCTAACCACATAAATAAAACTAGCCATGTCGAGTGTTGCGAAACGAGCGCATGGGGTAGGGCGTTAGCGGCCGCCGGATATGGGGGCGATTCCATAGCATCCGCCGATGAACTGGTCATGGCATTGAACCAAGAAAAGCAAGCACCCACACAGACCCCTAAACACACAAATTCAGAACCCAGAAATGCCTATCAAGCAACCGATGCCTTACCTGTATATCAAGATTGTGAGACTGAGGGATGCAAAAAGCGAGCTAGACTACCTTTTAAGGTTTGTTACGACTGTAACCAAGCTAAAAAACAAGGTAATCAAAATTTCATATCATCAGTGACAAAAATAGTATCTAAAGAGCCTAGCTTGATTGAATACGTGGTACCCTCACAAAATCCCCAAGTGGGTGATGAGCTAGATTATAGGGTAGGCGATGATGAGTGGAGGGGATAGGCAGATAATTCAATAATCGACGATCGATCGTCGAATGATCGACGAACCATCGACGATCGATCGAGCATAATATTTTATCCAAGAAAAATAGGAGGTTTTATCAAATAATGGCAAGAAATAGAATGATATCAAAGGAGTTTTGGCAAGACTATAAAATCGGGAGTTTATCGATGCCATGTCGGCTATTTTATATCGGATTATGGAATATCTCAGACGATGAAGGATACCTCGAAAACGTTACAAAATGGTTAAAAGTCATGATATTCCCTTATGATGAAATTGACGTAGCCCCGCTGGTTAAAGAACTCCAAGAAAATGGGCGTATAGAGATAAAAAACGGTATGATTTTCATAGTTAAATTTTTAGATCATCAGAGAATAGACAGACCTAAAAAATCGTCAAATAAGGATGTTTTTCATGGTGCCGATAATTCAATAATCGACGATCAATCGACGAATGATCGACGAACCATCGACGATCGATCGAGAAAAACTTTCCTAATAGAAACTAAGTTAAATAAAGAAGAAACTAAAGGGGGGACAAGAGCGTCATGCGCACATGAGGCAGATTTTCAAGAACCGGAAACCCTGCCCCACCCCGCCCCCAATTCTTTTTTAAATACTGATGAGTCAGGAGGAATAAACTCAGGCGAGACTAGGGCGTTGTTTGAGGGCAGGGCAAGCGAGGTTTTCGAGTGTTTCTGGGCATACTTACCAAAAAATAAAAGGCTCAACAAGGCCGTTTGTTTAGCGTTGTTTCAGAGTAATGTAGAATGGAAAACAGAGGCGGGACTAAACGATTTTGAGTGTGCTATTCAGAATTACGTAAATATTCAAATTGCGAAGGATGGAGAAACGCCGGAATCAAGAAAAAAGGAAAAGGAGAAATATTTTGTAAATCCTCAGAGATTTTTGGATAACGACCCCGAAACCGAGGGCATGCCGTACTGGATGAGATACAAAAAGGAGAAAAATCATGGATAATTACACAGGAATTACAAACTACAGCCAAAACGAGGCCAACGCCGACAGCCCATTAATGGTGATACTGCGAAAACTAAAGGCTTATTTTGGCAATGCGACCGAGGAAAAACTAGCACAATTTGAGGAGCTTTTAAACGAAAACGAGATAACAGAAGAGGAGCTTGACTACTTCAAAAACTACTGGATAAAGACAGCCGATTTTTTCCCCAAACCCAAGGAAATTCTAAACTTTGTTCACAAAAACAGAAAATCGTCAGAACCGAATGAGTGTAGATTTTTCATATGCAAAGGGGACGGTTTTGTAGGCGTGATTGATGGAGGCGTTGATAAAATGGGGCGGTGCTGTGCCTGTAAATTTGGAGTCGAGGCATTTAGCAAAACCGTGGGTTTTAGGTTCAAACCGGAGCTAATAACTAACAAAGTCGAGTACCTGAAACACTTTGATGATAGCATCTTGACGCACCAGAATCGCCTAGAAATCGATACACACATGCAACTAAGGGCTATATCTCATAGCACTGTTAAAAACCCAGTGACGGGGCAAATAGACACCTATGAGGCCACATCTAGTATCGGTATGGAGTCAGTATCAAATGTATTTAGCAAGTCAAGGAAAAAATCTGATAGAATGGAGGGAGAAGGACAAAACTATGAGCCCAGTTAAGCACAAATTGCCGGAAGCTGCAATACAACGCCAGATTATAGACCATATTCACAATATCGGGGGCAAGGTGATACGGTGTAATTCTGGGGTTGCCACATACCAAAATAGCGATTTTGTAAATGCCCGACAGGTGGCCTTTAATCACACTGAGGATTTTCCCAAAATATTGGATTTAGTAGGCTACCTCAAGGACGGGCGATTCTTTGCGTTTGAGGTGAAGACCGTCGAAAAAGCCCGTCAGGTAAAATTTAACTGCGGGCGGTACGTTGTAGCCACACACAACACAAAGCGGGGCATAACGGCTTATAAGACCGATATCGCAACGAACATGCAGATACGCACGGTAAATTTAATGTTACAGGACGGGGCATTGGCCGGTATTGGTGATTATGATGATTTTTTGTTATTTTTAAAACGGATAAAAAAAGATGTCTGAAAAAATAAATATTTGCTTTTGTGGGGCGTTTAAAAAACGTAAAAAAAAGATAAAAATCAAAAAGGGGTTAGAAATTTATAATGTACGATTTTTGTTTAAAAAGGCGGTTATAAAATGAGTGATGAAAAATCGGATAATATAGGTACCCATGTACGAAGCAGCCACAAAAAAGCACCATCTTCACGCACAAATAAAAAATATTTGACTGAGTCAAAAGGGGTGACTCCAAAAGTCCCAAAAAAGAAGGCTAAAAAACCTAAAGGTTGTTTGGGGGCAGGACACGTTGCAAGACAAAAAATAAAAGATGCGTTGTCTTTGGCTAAGGACTCACGACAACCACCCGATAAAATTGTAAATAATGTCATTTTATTGTTAGAGAATAAAAAACCTGTTGGTCAGCAGATTACGTGGCCACCAGAAAGAATAAAACAGATTGCAGATGGCTATGAAGAATGGGTTTATGATTCAGATGATAACACAACAATATACAACTATTTCAAAAAATATCATGGAATTTCTCCCCAGGTTTTGACCGATTTAAGGAACAAGTCAAAATATTTAAATGATATGATTTCGAGTATGGAAAAATTTATAGATGAGCGAACCTATGAGCTAGCAAAAAAACCGAAGCATTCCTCTAAAAAAACAGTGAACCGGGCCTCATGGACGGATAAAGATGGGAAGCTAAGATTTCATGAGGAAACAAAGTTAGAAGGGTATAGAGAGTCTACAGTGGCCATGCTATGGAAGCTAGACAAAAACCACGAGAAGGCAAAAGAGGCCGATGAAAAACAACCACCACGAACCATACATTTTAGTTATGAGATCGTTGACCCTGTTGAGATACGCAGGAAACGGCTTGAAGAAGAACAAAAAAACAAACGTAAAATTATTTTAGATGCAGAAAAGTGCTAAGATATAAAAAAAAGGAGATGAAAAAATGGAAGGAACCGATATACTACAAATTTTATTGATAAAAATACCCTTCATTATTGGAGCCGGGGCATGGATGTATATTTTAGGCTCAAAGCCAGTGCATCAATTAGAGATAAGACTTATGAGAATGGAGCTTGAGCTAATGAAATTAAAAGATATAAATTTAACACTAATCGAAAAGATAATACCCAGTGCTAATAGAATAAATGCTTATAAGAATATTAATAACGCTTTTAATAATGATAAATAAAAAGTACAGAGGAACATGGTATGGGAGGCCATGCGAGTTTATGGCCTATGAATACACCAAGACAAAAAATGACCCCGATTTTTGGAATGATTTTGATATTAGAGTCAAGCCCATTCACGATATGAGACACAATGGGGGATTTTCATTAGATTATGCCTTAGAAATAGGTCTAGTATGGGAAAATGAATAATGAATGACGATAAGGATTTTTTAAAAATATATTATGAATTCATGGCCTTTCACCTTGCCTTAATTGGGATAGTAGGGGTTCTTGAATTTATCATGGGCATGGGCGAATATTATGCCCCCTCAATCTTAAACGAGATACAAGCTAGTATGTCAATATTTTTTATGCTGCTACTATGTTTTTTATTGATATTTAAAATTCATAGACTAATTAATAGGATAATCAAGTACATTAAATTTAAATATATATCGTTTTTTCTTTTATTGTGTATCCCATTAAGTGCGGACGTTGTTAGGGTACCGGATGAAGCATGCCTTGATATCAAGTCGGCAAGCTACTCTACAGGGGGAGGCAAAAAGGCCATGATCTACATTAAATTATTGTGTGAAGATATAAACGGGAATACAGCTCTTTTTATGAGAGCCAAGGTATCGGTATCGGGTGCGTTAGGTTGGTCACGTTTCATGATCCCTAAGAAAATACAGTTTATCCGAGACAAAGGCTTAACAGATCAAATACAGTGGGGGAGAAGGAAATAATAGCATGGAGAAGATAGGCATTATATATTTAGATATTAGTGATTTAAAAGAGGCAGAATACAACCCCCGACAGCTCACAGAGCATCAATACAGCCAGATCAAAAAGAGCTTAGAGGAGTTTGGTTTTGTTGACCCTGTTATTGTGAACCAACACCCCGACCGATTAAATACGATCATAGGCGGTCACATGCGTGTCAAAGTCTGGAAGGCACTAGGCAATTCAACAGCCCCTTGTGTTTTTGTCTCATTATCACTAGAGAAGGAAAAAGAGCTAAACATAAGATTAAATAAAAATACAGGCGAGTGGGATTTTGACAAGCTAGCTAACGAGTTTAATGAGCTTGATCTCATCGACTGGGGATTTATGGAGTCAGAGTTAAAAGGGTGGGTCGAGAAGGTGGAGGCAGAAGAAACAACGGGTGACGATGATATACCGGAAAAGGTACCCACGGTATCAGTTAATGGTGATTTGTACGAGCTAGGGCAACACAAGCTACTATGCGGCGATTCCACGATGATTGATGATATTGAGAGGCTTATGAATGGTGAGAAGGCGGACATGGTGTTTACTGATCCGCCTTATGGGATATCCGTTGTAAATGGCAATGGCAAAACGGGGAGCATGGTCGGATATTCTAAGGATCGTAAGGTAAAAACAGGAACATATAAACAAATAATAGGGGATGATGTACCCTTTGAACCGTCACTACTTCTCACGTTAGCAGATAAACAGATCATATGGGGTGCCAATCACTTTGCATCTAAACTGCCCGATAGCTCACGATGGATAGTGTGGGATAAGAAGGGTGACCTGCACCTTGATAATTCTTTTAGTGATGTTGAGTTGGCATGGACTAACTTTGAAGGGAAGGCCGTTAAGAAGTTCATGCACCTATGGTCAGGCTTGCAACGGCAAGGGAATAGGGATGATGAATTAAAAAGCCGTGTTCATCCCACCCAAAAGCCAGTAGGTCTTTTTGTCGATATCCTGGACAAGTTCGCAGATACGGACTGGTCAATACTAGACCCCTACATAGGCTCCGGCTCCACACTAATCGCATGCGAAAAAACAAACCGTAAATGCTATGGGCTAGAGATAGACCCCCAATACTGTGACGTAATCGTCAATAGATATATAACGTTTTGTAAGAAAAATAATAAAGAGTATACCGTGAAACGGAATGGGGAAGTGTGTGATGATTTTGAGGAGGTAACGGCATGAGTAAAACGATAGATGAATTAAAATACGAGATTGAAACGTATGAAAAAATGGAAAAAAGTATGCGTGAGTGGATTAGGCTTGCAAAGAATGAGCAGAAATTTTATGAAGAGGAGCTACGTGCACTTCTCAAGAATAAAGAAAAAGATGAGTTAAAATTAAAAATGCTTTTAATGGAGGAGACAAAATGAGTAAAACAATAGAGGCTTTTAAACAAACGATTTATCAGCTAGAGCGTAAAGAAAAACAAGTACTAGAGGACATTGAGTGTGGCAAAAATGCACTTTTGAATTTAGAGGCAGAACTGGCAGACCTCAGAGACGATAAAGAGAGCGAAAAAATAAACTTGAAATTGCGCTTAATAGAGATTTCCCCGTGAAAAATCTTGAGTATGTCTATATCGCATCCGCTATTTTAAATTTTGTTGTCCTTGGTTTTTGTGTGTCGGTAGAGATTAGATTCAGGCGTTTATTGAGCGATCTTGATAAATTATGGGACGCGTTAAGCAGATAAAAGCTATTCATCAGGCTCAAGGGGCTTGAATTGAGTCCTAACTTCTTTATACAGACCCCGGCTTTTCAATCGGGGCCGCATCCAATTTGAGAGGTTCCCTTGAGTCATGCCCTTTGATTTAGCGATTGAGGATAGTGTCTCACCATCGGCAAGTCGTTGCTGGATATCATCAAAGTCATGATCTATCCGCCGCCGATCATCATTAGGTATTTCCATGAATTAACAGCGTATCACCTATACCTATTTATCACAATGAATTAAATACAGTATTTAATGGGATGGAGGTATCGGTAGTATTTCCCTACTTCTATTTTTCAAAAATTTAACAAAAACATTGTAATTCCACCAATCAACCGGCCCATAAACATACTGACCATGCACATGATCATATATCCTTAGTTCATCAAACTCTCCACGCTCATTTTTTGGCATATTCACACCTCCTCACATCTAAAAATATATTAAATACAGTATTTAACATAACCCCATTATATTAAATACAGTATTTAATGTCTTATTGATATTTTGTGGTATATTAAATACAGTATTTAATATAAATATTCACCATTGACTTTAATAATTAAGTAAATATATAATAAAAATAGTGCATAATATATTAAACCCCAACGTCCTGTTGAGGGAGTTGATCGATCTTACAGACCGGCAGATAGTGCTACGGTTCAAAGAGGGTCAGCTTGACTCTATACAGGTTAAAGAAGCCCGTGTCATTGACACGGACTTGATTGATAGTGTGATTAGTGTGAATGAACTGATAGACCCAAGGGACGGTTAGCATGGCCACACGACAAATATCATATAACACAATTCAAGACTATCTTGAGCGTAGTAATAACGACCAAGCAAAAGAATATACGAAACCGGACTTATTCCATAACAACACAATACTAAGCCACCAACAGCCGTTTATTAGCTCTATGCTCAATGAGATTTTATTTGTAGGGGGCATGGGAGCCGGCAAATCGGATGCAGTCGTAAAACGAGCCTTGAAATTGAAATATGAGAACCCAGATCAATCGATTTTAGTTTTAGAACCCACATGGGAGGATATCAAATTCATACTATACCCAAAATTTGAGGAAGAACTAGAAAAAATGGGTATTGAGCGTGACAGGTGGGACATCAACCGAGCCGATCATTTTTTGTGGTTCAAAGACATGAAAGGGCATATCAAATTCAAAAATATGGACAATCCGAGCGCAATAAAAGGCACGGAATATGCCCATGCGATTATTGACGAGATCGACCGCATGAACTCATTTTCCAAAGCTATGGAAGCGTTCGTTAATGTTCAAGCTCGTATCCGGTCAGTACACGGCGGGACTATCGCACTAGCCACAACCCCCGAAGGGTATTTTTTCGCCTATCATAAATTTGCTAAAGGTAAGGTATTAAAACCCACATCATCAGATAGTCCCGTAGCCTATGAAGACGGGGTTCAGATGATAGTTAAAGCCAAAAGCACAGATAACCCATTTTTACCAAGTGATTATGTAGAGAATATGATACGGAACTACCCCCCAAAGCTACAAGAAGCGTACATACACGGTGATTTTGTTAATTTTAGATCAGGCTCAGTTTACTATGAGTTTGACGATGATAAACACCTTGTCGATCACATAGAGCCCGATCTATCCGAGCCGGTATACATATGCTGTGATTTTAATGTCAATCATGGGGTCTATTCAATGGTACAGGTCAAGGGCGGTCTAAAACTGTTTGAGGGAAGCGTGCTTGATTCCTACAAAATAGAAAACGTTGAAATTAGGGTATTTGACGAGGTTTATCTTGAGACAGGATCATATACCAAAGTGATGATTAATCATACCATTAATAAACTCAAAAATAGATTTGACCAGGTGATTATTATAGGGGACGCTTCAGGCAGGAATACCAGCACCCAATCATTGCAGTCTGATTATGAATTAATAGAGCAAGAATTTATCAATGCGGGCTACCATCGCGACAGAATCAACATGGTTATCCCCAGATCAAACCCAGCTGTAAGAGATAGGATAAATTCTTTTAATGCCGTTCTTGACAAGGCAACCACTTGCCTTGACAAAGAAAATTGTATAAGAAATACTGAAGATCTGAGACGTGTTGTATATACCGATAAGGGCGAAATAGATAAAACATCGGACATGAGCCTAACACATGCCAGTGATGGTTTAGGGTATCTGGTATATATGATAGCACCGCTCAGACGTTTAAAAATGCCAAGTTTGAGGTCAAACAATGGATAATATATATAGTAACCCGTCAACTATCGTGATCGACTCAGTGAGGCGACAAAAACAGACCAACCAAGAACAGATAAAAAAATTCTTTTCAGAGCTAATAGATACTTATGAGGG
>Ga0310345_10004200_pt1 | contig 13206 bp, 11 predicted proteins | sample HC15DNA20500_MG_FD_204667 | JGI IMG/M metagenome (GOLD analysis project Ga0310345, IMG submission 204667) | Marine microbial communities from station ALOHA, North Pacific Subtropical Gyre - HC15-DNA-20-500_MG | ecosystem: Environmental > Aquatic > Marine > Oceanic | place: Pacific Ocean: North... | reverse complement strand
TACATGACACCGCAACTCAGGTTTACCGGATCACGGCGCTGTAATTCGGATCTAAATTGATCAATGGTCCATATAAAAAGGAGATTGTTAACATCATGCCCAATCCAACTATAGAAGGAGTGATAGTACCTATATTGACTCCTCTTAATTCAGATGAAACCGTAGATGTCTCTTCTCTTAGAAGGCTAGTTAACTATTTAGTAGATAACGGTGTACACGGTATATGGGTTTCTGGAACTACGGGAGAATTTGCTTGTCTTGCGGATGCCCAAAGACTCATCAGTATGGAGGCCGTAACGAACGAAGTTGCCGGACGGGTAACGGTCATCGGTAATATTTCTGGACCAAGCACCCAGATCTCTTTACAAATGGCTCTAGATGTACAAGAAATTGGAATGGATGGAATCGCGGTTACACCACCTTATTATTATTCTCACGCTCAGGATGAACTGCTAAATCACTACCGGTATATTAGTGATAGATCAGGATTACCACTCTGGGTATACAACATACCCCAGACGGTTAAAACAGCCGTCGCTCCCAGTACGATCGCTACATTGGCGAGTGAGGGAGCTGTAGTTGGAGTGAAAGACAGTTCCGGAGCCGGAGAACTACTTGCTGAGCTCAATGTCCTATGTCAACAAAGTGACATCCCATTACTCAGATTCCTAGGCACCGCGTACCGGGTTACTACATCTAAATCGGTCGGTGTCCAAGGCGTTATACCTGCAATAGCCAACTTAGTTCCAAAGGCCGCCTCCACAGGGTGGGAAGCGGGAGAATCAGGAGATTTAGAAACCGCTAAACAATGCGATAGAATTTTAATGGCAGTCAGTAAAATTTCACAACTAGCTCAAGGTGGTGGAGCAAACGCTGCCAGTTTTTCGGGTATGAAATCCGCTTTAAAGTTGATGGGCATTTTAGACAATGATGCAGTCAGCCAGCCTTTGAGAGCATTAACCCACCAGGAAAAACAAGGGATTCCTGCGATATTAGAAGAACTGGGACTTTCCACTTAAGAGACTGGTACAGGTTAACCCCGCAAGATGACCTCTTTTAAAGCGTTATCCAGAATCTCGGCCGCCAGATCCATTTGGACGGGTGTAGTAGTGAACGGGGGAACAAATCTAATAACCGACCCACCCCTTCTAAGACTAAATATTAAGCCGTTCTCTAAACACCTACGTCCAATTTCATGTCCTTCTACATAAGCCGGCTCTTTTGTAACTCGATCTTTCACTAGTTCGATACCTTGCAGCAGACCTCTACCCCTTATGTCACCAATTAAATCATACCGATCGTATAAGGTATTCAAGTGGCCTCGCCAATATTCTCCTATTTGTTTGGATACCTCTACCAAGTTCTGTTCCAATATGATGTCAATACTGGCTATCGCAGCATTGCTGGTAAGTGGGTCATTTGAATGAGAATGAGCTACTACGAACTCTGTTTCGGAAACCCGAGATTCTATCTCATCTGTCGTCATAACGGCACTGACCGCAACACCACCACCAAAATGTTTGGAAATGGTGCATATGTCGGGAATGACATCTTCTTGATCAGAGGCCCACATGCTACCTAGTTTAGCCAACCCTGTTTGAGCTTCATCTAGGATTAATAGCATACCTCGATTTCTACAGCATTTTTTTAGTTCTTGAAGCCATCCCTGAGGAAGATCAATGACCCCACCGGCACTAAATAACGGTTCCGTTATCACTCCTGCCATCTGCCCGTCGGCTTGAGCATCAAGTAAGTCAAAGCTAGTATTGAGACATGAATAGTCGCAATCCGGCTTAGATTTGCAAAAACTGCACCGATAACGATAAGGGGCTATCATAGGGTAATTCCCGGGGGAATATGGACCATAACCTTGTCGCCAGCCTGTAAAAGTAACAGCCCTAGCGGCCTCGCTTTGACCATGGAAACTTACCGCCGGACTGGCTATCTCATAGCCTCCGGTATACCTCTTAGCTATCGCAATCGCAGCCTCATTTGCATCGCTGCCTGAAGTGAGAAACAAACTTCTTGTGAGCCCTTCTGGCGCTATCCCTGCCAGTCTAGCAGCTAATATCACTTCCCGATCGTTGAGGATACTCATATGACTATGTATTAAAGATTCGCCGCTCTCCTTCAACGCTTCGACTATCCTTGGATGGTTGTGACCTAAAGCGGCACACATCTGTCCAGAGTTGAAATCCAAGTATTCTTTGCCATTAACATCTTTTACAACGGATCCTCTGCCCCAAACCAAAATAGGTCCCGATATTGCGTTCGTATCCATACGGCTGCGAAAACTAAATTTCCGGGCTAGCTCTAAGAGTTCTGCTTCACTCAAGTCAGGTGGCAAAGTATCTCTCCACTTTCGAATATACCGAAAAACCTAATCTAGATTAATTCAGGATCACAGTCTTCCCATAAAATCAGATATTTTTTCCGCCGCTTTTTCCACCTGATCGGCGGGAGAACGCATCAAAGCTATACGGAAGTGCGATTCTCCACAATCCCCGAACCCGCCGCCAGGAGTAACTACAACACCTTCTTGTTCAACCAATAAGGTTGCAAGTTCAACGGAAGAATATTGTCCACTGAATCTCGGAAACACGAAAGTAGCTCCTTCAGGCAATGGACAATAAATCCCTTCAGCTTCATTCAATATGCTAGTAACCTTTTGGCGGAGAATCTCGCAATCAGTTTGCCAAACTTCTAGATGAGCTTGGGAACCAGTTAAAGCTTCGACTCCTGCCATTTGTATGAAGGGAGCCACGAAACTCGAGGTATGTTCATGAACCTTGAGTAACGGCTCCAAAAGTGTCCCCTGAGCAACTATGCATCCAAGCCGCCATCCAGACATAGAATATGACTTAGTAAAGGTATAACTGGTCAAAGTACGCTCCCACATACCTGGTAGAGTCGCAAAGGTTATATGATGCTTATCGTCATATAGAAAATATTCATACGTCTCATCACAAAGTACTAAGAGATCATACTCCTCAGCTAACGATGCCAAATCTTCCAACTCGTTTATTGAATAGACCCTACCGGTAGGGTTGTTTGGATTATTGATCACTATCATTTTCGATTTTGGAGTGATGCAATCCTTTAAACGTTGGTACGTAATACTATATTCTTCTTCTTCGCTCAGCGGGACAGATACTGGAATACCCTGAGCTAACTCTACCTGCTGCCTGTAACTAACCCATGTAGGTTCAACTAGTAGTACTTCGTCACCAGGACCAATATAAGAATTGATAGCATCGTACAAGCCTTTTTTGCTTCCCGGTGTGATCAATATATCTTGGTTAGGATCGACTGCTAATCGATTATGTCTTACTAATTTGTCATATATGGCCTCTCTAAGATCAGTCAAACCTCTTGAAGAGCTGATGTTAGTCAAGCCATCATGGAGAGCTCGTACGCCAGCCTCGACTATATGTGACGGTGTCGGATGGTATGGGCTTGATTGTCCAAGATCAATTATATCCCGGCCCTGAGACGCTAATTGCCGGGCACGTTCCCCTGCCACTAGAGTTGCTGGTGCTTCGACATTAGTAATCCTTTCAGCTGGTGTTCGTGACATCAAACGACCTCCAGATATTGCTGGTGTTGAGATTTTAGATACGCTAATTAGATGAGACTAGGTCACCCTAAAGTTGGTACTCAGGACGGCGAAGTAATTGCCGAGCAATTACCAATCTTAGTATTTCGTTGGTTCCTTCTCCAATTATCATTAAAGGAGCGTCTCTGTAGTATCTTTCAACAGGGAATTCTTTTATATACCCATATCCGCCATGAATTCGCATGGCCTCCATTGTTACCTCTTGGCATATTTCACTAGCAAAAAGTTTAGCCATACCAGATTCTAGGTCAACTCGTTCTCCGGAATCTTTTTTCGCCGCGGCATCATATGTCATCAAGCGAGCCGCTTGGATTTTCGTAGCCATATCAGCCAATTTAAGTTGGATAGCTTGATGTTGTGAGATTGGAGACCCAAAGGTATTCCTCTGCTGAGAATACCTTAAGGATGCTTCTAATGCCGCTTGCGCCACGCCCACAGCACGAGCTGCAACGTTTATTCGACCTGTTTCCAATCCACTCATCACCTGCCCGAACCCTTTACCTTCCTCACCTCCTATCAAATTCTCTGCAGGAATTCGATAATCTTCAAATATCAGTTCACAGGTATCTAGGCCTCGGTAGCCCATTTTGTCTAAATCTCGCCCTACCCGAAAACCATCCCCCCCTTTTTCAACTATGAAAGCGCTGATCCCTCTATGCTTGGGTTCCATAGATTGATCAGTGCGTGCCAGCAAACAAAACGTATCTCCATATCGGCCATTAGTAATAAACATTTTAGTTCCGTTGAGAACGTATTCTTCTCCGTCTTTGTCAGCTGCCAATTCCAAGTTCGCAACATCACTGCCTACACTAGGTTCGGTAAGAGCTAATCCCCCTCGTTTTTTTCCAGTCGACAACGCAGGTAAAAACTTTTCTTTCTGCTCAGCAGTTCCATAATGCGTCAACATGTACGTAGTTATGTGGTGAGTACCGATAGCTCCACTGATACTCATGAACCCTTTACTCAATTCTTCAAATATCATTGCAAAGGTGGTGTAATCAAGGCCCATACCACCATATTCTTCAGGAACGGTGATACCGAAAAGTCCTAGCCCCTTCATTTTTTCAATCAGATCCAAAGGAACTATGTCTTCTTTATCTAATTGTGCTGCAACTGGCTCAACATCCCTCTTAACGAAATCCCGAACAAGATTCACTATTTGACTGCGGGCTTCTTCTGGCGTAGCTGTAGTCACAATTAGCTCCTATTCACTAACATCTGGTTTACGAAGTGAAAAGTAGTCTATCCCAGCCCCATTTCGAGGTCAAGAAACCCAAAATAATCCCCAGTTCATGGGATCTGCAACTTGAAATGATACAAACACCAAATCAACATATTCTGTTAAACATTAGCATTACCCATAGACAATCAGTACATAATATAATGGTTATGACCCTATCTTGGAGAGACCGATTATGGCTAATTCTCCCGCTTTACAACGTATCCAAGAATTAACAACCGAAATCAATTACCACAATCATCGTTATTACATATTAGACGACCCAACTTTGAGTGACAGTCAATATGATTCCTTGTTCAGAGAATTGAAGAAGTTAGAAGAGGAAAATCCCCATTTGCTCACGAATTCTTCCCCTACGCAACGTGTGGGAGCATCGCCTTCCCAAGGGTTTTTACCAGCTATTCACAAACTTCCAATGCTGAGTTTGGGTAACGCCTTCGATGACACGGGAGTACAGTCATGGCATACCCGAATTTCTAATCTGCTAGGCTACTCTGATTTCTCTATGTCATGCGAATTGAAAATAGATGGTCTTGCGGTAAGCCTCATATACGAAAACGGGATTCTAATAAGAGGAGCAACTCGTGGCAACGGTTCTACTGGAGAGGATGTAACCCAGAATCTCCGAACGGTGCGAAGCATTCCACTAACTCTTTTGGGATCCCCGACCGCTCACTTAGAGGTCAGAGGTGAAGTATATATGCCCGTAGAAAGTTTCAATCAACTCAACGAAGCCAGAGCCGCAAACGGAGAGCCTTTATTCGCTAATCCTAGAAACTCTGGAGCTGGGACCATAAGACAGTTGGATCCCAAAATCACTGCTTCTAGAAATATGGAAATCTGGGTATACAGCCTAGGGCAAAATGAAAATGAATTTACACCCGATAACCATTGGGATTCGTTAGAATGGTTGAAAAGCCTAGGATTCAGGGTAAATCCCCACAATCACCGGTGCACCTCCTTAAGGGAAGTGTTTGATTATTACAGCAATTGGGTAGTTGAACGGCGTAACCTCCCCTATCAAACAGACGGAGTCGTTATAAAAGTCGATCTTTTTAACGATCAACAAACCCTTGGAATCGTAGGCAGAGAACCTCGATGGGCTGTCGCGTATAAGTTCCCTGCCGAACAAGCAATCACCAAACTTCTCGATATCGGCATAAATGTGGGTAGAACTGGGAGTCTTAATCCCTACGCAATGTTGCAACCCGTGATCGTCAGTGGGGCTACGGTAAGATATGCTTCACTACATAACGAAGAGGATATTCAAAGAAAAGACATCCGAATTGGTGATTGGGTAACAATCGAACGGGCTGGCGATGTTATACCACATGTGGTTGGACCTATAAGTGAACGCCGAACAGTTGAAGCAGTTATTTTTAAAATGCCTGAATACTGCCCCATTTGTAATACGCGAGTGATCAAATTAGATGAAGACGCTATGCACCGGTGCCCAAATACAGGATGCCCTGCCCAATTTTTTGAATTGTTGAAACATTTCGTTAGTAAGGGCGCAATGGACATAGATGGGCTGGGCGAAAAGTGGTGTCAAATTCTGATATCTGAAGACCTTGTACATCAAGTATCTGATATCTACTCCCTCAAAAAACATCAGCTTCTAACTTTAGACCGAATGGGGGATACGCTGGCTGATAAAATATTAAGTAACATAGCATCGAGTAAAGAGCGCCCATTGCCGCGAATCTTATTTGCCCTAGGCATCTTCCACGTTGGCGCTGAAGTCTCTGATTTACTATGCGGTAGATTCAACAGTATCGGGGATTTGGCTGGTGCCTATGCTCATGAGCTCGAAGATATTCCCGGAATTGGTCCTAAGATCTCTGAAAGTATCACTAACTATTTCAGAGTGCCTGGCAACATAGCTGTTATAAATTCATTGGCTGAATCGGGAGTAAAACTAGAACAAGCATTTTCAGAAACCCGTTTATCAGCTAACATAGAGGATAAAGAGTGGCACGGATTGACATTCGTTATCACAGGCACTCTCTCCTCCATGACGCGTCGAGAGGCTGAGTCCAGGGTGAAAGCATTAGGAGGAAACACTACATCATCAGTTACCAAAAACACCGATTTTCTGGTAGCAGGAGAATCGGCGGGATCCAAGCTTTCAAGGGCTACTCAGTTAGGTACAACCACACTAAATGAAACAGAATTTGTTACGTTCTTACATAATCCATCAGCAGCGTTCATAAGATGACAGGGTTTGATTATATTAGTGCGAGAGTTTGAATATGAAATTTGGTATGTTTTTTGAACTACAGATGCCTAAACCTTGGAACGACAACTCTGAGTCCAGAATTTTTTGGGAGGCTATAGACCAAGTTACTTTTGCGGAAGAAATGGGGTTCGAACATACTTGGTTAGTTGAACACCATTTTCTAACAGAATTCGCCCATTCAAGTGCTCCAGAGGTCACTCTCGCTATCATGGCAGAACGAACTTCAAAAATGCGCTTGGGATTTGGTGTAGTCCTAACTCCCGTGCATCACCCGTTACACGTGGCCGCACGGGTAGCTACACTAGATATCTTTAGCCAAGGCCGAATAGACGTTGGAGTTGGTAGAACAAAGGGGCCATATCAATTAAATCCTTTCGGCACCGACGCCTCTCAATCGCACAGCATGATGTTGGAAACACTGGATTGCTTACCAGGTATGTGGACTCAGGATGTGTTTTCCCATCAAGGAGAGAACTGGACAATACCGCCTAGAGAGGTGATACCTAAACCAGTTCAGAAACCACACCCTCCTTTATGGATGGCATGTACACAAGAAGATACGTTTCGGCTAGCAGGAGACCTCGGATTGGGTTGTCTGGTGAATACTTTAGGGGGCACGGATAAAACCCGACAATTAATCGACACCTACTTTAAATCTGTAGACCAAGCAAATCCGATCGGTCATTTCATAAACAAGCAAGTCGTCGCGTCTACTATAGGATTTTGTGATGAGAATGGCACCAAAGCACGCCAAAAAGGATCAGAAGTTGCCGGTTGGTATTTGGACCAAAGTAAAAAACGTTTCCAATTGGAATGGGCTGGCGTAGATCAAAATTTAGTTCCGTCTGACTACCAGTTTTATCTACAAGGAGGATCACAAAAAATGGTAAGCCAAGATCCTCAGCAACAAGAAACCCCTACTCCGGAACAACTACTATCTGGTGGAGGATATTGTGTGGGAGATCCGGATTCATGTATTAAAGTGATCGAAGATTTCGAATCTATGGGAGTAAACGAGGTCATGCCTATATTCCAGGCCGGCAGAGCAACACACAAAGAGGTGATGAACTCGATAAGACTTTTTGGCAAGCATGTGATACCTCATTTTAAAGAAAAGGAAAAACGTAACCAAGTGAATCGCGAAACAGAGGCAACAGGCGATTAAATGGTATGTTTAGAACCATGTCTCCTTGACACATAGAATGCAGAAGCTCTACACTCACCACTGAAGACTTACAGTTCAAACTACCTACCGCGGGCCGGTGGTGTAGCGGTTAACATATTGGCCTGTCAAGCCAAAGATCGGCGGTTCGAATCCGCTCCGGCTCGCCACTGATATAAATTGCTTCTCTTACATGGTAGCTTAGTGACTTGGGTACCCCAGTAGTAACCTCCCTAGAGAAACCCTTGTGCCTGTAGCAGGAACCCCTTTCCCCGTCAGGTAGCGTTATGGTATCAAGAAAACCATTAACTACCAGTGGTATTACTCAAATCGGCTAGGTTACTAGAATTTAACCAATCACCTGCCAAAATACCACCAGAAATTATGATTTTGACTGCGTCGTCGACGCTCATATCCACTGGAGTCACGTCTTCATGGCCGACTAATACCAAAAACCCCGAAGATGGGACCGGCGTAGTTGGAATGTAAACAAACATCATCTCCGCCCCATCCTTAAGATCTATATGAGCTGTGACTAACCCAATTACCCGCATTCCCTTGCGAGGCCACTCAACAAGAACGACCCCTCTATAAGGAGCATCTTTAACCCCAGCTAACATATCTATACCGCTACGAGTAGTCCCATAAATGCTTCGGATAATAGGTATGCGTTCCATCACCAAATGGCCCAGGGATATTAGCCGACGTCCGATGACATGGGAGGTAACCATCCCTATCACATATAAAACACCGATGAACCCAACAATACCTGAACCTGTAACGTATTTTCCCGGAAGAAATTCAAGCAACGGTTGTAAAATGGGATCTAGCAGCTCAAAGAAGAATTTTAAAACCAAAAGAGTTATTCCGATAGGCAAGATAACTAGCAAACCGGCGGCTAAAGTCCTCTGGACGTGGAGAGCAATTTGCCGGACCGGGTTTCGCTTACGCGGCTCAATATCTGATTTATTGGTTTCTATACCATCTCCAGTGCCAGATATTTGTAATGTTCGGACAGTGTACAAGCAACTCTATCCCAGCCCATGGTTTCGGCTCTCTCTCGAGAGGCCTGGCCCATAGATTCTATCAAACTGTTGCTCGACGTAATCATCTCTAAAGAGTTTGCAAAAGCCTCCGGGCACCTCCATGATTTCAAATAACCCGTACTACCATGTTTAATGATAGTAGGTAAGCCACCGACTCTGTAAGCTACAACTGGCGTTCCGCACGCCATTGATTCTAATGCTGCCAAACCAAAGCTTTCGTAAAACGATGGGACAACGCATACGTCCGCAGCACTGTAATAAATCGGCAGCTGATCCTGGTCCACTCTACCAACGAATTCCACTATTCCATCAATATCCAATTCTTTGGCTCTTTGTTTTAAACGTAAGACCTCATGTCCTCTCCCATCATCACCACCTACCACGAGTACCTTAACTTTCTCGGAAACATCTAGATGAGCAGTAGTCTCGAGAAGAAGATCTACTCCTTTAAGAGATTCTATCCTGCCGACGTACAAAAATACTTTCTCACCGTTTATTCCGAGATGTTGTCGAGCCTGAGACTGATCTAGTGGTCTAAACCTAGATAAATCGACTCCACAGGGCACCAATGCAATCCTATCAGATGGTGCATCATACAAACGTATCATCGCGTCCCTTTCGTGAGAGCTAAATGCTATTACCTTGTCTGCATTACGCATGATGTCTTTTTCAGTGTCCTGCCGTTTGAGCGATTCCCTTTCACCCGGTCGAGATTGCATCTTGATACGCGCCAAAGTGTGAAACGTGACCACATGCGGAATGTCCAGATCATTGACCATTTCCTGTCCAACCCACCCAGACATCCAATAATGGGAATGAATCGCTTGATACTTGATACCATTTTCTTTTTGGTATCTTTTAAATTCCTCTAAAAATTGAGGCAAATGTTCAAATAAATCCTCTAACGGAACATCAACTCCTCCTGCGTGCAGATGAATTACCCGAACGTTACTACTAATCGACTCGATCATATCAGATTGCCCGATATGTTCCTTGGTGAAAATGTCCACTTCGACACCCATATCCCCTAGTGCGGCGGCCAATTGGCGAACATGTACGTTCATTCCTCCCGATTTACCTTGACCAGGAGCCGCTAAGGGACATGTGTGTACTGATAGAAAAGCTATTTTTGATAGCGTCAACTCTTGGTCACCACCATTTGATACAAAATATGGTTTTTACCACCCAGATGATATTTATAGGGTTCCGAACCGCGCAAGAAATCAAAATATTTTTCCCCTTGTTCTATAGCATCTCTCAAACAAATAGCATTCATCAATAACCCAACACTATAAAAAGACATCTCTGGATCATAACCGCTATTATAAAGCAAACGAGATAATCCATAATCGAAGCACAGGGATGTCGCCGCTGCCACACCATTAACCTCAAGAAAAAATAGTTTGACTAACCCCAAACGTGCCATTTTAACTGACATTGATCTGAAAAACTGTTCCCTCTCATCAGTCATGTATTCTTCTTTTTCAGGCGCACTCATTCTCATTAATCTCAAGAAGTCATCTAGGCGATTCTCAATATCAAGGTCAGATTGCAAACAGTACCAATTCCAGTTTTCCAAGGATTCTAGACGGCGAAATTTTCTTCTTAATTCGTGTCTGTCTTTTTTTGAAAGTTGCGACAAATACTCTTCCCAAGTTTCCGGTAGCTCTAGACCAGGCGCCACATCTTCTTCAGTAACAGTTGCGACAAATCCATATGTCTTTGCAACATCTGGTAAGTACATTAACGTAGGCGACCCTTCTTTCAAAGAGCAAAGAGTGATAGATTTGACATCGTCTAACTGTAATTCGTCCAAAAGCCTAGGGAAAAAGGCAGTTTCAAAACCTGGTCGAACCAAAAAGTCATTGTAATCAAATGTCTCCGGCCCACCGGTAAAAGTTACCTCGCCTCCCTGCCTTGACATCGATGCTACAGCCATTAGAGACCCAGATTCGTGCACATAAAATCCTGCCATTTCTCGATTATCACCAAAATAATCCCACCAAACCTGCTGCCATTGAGGTGTTAAATATATGCTGTTGACCGGGCTCGTCGTCAATAAGTCTTCCCATTCAGGAAGAAATTCTTGAAATGATTCCATTCTGGTGGTTGGCATTTTAGGAGATACCTCTTAATAAGATCAATAAATCCCGGCTGACTATATCCAAACCTGCAAAGGATCCCCTTATAGCCGTTGTAATCACTTTACTACCCGGTTTTCTTACACCTCTCATCGCCATACATAGATGCTCAGCCTCAATTTCCACGGCTACCACATGTGGGTGAAGCGTGTTATAAATGGCATCGGCTACTTGTCCCGTTAACCGTTCTTGTACTTGTGGGCGCTTGGCAGCCACCTCGACAGCTCTTGCGAGTTTGCTAAGGCCGGCCAGTTTACCTTTGGGTATATAAGCCAAGTTAACTGAACCAAAAAACGGTAATAGATGATGTTCACAAACGGAGTGGAAAACAACATTTCGCATAACAACAGGGTCTTCGGATTGTTCATCAAATACCGCATCTATAGCCTCAGCTGGATCCGATGCCAACCCGGAAAAGAGCTCCGCATACATTTCGGATACTCTCTTAGGAGTATCTCGCAGCCCTTCCCGATCTGGATCTTCACCAATGGCATGCAAGATATCTGCGACGGCTCGTTCTATTCGATCTGTTTGGATAACTAGTTCCTCGAACTATATATTACCGAAAGGATTAATTAGATCAGAAGCTGACCAACTTAGTCAGAACATCACCCTAAGGCTGCCGCTTCCAATGCCTCAATAGTAGGTTCAATTTCCAAGGTATGGGCTGTTATGCTGCTTACAGCCAAATCAGGATCTTTTAATCCAGTCCCAGTAATAATACATACTACACGCTGTTGTGCTAGATTCAACCCCTCTCTTACCTTTTTCATCAGACCCGCTAACGATGCTGCCGAAGCAGGCTCTCCAAATATACCCTCTTTTGACGCTAGGAGACGGTAGGCTTCGAGTATTTCATCGTCGCTGACCTTATCAATGGTTCCATTCGACTCATCTCTCGCTTCCAAAGCTCTTTGCCAACTCGCCGGATTACCAATCCGAATAGCTGAAGCTATAGTCTGAGGATTGGTCACCACTTTGCCTAGAACTATAGGAGCAGCTCCTGCAGCCTGAAAGCCCATCATCTTCGGCAAGCTCGTGCACATCCCGTTCGCTTTATATTCCTTGAATCCTTTCCAGTAAGCAGTGATATTACCCGCGTTTCCGACTGGTATGAACAAATAATCAGGAGAGTTTCCTAATACGTCAACTACCTCAAATGCTGCTGTTTTTTGTCCTTCTATCCGGTGGGGATTCAAAGAATTAACTAAGGTAATCTGATTTTTATCTGTAAACGTTCTTGCTAAATTAAGAGCTGAATCAAAATTACCATCAACCATAATAATTCTTGCCCCATAGGCCATTGCTTGGGCTACTTTACCCAAAGCGACTTCGCCCTTTGGAATCAAAACTAAAGCTGGAAGGTCACAATAAGCGCCATAGGCCGCAGCTGAAGCACTCGTGTTACCTGTAGAGGCACACATAACGGCCACGCTACCAGCTTCCAAGGCCTTGCCAATCGCAACTACCATTCCCCTATCTTTGAAAGAACCAGTGGGGTTACAACCTTCTAATTTGAAATAAAGTTCTCCACAACCCAAATCAGAGGCTATTCTCTTAGATTTGACGAGAGGTGTGTCACCTTCTCCAAGGCTGATAACGGGAGTGTTATCAGTCACTGGCAAATATTCTTTGTATTTGGTAAGAACTCCTAAACCCATCGTAATTCCCGAAAAAATAATTTACAGCTTGCAACGTTGGTTGGTCAATTATTTCGTTTTCTAGTTACGTTATTCCTCTATTCTAAGAAGACTGTTCACCT
>Ga0310345_10004199_pt1 | contig 13209 bp, 10 predicted proteins | sample HC15DNA20500_MG_FD_204667 | JGI IMG/M metagenome (GOLD analysis project Ga0310345, IMG submission 204667) | Marine microbial communities from station ALOHA, North Pacific Subtropical Gyre - HC15-DNA-20-500_MG | ecosystem: Environmental > Aquatic > Marine > Oceanic | place: Pacific Ocean: North... | reverse complement strand
CCTGGCGACTGACCAGACTGTGGGTCGCTACGATCCCGACCAGGCTGTTGTTGGCGGCGGGGTTGCGAGCGGAAGGCCCGGTTTCCTCCGCAATGGCACACATGACCAGGTTGGCGGCCACGGCTGCACCGGAACCTCCACTCGATCGACCTGCACTGCGGGTCGTATCATAGGGATTGCAGGTGGTTCCACCCAGGGTACTGCGGTCTCCCGAGGCGTACTCACCCATGTTTGCTTTGGCCAGAATGATGGCACCGGCTGCACGAAGACGGGCAACCACTTCTGAATCCTGAGGGGGGCGGTCATTGGCATAATCAGCAGCGGCTCCGCTGGTGGTGCGCATATCGCGGGTATCGAACTGATCCTTGATCGCAAACGGGATGCCGTGAAGAGGTCCGCTCAGCTGTCCGGTCCTGGCAAATTGAGCATCCAGCGCGCCCGCCGCCTCGAACGCATCCGGCATGGTCGGGTCCGAATCAACCGGATCAGTCGTAGAGCGCTTGCCCCGTAGATTCAAGGTCATGAGGGCATTGAGCTGTCCTGCATTTTCAATCGGTTGGATATCCCCCAGCTGAAAACCGGTGGCGGGGTCGACGGTACCCTGGACGCAGTTCTGGTTATAGGCTTCGATGCGCTTCAGATAGAAGTCAACGAGCTGGGTTGCCGTGAGTCGTTTTTCCTGAAAGGCCCGATGGACATCTTCGATGGTGGCCTCCAGAAGCGTGGTGGTTCCCTGGGGGTTGAGCTGCGAACTTTCCGCCGCATCCTGACAGAAGAATAGGAAAACGACCGGGACGACCCAGCCCCAGGACGATCGGGTATGGAGCGGAGCACCGAGAGAAGAGTGATTCCTCCACACGGCCAGGACCCATCGCTTCAACCTTTTCAAAACCATCCCGGATTTCTCTCTGGCCATTTTTTGCTCTCCAATCCGGCAGATCCTTTCATTCTCTGTTGCGCCCCATGCCGCCTTCACCGATCTTCTCGATGATGTGGTAATGGCTGATTGTCCCGCCGGGTATGAATCTCCCCAAGATACTTCCTTTTGTGTGATCCAGACTGTCTTCAATGCTAAATCTTGCGGCCGTGTGAAAGCAATTCAAAAGACGCTTGTCTGCCCTGGGTTGTGGGTGGGTCCATCTCAACCCACCCATGATTCCCTTGACTTGAAAATGCCGGTCCTGTAGATGGTTACCTCGAACTTGTCATTTTTATTAAGAAATAACTTCAAGGCGGGGTCAGGTCGTGCCCCTGAAAGACGGCCCAAGGAGGGAGCTATGCAGGGAACTCGCTTGGATGTATGGATTGCTTTTCTGGGTACCGTCTTCATTTTAGTGGGCACCTACGAGGGTCATGCTCAGGAACCCCAGGGCGTAGAAGTGGAAGTTCGTGAGGAACTGCAGACCGCTCAACAGGTGCTCGCGACTGACCAGTTGAAGCAGGCCCTGCAGTACACGGACCAATCCCGTGATGAGACCATCCAGGAATTTCTGCGTGTGTGCAACGCGAATGGTCCAGCGGGCGACGAAATCTATCGTGCGCGCCATCTTCATAGATTGTTCCGCATCTATGGCCTGGAGAACGCGCACATCGATGACCAGAAGAATGTCATTGGAATCCGTCGGGGAACCGGCGAGGGCCCGGCGGTGGTGCTCAATGCCCACATGGATGTGGTCGCCCAGTGGCCGAAAGAACAACCCATCCAGGCCTTTGTTGCCGATGGCCGAATCTGGTGTCCCGGGGCTTCGGATGACCTCATCGGGGTGGTTCAACTGCTCACCATCCTGCGCGCTATGAATGCCGCCGACATCCGGACCAAAGGAGATGTGTGGTTTGTGATGTTCGCGTACGAGGAACAGAATAATGACATGGCGAGTCCAGGCGCCGAACTCTTCGTGCGTTCCAACTACCCACACAATCTTGATTGGCGCAACGGGGACATCCTGGTGCAACTTCATGGCGATGGCGGCCAGGGGGCCAGCACCGGCAGTATCGATATGGAACACACCAGCCAGCTTCGGGTCTTTCTCCCGGTCGATAGAAATGCGTGGGCGGGTAATGCCGTGGATCTGCTGGGGCAAATTGTGGTCCGCGTGAGCAACGAGGTGCGGGATCCTCGCGCAGGTCCGATCAGTAATTATCCTCGCGGCTATGAACCGGGTTTTTCCCGGCCGGCTGATTTACTCTACCTGAACATGGCTGTGGTGGAGGGCGGAAGGTTCCTCAACCAGCCGGTCTCGGAAGCTTCGGTCCGTTTGGACCTCATTGCTGCTACCGAGGCACGCCTCTGGCAAGCTCACGATGACATACAGCGCATTGCCCGGGAAGTATGCCAGGAGATGGGAGAGGGCTGTACTTATCACTACTCGATCAACAGCAAAAGAGGTACCGAAGAGGGAATCGAAGGCTGGGATATGTTGAACAACGCGCCGGCTCGAATGGCCGCCGCCGCCGCTCAAGCGCTGTACGGGGGCACCCCCTACATTATTCCGACCAGAGGATGCGGTGATTGTGCACGCGCCTACATGGACGGAATGCCGGCAATGTCCTTGCGGGGCTACGTTTGGGATTATGGGGAGGGTCGCTTCGAAGTGGGCGGAAGCCACCCGCTTGTATCACAGGTCAGGAGGAAGACCGCCAACCACGATGTTACCGGCAGTGTCGATATCAACAAGATCTGGGCCGCTGTCAAACAGGGACTGCTGTTTACTGTTTCCTACGCCGGGATGGCTCAAGAATAGATCCTTGGCCCCAAGCCTGCACGTTCCCACAGCAATAGGGTGTCCTCGGCCTTGGGGATTTCCTATCAAACCGACCGGCCGGCCGGAGGCGGATTCTCGAGGATCCGTCCTTGACCGGATTTTTCCAGCCTTGATACACTCGCCTCAAATTAGAGGTTCCCAACCAGACCGGCAGGCGCTGGACGCCTGAGGTAAGAAAGAAGTTTTCACCAGGGGGGTAGGATCATGTCGAAGAAACAATGGCTCCATGTGTTGCTTCTGGCCGGGTGGATGGCTCTGCCGGCATCCGGATTTGAAATCACGAAGGCAGAGGGAGCCAGTTTGCGGGCCGGAAGGGTGAGCGACGACCAAGGCGTTCCCTTGCACGCAGCCACCGTGATGTTCCGGCACCTGGAAACCGCCGTCACCACGTCGGTGCTGACAGACGCTGAGGGCGAGTTCTGGGTGCCGCTGCTCGCCAGTGGGGAATACGAGATCAGTGCTCTGAAGAAGGGCTTCGAGGCTAGCGCGCCAAGGAAAGTAATGGCCAGCGGCCCATGGAAAGATCTCGTCTTCACTCTGCCCAACCTCCAGGTCATCCCCATTTCCCAGCTCAGCACCTCCGATTTGGTGCCCCATCTACCCGAGGCGCCAGAAAAAATGCTCCTGGTTCGCACCTGCGGCAATTGCCACAGCCTGGGAACCGTGCTGGGCGGGGGAGGACGCCGCAGAAGCGAATGGGAAGAGGTGCTGAAACGGATGCAGGGTATGCAGAGCGGGTACATTCGGGTTCCGCCCACCACCATGCCTTCTATTCTGGAATACCTCTCCAGGTACTTCGGTCCCGACAGTGTCAGGACGGAGGAGATGGGCCGCGACATCAAGCGGAACCGCCGGGAGGAAATTCCGCTCGGCCATGAGGTGGTATTCACCGAGTATGACATCCCAACGGCTCACGGTCGTCCCCACACGGCCGTGCCCGACAAAAGAGGGAATGTTTGGTTTACCGAGTTTGCCGCCCGCAAGATCGGAAAGCTGGATATCCTCAAAGGGGAAATCACCGAGTACCCGCTGCAGGTGGAGAACACCAATCCTCACGGGATCACCGTGGGGCCTGATGGAACCGTGTGGTTTACGGCCCTGCCCACCGGCATCGGCCGGATCGATCCTGCCACCGGCCAGATGGTCGAATATCCGCTGCCGGGAGTAGGGGCCATTATCCGCGACATCTGGCCGGACGACCAGGGCCGGATGTGGTTTGTGCCGTGGGGCCGCGACAAGGTCACAAGCGCGGAACTGGTGAAGAGATCCGCGAACTAGAACAGGGACGGTCTGTCTCGAACCTTCAGCGAGTCCGACCTTAGACTGAAATGGGAAGACAATACAAATGAAGCAAAAAGTTTTTTCAGTGCTGATGGTTCTTTTAAGCGGTGCCATTTTCCTTGGATGCAGTCCAACTCCCGGCACCGAAGAGGCTTCCTCAAGCCCGGTCCCAACCTTCAGGATTCCCTCCCAGCAAGGCATGCCACCTGACATCGATCCGGAGTCCAGGTCGCGTCTTCCACTGAAGCACCGAGAGGATCTGGATGCGGATGGCCAGGACCTTTACGATTTCTTTGTCAACCCAGCCTCCCGAACTGAAGGTGTGATGGGTCCCCGAGGCTTTTATCTTTTCAGTACAAGAGCTGGCCGGCATCTAGCCCTGGCTAATGAATATTTGCGATTCGAGAGCGGCCTGGATGCTCGAACCCGGGAATTGGCAATCTTGCTCGCCGTCCGGGAGATGAACGGTCAATATCAATGGACCTCCCATGAACCCACAGCACTGGAAGTGGGGTTGGAGCCCGAGGTCATTGAGGTGGTGAAATACAATAAAGAGCCCGAGGGGCTCAAGGAACAGGACGCTGTGCTGATCCGCTACACACGCGAGCTGTTGAGGGAAACGGAACTCAGCTCGGAGACCTTCAGCCAGGCTGTCAAAGAATTTGGTGAGGACCAACTGGTCACTCTGACATTCCTGATCGGAAACTACGTGAGAACGTCCCTGACGTTGAGAGCTCTCGACCTGCAACTGGCCTCCGATCGAGAACCCCTTCTACCCATGCCGGAATAAGCTGCTCTCATAAGCGTTGCCGGCTTGCTTCAGCTCAAGCCGGTCCCAGCCGTGAAAATCAGCCCTCTGGAGTCAAACTACAGGTGACGTGAGTCACGGAAAGTGACACCTTGCTACTCTGGAGGAACCCGTGACCGTGCCCCCTAAAACGAGTCCAGCCTCCGATAAGCCGACTACACAACCCAGTGGGCCTCGCTGGGGGCTTCGGTGGCCCAAATGAATGAGTTCGAGGGATTCAGTTTGAGAGGAGAAGGTATATACTGGCAAGCACACAAGGGTGAAAATTAAATGTCGGTTCAGTCACTGGTCCGCCAACCCCAATTCGTGAGGAACGCCCGGATTCCTCGAGTACGAATGCACGGCATCTCTGGCTGCCAGTCGACCCCAAGAGGATTCATGGACCTACCGGTTCCGCTGGTCATCTTGATAGTCCTGGCTTTTGGGGCCACCGGCGCGATGCACGCGCAAATCACCAATCCGATTGCGGAGCCGATCGTTAAACGTGGACTGAACATCGAGATCAGGGAAGTCGCGCGACTGCCTGATACACGCGGGCTTTACCCTGCTGATCAGGATGCTACCGGGAGGGCGCGCCTCAGTTACGTCCGCGACCTTGCGGCCGGCCGGCGCTTTGCCAATGACTCGCGCGGTTTCTTGTACCTGCTCGACCGAGACAACCGGCCTTCCCTGTATGCCGACATCGCAGCTGCCTTCTCGCTCAGCGTCTACGGTAGCCTGCAGAGCGGGTTCATCGGTTTCGCGTTCCACCCGGAATTTGCGCAGACCGGATTGTTCTTCACGGTGCATGTCGAGCGGGCGACGGGGAATCCCGCGGTGCCGCACTTCATTCCGCCGGGGTTCGTCCAAGCCGATGTCACCTTTCACAGTGTCATCACGGAATGGCGCGCCACGAACCCGGCGGCAAACGTCTTCGAGGGCTCCCGGCGTGAACTGCTCCGGGTAGGACATATCGTTGACTACATTCGACACCCCCTCAGCCACCTCGAGTTCAACCCGACGGCGGAGCCCGGTGACCCCGACTACGGCCTGCTCTACACGAGCGGGAGCGATTTTGGATTCAGCAATGGCGGCGGGCCGAATGCGAGCAATCCCGGCCAGACCCAGCGCCTTGATACAGTGGTCGGCGCAATCCTGCGGATCGATCCGCGGAGCCCGGCCGAGTCGGAAGGGACCAAAGGACTCGGGGATTACACGATCCCACCGATCAACAAGTTCGCCGCCGATGGCGATCCCGAGACACTCGGGGAGATTTACGCCTACGGCTTCCGGAACGCCCACAGGCTCTCGTGGGATCTGGTGGACGGGACCATGTTCGCCTCGGACATCGGTATGAGCCACATCGAGGAGATCAACATCGTTCGCGAAGGCCTCAACTACGGCTGGATGCAGCGCGAGGGGTTCTTTGATAACGGCGTAACCAGGCCGGGCGGAGAGATCGACCAGATATTTCCGCTGCCGGCGGAGATTCTGAATGGGCAGAGCCAGGACGGGTTCACCTACCCCGTGGCGATCTACGACCACAACGACGGGCGGTCCATAACGGGTGGGTTCGCATATCACGGGCGCATTTCCGCACTCCGTGGCAAGTTCGTGTTTGGTGACATCGTGCGTGGACGTCTGTTTGTGGCCGACCTCGCCGCGATGAAAGAGGCGGATGACGGGATTCCACAGACTGTAGCGCCCGTCGAGGAAATCCAGCTCTACATACGCAACGCCAGTGGCAACCGCACTTATGTCACGCTCCGGGAGTTGGTGGAGGCGGCCCTGGGCGCGACGATCACTCGCGCAGACCTGCAGATCAGTCGCAGCCGCGACGGCGAGATCTTCATCACCTCGAGGCAGGACGGAGTCATCCGGATGCTGGTTCCGGATTCCGACTAACACCTGCACGGTCGACCCATCCTTGGCGACCACCCTGGCCGTTCCTCTCAATGACTTGGTAAGGGTGGAGGGTCTGGCCAACCATGGACCCCCCTCACTGCCATGCCAGGGGTCTCGATATTTTTCCCGGCTACACCCAGCAGAATTTCGAACGAGAGTTCCAGAAAACGTTCACGATTGAAATATCGTCGCCCATCCCCGAGAGTGAGCGGGTGCTGTATCGGATGAGGCGGAAAGGAACGAACCACGGAGTGAGATCCAAGTCTTGGAAATGACGAGTGTGGACAATTGTCCCAGTGCCCCCAATTTTAGCCCTCACCATCCGCCTTTATTTTGGCTGGAGAATAGTCCGGGCTAACCGAGCAGGACGGCCTCAAAGGTCAGCCCCGGCCCAAATCCAAGTGCGACGCCAGGCAGCGGGCCCCCTTCATCCAAAAACCTTCTCAGCAGGAACACCATGGTGGCGGAAGACATATTGCCATACTCGGAGAGGACTTCCAGCGACACCCTGGTGGCCTGGGATGGAAGACCTAGTGTCGAGCGGGCGGCATCCAGGATGCGGGGTCCTCCGGGATGGATCATCCAGCTCTTGACCTGGTCCCTGGCAAGGCCATTCCGGCCCAGCCAGTCATCGAGCCAGCCGGCCAGATGCTGATCGATCAAAGCGGGTACCCGCGTCGAGAGAGTCATCGAAAAGCCATGATCTCGGATATTCCAGGTCATGTCGTTCACGCTCCCGGCAATCAGCTTCGACCCACAGGCCAGCACTTTGGGCCCGCGGCGCTGACCCTCAGTGAAGGCCCCGCCAACCAGCGATCCGGCGCCGTCCGCAAAAAGAGCGTTGGAGACCACCTGTTCCGGATCCCAGCCGTACTGAAGGTGAAGGCTGCAGAGTTCGACAGAGGCGATCAGAATTCGAGCTGAAGAATCCGCCCGGGAGATGGAGTCCGCCACTCCGATGGCGTTCAACACGGCCTGACATCCCATGAAGCCGACGTGGACGCGATGGACCTGATCAGAAAGATCCAGTCCCTGGATCAGTGCAAGATCTGATCCCGGAGCGAAAAATCCGGTGCAGGATACAGTAATCAGGTGAGTGATTTCGTGTGCTTCGCATCCGGAGCCGGCCAGGGCCTTCCGGCTGGCTTGAACTGAGAGCTGACCCGCGTGGGATTCATAGAGCTTCATTCTCTCAGCCGTCCCCGGACCTCGATCAATTTCAGAGCAAGGCAGATGGTAAAACTCGTTGGTGAAAGCGCCCTCTGTTGGTTCCAGCAGTACTGAGAAACGCTTCCGGATGCGGGTTCGCCGGTAGAGGATCTTCAGCAGGCGCTTCTGTTCTTCGCTTTGGCAGCAGAACTCGCTGACCGCTTCCGCAGCCGCGGACTGTTCCAGGGAGAATCGTGGATTACTGCAGCCAATGCCCTGAATTGAAAAGCTCATGGCGCTCCCATCCCCTTCAGATCAGCGCGGTTCATCCCCATCAGGAGGGGATTGAGCAGATTTGGAGCCACCGACAGGGCTGCCACAACCCCACGACAGAAGGTGGGGCTGCGAAGGGTCAGGCTCAGAAGGCGACACGCGCTGCGACGGCGTCCGATGATTCTTCGGTAATCCTCTTCCCAGGATTTGAGCAGCGACGGATTCCACCCTTCCAGGGCTTCTCGAGCCAGAGGGGCGATCCTCTTCCCCTGGATCAAGGACCAGGCCATGCCTTCTCCGGTGAAAGGCTCCGCGTAGCCCGCCGCATCTCCCAGGATGAACAGATTGCGACCGCCTAAAGCGGGCCGTGATCGGGTGAGCGGTTGCGTTCCCTGCCACTTCGCCTGGGACAGATCCACATCAAGGCCGGCGGCCTCCGCCAGGATTTTCCTCACCACCTGGCAGGGGCTCGAGCCGGCCAGGGCGCGGGAATCGACAGCGGCCGCAATGGCCAAGCTCCCCTCTTCCAGCCTCACTCGCCCCACGTAGCCGGCCCTTCCCACCGCCATCCGGATCAACCCGGGACCGGGTTGGGTGACGGAATCGGACTCAATGATCGTGGAGAGACCCAGGCGGGATTGGCTGGCTATGATGGGCTCAAACTCGGGGAACCTCTTTAGGAATGTCCCCTGCAGTCCGTCGGCACACAGGACCACCCGTGCTTCCACGATGGCTTCACTTCCTCCGCTGGTGAGCTTCACCCGACAGCGCCCATCCCGGTTCGACATCAACCTGCCCTGCGTTCCATCCAGAAACACGGCGCCCACATCCGACGCCCGCTCGGCCAGAACACTGTCCAGCAAACCCCGGGAAATAGCATATCCACCCGGCAGCCTCAGTGAGGTACTCCTGCCCTGGACCTCGATGACGACCGCGTCCAGTCCCTGCAGCCTCGGGAAGAGGCCCGGTAAATCCACTCGAGCGTTCCCCAGAATCGATACGCCCGCCAGATTCAAACAGCAGCCACAGACCTTCTGGCGGGGGAATCGGCTGCGTTCGATCAGCAGGACCTCGCATCCGGCTTGCGCCAGTTCCAGGGCGGCCATCGACCCGGCCGGGCCGGCACCTGCAATCAGCACATCCCACAAACCTCCTCTCTCCGGGAAGGGAAGTTCCATGTTCAGGTTCTCCTCCAGGAGAGCAGCATCCGGAAGGGCCAGCAACGCCGCAACTGAAACCCGGACAGGCCGGCCCTTTCGGCCAATCCGCCGAGCTCTTCCAGGGTGAACGCCGCCTTCACCGAGCGGACGGCGTCGGTGTGGACCACGGGAGAGCGGGAGAGGAGTCGTGGTGCCAAAGCCGAAAGCAGGAGGCCGCCCTGGCGACGCTCCAGATCGCTCACCAGCAAGCCCCGTTCGGCCGCTTCAGCCATGCGGCCCAGCAGCGAGACGACATCCTCATCGCTCAGGTGATGCAGGAACAGTGAAGACAGGATGAAGTCATGACCCGAAGGGAGCTCACCGCCGACTACATCGAGTTGGGAAAAGTCGGCGCCGGAGCCGGCTTTCCGTGCATCGTCTCGCGCAGCCTCCAGAGCCAGTGGACTGATGTCGCAGCCATGAGCCGCAACTTCAAAGCCAAGGCGCGACAAAGCGCGCTCGAGCGAAACCAGGACATCGCCTCCTCCGCAGGCCAGATCCAGAATCCGGATTCGAGAATCCGGCTCACTCCATTCGAGCAGCTTGCGCAGGAGCTGGCGGGTCGTCAGGCTTACCTTGTTGATTCGCCTGAGGCCCCGAAGGGCAGAGAGATGGCGATCCTCTTCCAGACCTGGATCATCCATGAGTTCGTGCCCCAGGCTCCGCCTCATCAGATCACAGGTTCGAAGGGTTTGATTCATGGGTTTCAATGGGGATTTTCCGTCTTGGACAGCTGGTCTGACCGGAATTTGGCCACACTCCGTAATCATTTTATCGATCGGGACCGGAAAGATTCCAGTATAACCAGAATTTCCGATAGGGATGTGCACCTCACCCTTCCCTCAACCCTTCGAGGCCCAGGACCCCAATCTCCCGGGCAAGAGAAGGTCCCTCCTGGAGCCCTCGAACCCCTCCTACCTTATGGTCTGAGTTGGGCTGAGTTGGATCCTCGCGGGCACAATGCGGAAACAACCCCCTGAGGCCTCCAGACCCATTAACCTTGGCGATTTCAAACCCGGCCGTTGATCTACCTTCCCCTCCCGGATAGACTAGCCTCCCGAAAGGCAACTTCCTATATTTACTTGAGGAGGGAAACATGAAGGGTTTCAGGGTCATTTGTATGGTATTGCTCGTGCTCGCGATCAGTGTGGGTACAGTGGCGGCTCAGGGTAAAGACGTTGGAACGCTCGTCTTTCCGACATCCACGAAATCACCCGAAGCGCAGGCACGGTTCCTGCGTGGCGCGGCCTTTCTGCACAGCTTTGGGTGGAAGCAGGCCATCGCCGAATTCCAGGCGGCACAGAAGCTGGACCCGGATTTCGCAATGGCCTACTGGGGTCAGAGCCTCTGCTACAACCATCCGCTCCTTGGTGACCGGGATCTGGATTCGCCTCGTGCGGTGTTGAAGCGGCTGGGAGCAACGCCTGGAGAACGGCTTTCGAAAGCACCCACGGATCGGGAAAAGGGCTTTCTGCAAGCGGTCGAGATTCTGTGGGGCGAAGGAGATATCACCGAGCGCAAGATGGGCTACCTGGAAGCCATGCGCCGTCTGTACCAGAAATATCCCAAAGACGACGAAGTGGCTTCGCACTACGCACTGGCCATAATTGCCGCGGTTCGCCCTGCCGGTGACACCACCTTCCGGATGTACGTCGAGGCAGGAGCGATCGCCATGGAAGTGTTCGAGAGAAATCCGAATCATCCGGGTGCCGTTCACTACATCATTCATTCTTTCGACGACCCGGTGCACGCGCCGCTGGCGCTTACTGCCGCCGATCGGTTCGCAGAGATTGCGGAAGCAGTAGCACACGCGCGTCACATGCCTTCGCACATCTTCATTCAGCGCGGCATGTGGGAACGGGTCTCGATGTCCAATCAGTCCGCTTACGATGCGGCCATCAACCTGTGGGAGCCGGGAGACACCATTGGTGATGCTGTGCACCCGCTTGATTGGGGGCAGTATGGCGATCTTCAGTGGGGCGATTACGCCAAGGCCAGGACCTGGATCGCAAGACTGGAGGAACTGACTGAAAAAAGTGGCTCGCCAGCTCGCGGTGTGTCGGCCCTGCCCCTGGTGAAAGCGCGCTATGTTCTGGAGACGGAAATCTGGAACGTGAAGCCGGTAACGGAGAAGTCGTCCACACACGAGCTTCTGGCGACCGGTATCAGCGCGTACCACACCGGAGACAACGCGACGCTCGAAAAAGCCGCCAGCCAGATCCGTGTGGTAGCCGAAAAGCAAGCTGCGGACGCGTCGCTGTACGACCGACAGGCCCAACCGACGCGCGTCGCGCAGTATGAGATCGAGGCGCTTGACGCACTTGCCAAGGGTGACGGGATGGGCGCCATCGAGCACATCAAAAAGGGTGTGGAACTGGCCGAAAGCCTGCCTCCACCCCGGGGGGCTCCAAACCCGGTGAAGCCGGCGCACGAGCTCGCCGGAGAGATTCTCCTGAAGATCGGCCAGGCGGAAGAAGCTGTGCTCTTCTACCAGACGCAGCTCTCACGCACGCCCGGCCGGGTCCTGTCCATTCGCGGACTGGCGCGCGCTTATTCGGCCCTGGGAAATCGCGTCCTGGCCGGCGAGCAATTTCGAAAGCTCCAGAACATCTGGAGCGAGCATTCCGTGGCGGGTCTGAAAGAGGCGTCGGACTATCTCGCTTCAACGGATTCCGGAGGTCAATAAGCGCCTCTCCGCGTTAGTCCTTTGCGGATTACCTATCCAAGGATTTGGAAAGTAAAGGCGGGAGTCCTTTCACCGCATACCTGTATTGCCTAAAGCTCGGGCGGCCGCCGCCGCTTGGTGATCTGCTCGAACGCAAAAGCAAGTTCCAGCAAGTGGGGTTCGCTACAGGCAGTGCCACTGAACGTGACGCCCAGGGGCGCAGGCTTGGGTATGAAGCCCTCGGGGAATTCTCCGCCATTGGCGACCATTCCGAACGGAACCGTGACCGATGGATAGCCGGCCTTGGCCAGAAAACTGCTGCCGCGGCTGCCGGCGAAAATAAGAGCATCGAGGTCATGAAGAATCATGACCGCATCGATTCCTTCGGCCCCGGCCAGGCGCAGATCCAGGGCGCGGTCGGCCTCATAACGGATGCGGTCCTCTTCCAGAGTTGGGTCCTGTTCGTCGGAAAGATCCAGGGTGTGCTGGCCGTACTTGAGCGTACCGAGTGCCGAATTGGCAAGGTTCCATTCGCGCAGTTCGGTCAGGCTCTTGACCGGAGCCGCCGCGCCCAGGCTGGTCACCCAGCTGGTGAAATCGCGCTTGAAGCCGTATTTGAGCACCACCGAACAGTTGGCGTCATCGCCCTTCAAGCTCGGTCTCCTGGAGCAGGACCCCCTGACCAGAACATTGTCCTCCCAGGTGTCGGCCAGCACACTCGGAACGTCTGCCGGATCAACAACGGTCGCGCCCGCGTCCCGGAGTAGAGCGACTACCTCGTCCATCATTGCCTTCTGATCGTCGGGAAGGCCACCGCCCGGCGCTTCACTGCCAGGCAGGGTATGGGGGTCGATGAACCACGTTCGGGGCACGCCGATCCGAGCGCCCCTGAGACCTTCGGCGTTGAGGAACGGGGTGTAGTCGTTCCCCGGCGGCGGAGTACACCGGCCTGCGGCCGGGTCATTGGGGTCCGGTGCGGTGCCTTCCAGCACACCCAGGAGGATCGCCGCGTCGGTGACGGTGCGGGTCATGGGTCCTGCCGTGTCCTGATCGTAGGTGACGGGGATAACCCCCCAGCGGCTGATGCGGCCCAGGGTGGGTTTGACGGCGGCGAGCATGGCAGCCGAGGCCGGTCCGATGATCGAGACCGTGGTCTCGGTGCCGATATTGGCCGCCCACAGGCTGGCC
>Ga0310345_10004198_pt1 | contig 13213 bp, 7 predicted proteins | sample HC15DNA20500_MG_FD_204667 | JGI IMG/M metagenome (GOLD analysis project Ga0310345, IMG submission 204667) | Marine microbial communities from station ALOHA, North Pacific Subtropical Gyre - HC15-DNA-20-500_MG | ecosystem: Environmental > Aquatic > Marine > Oceanic | place: Pacific Ocean: North... | reverse complement strand
GACCCGTCGAACTTGATCATCACCTCGCGGTCAACAACGTACCCGTTCCACTTAGCTTCGAGTTCCATATCGAGGGACGAGCCACCGGTCCTCAGCGGCTCGTTTGCGGGATACCATCCTGTATTGCCGGTGTCCTCGCCGATGACGATGTCATGAGTGCGCATAGTGTCTATCTGGAGGCCGCTCTGCGGCTTCAATTGGAAGTCTACCCTGATGTTGCCGCCTTCTGAGTCCTCAGGAACCTCCCAGACGAAGGTGACTTCGACACCCCCCTCGACTCCGGTAGCGATTGGCATCTGACTGACCTCGGCACCCTGCACCGAGATGCCCCCGTTGGACCCTGTCCACATCCGGTCGTCGAAGCCGGATTTGAGAACGATCGGGAAGTAGACCAGCCTACCTAGAACGCTGGCGTCCTTCATCTCGATGTTTACTAGGGGGAAGCGCACCGAGATATGAGCATCATTGGCCTCGGACCCCCACAGGAAGCGGATTCCAGCATCGTCCCCCGGTTGAGAGAAGAGGAGGCTGCGCACGGTCAGCGTGAGTTCTAGCAGATCACCGTCGTTGACCTGGCCGGAACCGACTTCGACACTGATTTGAAGCATCCCGGAACCGGTGAGATATGGATCCACGCCCCCGTCCCCGTCATAGAACGATCCGCCTATCCTGATTTCCAAGGTGGAGTTGATGGTCACCCCCACGGCCCCCTCGACTTCGTAGGGAATACTGAATTCCCAAGTCGAATTCTGGTAGGCTCCCTCGGTCCCCCAGACCACACCCCAGGCCCCGATCTTGATCTCGCTCAGGATGGAGGGTGTGACGAGGGTGGATTGGGAATCTGACTCGTCGCTCTCGAGATCCTCATCGAAGGGAGTGAGTGTGCCGTCATCGGCCTCGCCCATGAGAAAGAGGTCGAAATTTGTCGAGTTGCAGCAGGTCACATTGTCTTGGGCAACCGCTGCATAGGGAGACATGCTCATGGCGAGAAGCAGCGTCACAAGAGCCAAGACGCTGGGGCACCGCTTAGCAGGCATCAGACACCGTGGCCGGCCTGCATCCCTTGAATGCGCCGCCTCCCGGAAACCCCGCGCACGTGATTACGCGGGCGGCGCCGAAGGCGCCGAAATCGGCTATCCGTGCAGCCAGACCAGTTTCGCAGCACCTGATTCAGGCAACTCCTCCAGTCTTGCGAAACCCACTCTCTCGAGTTGGTATGTATCGCCTACTTCCAGCTCGAAGTCCTCCAGTACCCCTGTCCGCGTGTGCAGTTCATCGCCTGCAGGAATTGCCAGCTCGGCTTCCCGTGCCATCGAGGTGGGAATCCAGTGGATGATCGGGCGCTTATCCGACCTGTCGAAGGACTCCACGGTGGCCGTGTCCCTTGAGATCTCGATGTCAGCGAACTCCTTCAGTCGGACTCTGCCAGAGCGCAGATCGGAGGCCTGTATCGCTATCGAGCCGGTGAACCGCCACTCCCGCGAACCCGGAACAGCCCCGTCGGGGTGCTTCGGAGCGAGCACCCGCTCCCCCTCCCCCACTCCCTGCAGTTCGAGAGTGACCGGGGAAGCCACGAAACTGCGTCGCTCTACGGTTGAGTCGATCAGACTGGAGTTGAACGCCTCGATGGTCTGCATCGAGATAGAGATGTCCTTCTGCGTCAGCCCGAGGTCGATCCAGAAATCCCGCAACGCTTGCGCGCTGAAGCCTCGACGCCGAAGCGTCTTGAGAGTGGGAAGTCGGAGATCATCCCATCCTCCATGGCTGCCGGATTCTATCGACGCACGCATCTCCGAGGTTGAGAAGCCGCCGAACTCGTGGACCTTGACCCTGCCCCAGTAGAGGGGTTCTGGGTACTCCCATCCAAAGTGCTCGTACAACAGCGTCTGTTTGCGGGTGCTGTCCATCAGATCCTTGCCGCGGACGATGTGGGTGACGCCCTGCTCATGATCCTCTATAGCGCTCTGGAAGTCGAGCAGCGGCCATACCTTGTACCGATTCCCTGCTAGGGGGTGTGGTGTGTGCTGGATCCTTAGTGCGGGCCAGTCTCTGAGGGCCGGATTGGGCAGTGTCATGTCAGTCTTGACTCTGACCACCGCCTCCCCATCCTGCATCTGGCCGTCGTTCATGGATTTCCAGTCGGACAGGCTCTCAGCAGCGCTTCTGCCTCTGCACGGGCAATCCTGTTTCCCCTCTCTGAAGCCCCGGAACTCGTCAGCGCTGCATCGGCAGACGTAGCCGAATCCCTCAGCGACCATCCGCTCTGCGTATTCTAGGTAGACGGGCATCCTCTCGCTGGCCCTGATGATTACGTCTGCGGGCCTTCCGGCTAGCCACTCATACTCGCCCTCTATCCACCCATAGGCCTCGGTCAGAGGGGGCTTCACTTTGGTGTCGGTATCATCGAAGCGCAGGACCACCTTTCCGTCGTACATCCTCGCGTACTCTGAGTTGATCACAACTCCCCTCGAATGCCCCAGCGTCAGGGGGCCGTTCGGGTTCGGTGCGAATCTCAGGACCACTCGGGAGGTGTCACCGGGCAGTTCCTTCAGGCCCTCCGCTTTGCGATGCTTCTCGCGTTCCAAGGCCTCTGGTGCCGTCCTCTCCAGCTCTTCCCTGACGTGTTCGATTCCGTGGCTTTCTGCTAGGGAGTTGGCAGCGGCCACCTCAGTCTCAATTAGATCCCGGAGTTGCTTCGCCATGCGACGAAGATCCTCGTGCTCGGAGAGCAGCCTGCCGAGCACGCTTCCGGCTTGCCCCTGTCCGGCGTACTCGACGGCGTTCTGCAGCGCGTACTTGCGGACAGCAGCGACGATATCGGGGTCCCAACCGCCTGAATTCGCCATGATACCGGTCGATACCGCCGAAAAGCAGCATTTCACGCTTCGCGTGCTTACCACTCATCGAGCGATGATTGGAGGACCGAAGAACCGTCCGCGCTCCTCATTGGAACAGGTCCGCTGTGAATCCCTCCCCAGACATCCGATACCGTCGACCAGCTCCACCTGAGGCACTCGTGCGGCAGTTCCCCCGAGACCAGTTCCCTCACCGCCTCCCTAGTTAGGGGGTCGGAGGGGTAGCCTGAGCCGATTCTGATTCCGAGCCTCGCTTCGATAGCCGATATGGCATCATCCCGCTTCACCTTCGCTAGGATGCTAGCTGCTCCGGCCACTACGCTCTGCGAGTCCATGCCGTGCCGCGACACCACCGTCCACTCGGACCAGTCGCTGCCCAAACGGGAAATCAGCCTGTTCGTGAAACGCTCCTCGTTAACATCGCAGGCGTCGGCCATCACCGTACCGTGAGAGTCGCTGTCGGCCGCAGCCTCGATGGCCTCCGCAAACAATTCGATCTCGAGTCGGTTGAGGTCGGAGGACCGGCTGTTCAAGTCTATCCTCTCGGCTTCGCAGAGCACGATTCCGACCCCCCATCCGCTGTTCTTGGCCTCTGATAGAATTTTCTCGGAGATACTGCGCCGCTCTGCCGGCGACAGTTCCTTGGAGTCCCTCGCGCCGATTGCGCGCAGCACCCCCTCGTCGTTCTCGGGTATGCACATCGCGCAAACCACGAGAGGCCCTATCACCGGCCCCCGGCCGGCTTCATCGACGCCTATCTTCAGTCCACTCACAGCTCCAAGTCGTAGTCGGCCGGGCTATCATCATCTCTGCGCTTCTTGGGCGCGACCCTGCGAGTCTCCTGCTCGGCTGGGTCAAGCATCACGTTGCTAGGATGCGGCATCTCGCCCTGTGACATCCTGTCGGCCATCTCAGTGGCCGACTCTAGGTCATGCTCGGTCTGGTGCTTGTCCAGCACGTCGCTGGCAGTCTCCACCGCTTCCCTGCTGGGCCCTGCTTGCGGTTTCTCCGACAACCCGCCGGACTTCTCGATGAACTCCGCGGCGAAATCACGCGCCCCTATCTGCGGACTCTCCATGAGTTCGGGTGCATGTTCGTCCCCCTCTTCGAACTTGGCCATCCACTCCTCTGCCTTCTCCTCAGCAGGAGGGGCCGGCCCTCTGAGTGCCAGTTCGCGCTGTTTCCTAGTCCTGATAGCCACAACTACCCCCATGCTCCCCGCGATAACCACGATGGCAATCAGAATGAACTCGTGCCAGACCTCCAACCAGTCGATGGCAATCTGCAACGCCCCTCCGCCCTCGTTCAGGCCGGGCACGAACGCGGCTGGCACCGGGGCAGAGTCCCCTGCGGTGAATATGATATCCGGATCCCTAATCGACCGGACCTCGACGGTCAGGATTGCAGTAGTCTCAATCGGCGCCTCTGCCGGTACTGCCATCCATGCGCTGAATTCCACCGAATCACCCGGTTCGACATTCATGATCTCAAAAGAACGGGGATTGCTGCTCTCGGTGCCGGTCGAAGCTCCTAGAGGAGGCGCCAGACCGAATTCGGTGACCATGTTGACATCGAGATTGACCACTAGGCCGTCCGGCTCGTTGCCAGCGTTGGTGAGAGTCCACCAAGAAGTCAGGTTATTGTCCTCTGACAGGTTCGATGAGAGCCTCTCGAGCAGCCATTCGTATTGCTCACCCACCGTGACCCCGAATTGCAACGCGTCGGGCGACCAATCCTCCAGCCAGATCTGGACATTGACTAGGGCAGTCAGGTCTGCAGCCGTACCCTCAGACACCGTGCATGAGACCTCGATACCGCTCATCGACTGACCGGGCCCGAGGGTAACCTCGTCCTGCCCGAGCTCCACAGTTATCCATTCCGGGCCCCCCTGTACTGTGGTCACCAATAGGAAGGAGGAGGTTACGTCACCTGTGTTCTCCACTCTCAAGGAGCCCTGGCAGGTATCGCCCGGGACGGTGTCGCCTTCGCACCCACTTGTCTGCAGAGTCAGCAGCCCACCGGTCCGCGGGATGATGCTGACTCTCTGCGATACCACGGACACGTCCTCAGGGGCCGCGCTGCTCCAGACCATGACATCGAAGAACAGTACTCCCGGGTATCTATCGGGGGCTTGGACCTGGAGGTGCACCTCACCGGATTCGTTGGGGGCCATGGAGTCCAGTTGGGTTATGCTGAGCACGATAGCAGCCCAGCCGTCGCTGGAGAGCGACATTCCAGGCTCCCCAATCAATGAGCCGTCCGCGTCCGTCTCGGTGATCCCCACTACGAGGTCGCGCACCGAGTTGCCCAGATTCCTCGCCGTGACGAATAGATCGATGACATCACCGGGAGATAGGGAGGCATTGCCTCCTCCCTCGTCAATCGTTGCTCCGTGGTAGAAGCCGTACTCTAGTGAGAAGTTGTACCAATCTCTAGATCCATCCGACCCACTGGTAAGCTGCATGCTGAACTGGTGCAGCGAGCCGGCCAGCGGGTAGCCGTCAGAAACCTGTGGGGCAGTGATTGAGAACTGCACCCACCGGGTGATGTTGGAGGGGGCGTCGTAGGTATGTCCGGCCTCGGGGGACTCTGCATTCGACCACTCGATCGACCACTCCTCAGAGCCGCTGATATCGACAATCGCGTTATCGTCGACCCCAGCGTGGTTGGTGAAGTTGAAGTTGAGTCCAATTGTAGCTCCGGGGTCGATGTCGAAGATTGATCCCGAGTCCGGGCCGAATTCGATGCCCGGCGGTTCAACTTCAAACGGGTAGAGGTAGTCTGAGCTATTGAACACAGTCGCAGCAGCGGCCTCTTGCAACTCCAGAGCCCTCAGGGGGGAGATTTGTCCGGGATAGGAGCGTCCCACCGGTGATTCACCGGTAATCACCGCGTGGAAGACGCATGCGGAGAGGTACGTCCCGTCTATCGAGGGATGCGAACCGTCGCTGGAGTACAGGGTCGAGAACGCCGTCGAACCAGAGCTCGGGTCAACTCCCGTATCTGCGACTGCGTCATACAGATGTTTGTAGGCCAAGCCCACCGGTGCGATGAAGGCAGGTTCCGATTGTGTAGTGATATTCTCGAGATACATCTCGTACCCCTGCTGCAAATGCAGTTGCATCGAGGGATAATCCGGGTTCCGCCACTGATTGTTCGAATCTCCATCTCTGTACCCCCACGTCATGAACAGAATCGTACTGCCTCCCGAGTTCAAGACGCGCTGATTGAGGTAAATCGCAGCGTCCTTGCTGTCCTGCCAGTATTGAGAGTCGGTCGGGAACGAAGGGACTTGACTCTGGTCTTGGAGAATCACGAAATCGTTCGGCTCATTGAGTGCGATGTTCCACTGATTTCCACTTTCCCTAGCTCGGTCTTCGTGTTCGTAGAGTTTCAACCCGCCACTAGTCAGTGCTGAGACTTCGGCATCCCCTCCTCCATCAGACAGGATGCTATCGAGTTTCGAAGCGAGGTTGTTCTGACTGGTATACGAATTACCGAGCATCAGCACATCAAGAGCACTCGTTTTGGGTGAGGAATCCGCATCCCCAATAGATGAATCCAAGGTGCTCGGCGAAGGGTTGGATGCAATCAGTAAGAAAACGAGAATCGAGACAAACTGACGCTCGTTCACGCCCGACTGTCATCGTTCTCACCCTTTTATCCCTGCTCCCCTCCGATTGTGAGTCCTACGAAGTATTGATGGTCTGGGGCGTTGTTGCATGAACATGGCAGCGAAATGGCCGTTCGCCAAGAAATCCACCGAGCCGCGTCAGGTTAAGCAGCCTGACAAGCGTAAGATCGTCGAGTACGAGAGGAAGCCAGACGACTCCTCCGGGGAGAAGATGGCTGACCGGAGCCACCTAGAAGACGCAGCTTTCAAGGACGCCATGGCGCTTTTCGGGGACGATTCCAAGAAGCAATGAGCCCCTCTATGCCACAGGCCCCGAGATCAGCCGGCCTGCGGCTTCGATGTCGAACTCACCTGCATGGATCGGCGACCTCAGTCCGAACTCGTGACCGACTGCAGGGTCGATTTCCCCGAACTGTCCGAGCTCTTCGCCTGAGACGAGCACCCTCGCCCCCCGGCCCGCTATCCAAGGCCCCCGTGCAGCCTCGGTCGCTTCGAACACGACCGCGCCCATATCAGCACCGAGGTCCCTCAGCACGGCCTGTGCGACGCCTTTCGCCGCAGTGAAGCCGCCTCCTACCTCGGCACACGCCCAAGCCACCCTCGTCGAGTTGACTGAGTCCCTTACGACCTCTCCCAGTTCGTACACCTTCTGCGGCAACTCGTGATGCCGATTGGCTGCAAGCAGCCTCAACAACGAGGGCAGGATGTACTGGCGGAGAAGGGTATGGTCGATAGTGATGGGGTTAGAGATCACCGACAGACCCCCTATGGCAGGCCATCTGACCCGCTCGAATTGGTCCCTCTCATTCGACAGGGTCAACCCCTGGGTCTCTTGTATTCCCAGTGACCTCAGGCTCGCTCTGATTCTGCGATCGAGGTGTGACGAACTCAGCGGAACCGCGTCGAGGTGGACTTCGGAGAGCTTCTCAGGCATGTTGTCGTAGCCGTATCCGATGGCTATATCCTCGACGATGTCTATCGGGTGCATGATATCACTACGCCAACGCGGCATCTCCACCACGTGCTCACGCTCGCCCACCGCGCAGTCCGCCCACCTCTCCGCCTTGTTCACTCCGTCGGTTACCGTTCTCGACTCTATCAGCCGCCCACCCATCCTAATCAGGGCAGCTGCAATCTCGTCCGAACCCAAGTCCAGACCCAGCACCTTCTCGATCAGCCGATCCGGAACCCGGTGCCTTACGGCATCACCGCGCGGAGTGGCGGCTGGTTCGCCGTCGTATCCGGTGACTCTGACGCTCTCGACCGCCCCGCCCCTCTCGTGCAGTGACAGGCATATCAGCATCAGGCATGCCTCGCAAGCCCGCTCATCCCATCCGGTCACGTCGATGAAGAAGTCTGTCGTGGACTCCGTGACTGTGGTATGGTCGCCGTTGATGATGGGTGGGAATGATAGGATGTCGTCGTTCGAATCAAGGATGACCGGGAATGAATCCAACCCATCCATCAGGTGCGCGTACTCAACGCCCTTGGGATGATCTTCCAGAATCTGCTTTATCGTCATCTCCTCGCTCATCATCAGGGGGACGAAGGAATGCGTTCCGGGGACAGTAACGACCTTGAACGGCTCGGATAGTGTGGACAGGTCGTGCACGCCTATCGAGGAGAATCTGCGCTTGCGTCCCAGTGTGAGATGGAGCTTCTCCTGATGGTCCATCAGGGATTGGATGAACTCATCCCTCTCAGAATCGGTGCTACCGGTGTCGACGCCTCTGACTATCGCTGCTAGGATGACCGGCCTGACCAGTTCTAGGGACGGGTCGACCACCATCTCGACCCCGCTCTCAGATACCTCGACCGAAGGGTCCTCGAAAGCCCCCCCGACGAAGCTCCTAGCAGCCCGGGCCAGCGACTCGTGACTGAGCAGGTCGGGACGGTCCGGGAAGACCTCGACCTCGATGATCTCGTCGTCGTTGCCCTCGACGGGGCACCCCATGGCTGGCAGCCAGTCGGACCAGCCCCCGCCGGAGTGTTCGGCGTCGTTGATGCCCTGGATGTACTGCAGGACGGAGTGCTGAAGGTTGAGAGTCGGCATTTCTCACCTCAGTTGCCAAGCCACATGGGCAGCGGGCGGTCGTAGCCTATCAGCCTCAGCCCGCTGATGGAGGCCGTGTCATAATCTAGGGCCCTGAGGTTCCTTCTGCTGAGTTTCTCCAGCCCGTCAAGACCCAGCTCGCGCATCCAGCCTCGAACGGTTGAGTCGAGCCAGACCAAGGCCTCCTCGAGACCATCTTCAGGGGGCGGTGCCACAACGATGGAGCATCCTGCCGCGACTGCGATCAACATGTCCTCGGCACTCGGAGCCTCATCCATCTCGATGAGCAGGTGGCGCCCCTGCTCGGGCAGGTTCATCGCTCGGGCAGCGAGACCTATTCGCGGGAGCGCGGATGCAGCGCGGCTGCCGCCAGGGGAAGCCGCGTCGATGACAGCGCCATCCAGATCGAGGTCCACCACCAGCCTGAACAGGTGGTCGGCTCGATCCACGCAGTCGCGCAGCAGGATGAGAGCATCATCACTCATCTTGCAGGTGATGGAAACCAGAATGGCCTCTATCTCGGCGTCGTTGTGCGGCGGCATGTCCGCCAGATCGAGAACCACTCCGGCGCAATCTCCGAGAGAGCCAGCGCAGTCAACGAGATTATCCTCGCCTATGAGGATCAGGTCGCACTCTCGGGGTGAGGCCCTGACTAGGGCCGGTTGAGTCGAAGCCGCTCCCTGCCAGGTGCCGGCGGAGTCAGACTCCACCAGCCATGGAATTGGGAACAGAAGGCCGCCCTCCTCAGAGCCTAGGGGCATCAGGAGGGTGTATGGGTCGAGAGGGGAGTGCTCAGGAAGTCTGTCCGAGGTAGAGGGCACAAGTGTGATGCTCTCGAAACCCTCTGCGACTGACGACTCCGGCATCTCGGCTGCTCCTGCCGAAATGTCAGATGGAACCAGAACCAGCGCGTCCTCCTCCAGAGTCAGGCCCAGCGGTTCCAGATGCTCAGCCAGCTGGATCATCTCAGATGCTTCGATGCCACGCATGGAGGCACCTTCTCCCGGAGGGGGGCAACTACCGGCGATGACCACGCGCCCGCCTGTCATACCGACTCCGGGCTCTGAGCCGACTGAACCGAGCACAACGACGGTTCCATCGCTCATGCCTGCCCCGGCCCTCTTCCCCGCATGACCTCGGACGATCACCGTACCGCCACAGATGCAGGCCCCTGCCTCGTCTCCGGCCGAGCCCTGGACCGTGATGGTACCCCCAGTCATCCGGTGACCGAGACGGTCGCCGACGTCCTTCTCCACGACTATCCGGCCGTCTCGCTGGAAAGCCCCGAGCATCGAGGTGCTGGACCCCTGCAGTGTAAAGGTCCCCCCGTTGTTCATGGCGCCTGCGCACTCGCCGAGGTCGCCGAGCAGCAGCACCCTCGATTTAGGAGGCAGATGTGAAATGGCCCCGATCTCGCCGCTCTTGGGCTTCTCATCGCCGCCGCGACCCCATCCGATTCTGACCAACAGGTCCCTGTCTAGAGCCTCAGAGAGCATTCCATCCAGATCGCGACCGAGTTTCATGCTCTTCGCAGTGACCTCGCGCATGGCTCTCCCTGTGCGGACATGACGCTAGTGGTCTTCATTCTGACGGGCAGCATGGGCTCAAGCCGCTGTTAATGAGGGGAAAACCCGAGGTGCGAGGCGAAGGGTATGTTGATAGAGGGCTGGCAAGGGCGTCGGAACACCCTCAGGGGTGCATGCGGGGTCGAGGCGTGATTAGGGTCGCCATCAACGGCTACGGGACAATCGGCAAGAGAGTCGCCGATGCGGTCGACGCTCAGGATGACATGGAAGTTGCGGGAGTGACCAAGACCGGACCCAGTTTCGGGTGCCAACTAGCAGTGAAGAAGGGTTACCCGCTGTACTGCACCACTGACGATCCAGAGCGCATAGCCTCCTTCTCATCCGGAGGGTACGAGTGTCGCGGAGGGCTCTCCGACCTACTGGACTCAGTGGACGTGGTGGTCGACTGCGCTCCCGGCAAGATGGGGGCTGCTAACCTAGCCAAGTATGAGGCAGCCGGTATCAAGCACATGTTCCAAGGCGGCGAGAGGCACGAGCTCACCGGCCTGTCATACAGTTCGAGCGCCAACCACGCCGCGAACCTCAACGCCGAGGGTACCAGAGTCGTTTCCTGCAACACTACTGGGCTCTCGCGCACTCTGGTGCCGCTGTACGAGCTCGGCGGCTCCCTCAAGGTCGAGTGCACCATGATCCGCAGGGCGGCCGACCCCGGTGACTCGAAGAAGGGACCCATCAACGCCATCAAGCCGGTGCTCAAGGTCCCCAGCCACCACGGACCCGACGTCATGACGGTGAAGCCGGAGATAGAAATCAACTCGCTGGCCGTGGCAGTCCCAACCACTCTGATGCATGTTCACGCCATCATCGCAGATCTGCCCCCTGGCCACGGCCAGACGACCGAATCCATCCTCGGTCTATGGAAGCAGACTCCGAGGGTCATCGTGATGCACGGTGAGGGCAATCGTATGACGACCACCGCTGAAGTCATGGAGATGGCACGCGACCTGGGCCGCAAGTGGGGCGACCTGCACGAGGTCTTCGTCTGGGAGGACGGAGTGAAGTTGGTGGACAACAGGCTGTACTACTTCCAAGCGATACATCAGGAGAGCGACGTGATTCCCGAGAACGTTGACTGCATACGCGCTCTGATGGGGACGGAAGCCGATTGGCGCGCTTCTGTGGCTAAGACCGACAGGGCGATTTCGGACTACTACGGGCTATGACAGCACCCGCGTGTCGGCGAGATCCGTGGTACACCTAGTATGAACGGTCAAAAAGCCCCCTCGGGTCGGCTGACGCATGACCAGGGCTCGCTCTGTCATACTGGTTCTCGCAGCGCTCCTCCTGTCCACGTGGGCGGGAGTGCTCGCGAGCGCCTCAGAGGACCCCTCTTCTGACAGTGATGTGGTGGACGATGCTTCTCAGGGGCCCAACTCACAGTGGTCGCGCATAGATGCCACAGAAACCACCTACTCCCTGCGCGAGTCGTCAGGTATCCTGCACTCCCCGTTCGGCGCGTTCGACCCTCTGGACGACCCCGTCCCGCTTGGTCCTGAGAACCTGTACGACCCGCTGGCCCTGAGACGCACGGGGATGCTTCTGGTCCAATCCGACAGCGCTGACATGACGGCCATGCTAAACGCCTTCTCAAGCATGGGGGTCGATGTCCTGGACGTGGTCCCCGATGACGCCGTGGTGGTTCGCGTGGACCCGTTGAGCGACACCGGTGTAGTAGAGGCAATTAACAGGCTACCTACCGTCAGATGGACCGGCGAACTGCCGGTAGCCTGGCGTGTCGCCTCCGAGTTAATCCCCCTCTCAGGGAGAACCGGAATGCTCGTCGATCTGGATGTGACACCCGCTTCCGACCTCGATCCCGATGAATTGGCAAAACTTTCTTTGGACCTACAACTGGTCTCGGGGGAGACAGGGCCCAGAGGGGTCTGCGACGCCTATCTGTGCCAGCTTCGCTCTGTCGATGCCGTATGGATTCCGGTTCTCGCTATGGACGGCAGGATTCTGCATATAGGCTCAGCTTCGCAAATAACCATCCACAATGCCAACGCCAGATCAATCAGCGGCATTGGCGGGGCGCTAATCAGCTCTGGAGGGACACTAGACGGGAGCGGCGAGGTCCTTGCCATATCCGACACGGGTCTAGACGGCGATCACGGTGACTTCACGAATCGTATCAGAGGGATATACGACCAGTTCGGACCAGACAACTCGAATGCCGACATGAACAGTGGGCACGGCACTCATGTGACGGCCACGCTGCTCGGAGACGGTTCGGGGGACTCGACGACGATGGGCATGGTGCCCGCAGCCACCTTCCACTTCTACCAGCTCGAGGCCGACAGCTCCGGGGTCCTAGCCCGCTGGGGCTCGCTGTATCAGATGTTCACTCACTCATGGCAGAACAACGCGCGCATACAGACTAACAGTTGGGGCAACGAGAACCTCGTCGGCGAGTACAGCTCCGACTCCAGGTCCGCCGACTCGTTCCTAGTCGATTTCCCGCGCTTCCTGGTGCTCTTCTCGGCTGGCGATCTAGGCTCGAGCGGAGCCAACAGCGTGACTCCGCCTGGGACGGCCAAGAACGTCCTTACGGTGGGGGCCTCGACCACCGGTGCGTACGGCAGCGCAGCCGAAGGCACGGTCCCCGGATTCTCTTCCAGGGGAATGACCCTTGATGGGCGCATTAAACCGGACTTGGTCGCTCCAGGTGTGATGATCTGTTCGGCTAGAGCCGAGGAAGCGCAGTTCGCCAGCGGCGGCGCGTGCTCAAGCGCTTTGCATAGTGATGGAAGCACTCCGCTGTACATGACGCTCAACGGCTCGTCGATGGCCACTCCTGTCGTCGCTGGTGCTGCGGCGATGGTCAGGCAGTACCTCAGGGAGACAGAGGGCATCAGCGAACCGCGCTCCGATTTGATCCGAGCGATCCTGATCAACGGTGCGGAGGACATCGGCGCCCCTGACATCCCCAATCCGGCTGAGGGCTGGGGGCAGATTGACCTGCAGAACAGCCTCTATCCGTCTTCGGGGGGGCAGAGCCTGCCTGTCCTGTATGACGACACGCGTGAGTTACTGCCCGGCCACGCTTTCCTCTACACCTTCGACATCGATGGCAGCAAGGGTCTGG
>Ga0310345_10004197_pt1 | contig 13215 bp, 12 predicted proteins | sample HC15DNA20500_MG_FD_204667 | JGI IMG/M metagenome (GOLD analysis project Ga0310345, IMG submission 204667) | Marine microbial communities from station ALOHA, North Pacific Subtropical Gyre - HC15-DNA-20-500_MG | ecosystem: Environmental > Aquatic > Marine > Oceanic | place: Pacific Ocean: North... | reverse complement strand
TAATTTATACTGATAAAAAATATAAAAAACATTTAAATCATTTTAAAAGTCAAGAGTTTTATAAACAGATTTGTGATGATAAAAATATAGAGGTTATAGAATGGGGTGCAGATTACCATACTGATTATAAAGATTTACCAGTAAAAACTCAACGAATGATGAAGTGGTGTAGTGAGAATAAAGAATATGATTATTTAGTAAAGTGTGATGATACTATCTTTAATGAGACTTGGGATTTTTATAAATCAAGATTAGGAAAAGAAAGAGATGGTTATAGATACACTTGTGATAGATGGGGCGATAAAAGTTGGAGTGTAGTTGATGAAGATGATAATGAACATTATTGGGGATTGAATTATATAAGGGTTTCTCCCGATGAATATAAGATATATTTTGATAACCACTATTACAAAGGATTTGATGAGTATGATTTAGATTTTATTGATACATACTTTCATTTCTTTGAGGGAAAATTTTACATGGTTTCTAAGGAGTTAAGTATATTTATAGGTGAACAGGAAAGTTTTGCGAAAGAATATCAAAAGAACATGCCTGGTGTTGAGGATTTAATGGTTGGTTATTTAGTAAAGAGTTTTAAATGAAAAATGTTTTCGTAGCATTAGCTGATAAAAATTATTTACAACATTATAAAAGTTTGTTGTTTGGTGCAATTACTGTAGGAAAATGGGATGGGGATTTTGTATTGATAATGCCTGAATCAGATAAAGGTGAGTTTGATGAGAAAGAATTTACTGATAAAGGTGTTAAGTTTTTTTATGGTGAAACATTGCCTGGAAATCCAAGACCACATTATTACAAATATTATATGTGGACAGAATATTTTAAAAAATGGGATTGGATTTTTTATTGTGATTTAGATGTTATATTTTTTAATGAAATTGATTTAGATTTAAATAATAGAAAAAAAGATGTAATGTATGCAAACGATTCAAATTATACACCACTTTGTTATCAGTTTGAATATAGAGAACCACAATTAGAAAAATTTAATAAAAAACAATTGAAAAAATATGATTGGATGAGAGAGAATTGGATGTCGGTGCCATCCTTTCAAACTTGTTTTATGTTATTCCATAGTGATATGGTAAGTGAAGTAATATTTGAGGAGTTAATAGAGTTACATAATGAATATTATATTGATTTAGATTTAGTAATACATGATTTATTAGAAGAACAGGCAATAATAAATGTAAAGTTTATAGAAAAATGGGAAGAACTTGGGAATAGGTGGTTAAATGTTTATGAAAGAGCAAATGAATTAGAATGGGAATATGAAGAAATAATAAAACCATACTATGATGAAAATGAGTATAAAGAAGATGGTGTAATAGTACAACACTTTTATCAATTTTTTCAACCTTGGTCAATGCATAATATAAGATTTTATAATACATATAGAGAAAATTTAAAGGGGTTCGATGAATTATGAAGTTAGGAGTTTGTATTCCATATAGAGATAATGGAGATGGTGTTCGTAAAGAACACTTGGACAAATTAGTACCACATTTAGAAAAGTTCCTTGGCGATAGGAATATGGACTTCAGAGTGTACATAGGACATCAAGTTGATGAAAAGAAGTTCAACCGAAGTGGTACGAAGAATGTTGCATTTCTTGCTGCTAAAGAAGATGGATGTGATTATGTGGCGTTTCACGATGTAGATATGTTACCACATGATGATTGTGATTATTCTCATCCAGGTGAAACACCTAAACATATTGCAACTTATTTATCTCAATGGGATAATACATTAAGAGATATTCATTATTTCGGTGGAGTAGTTTTATTCACTATAGAACAATTTGAAAAAGTTAACGGATATTCAGCAGATTATTGGGGTTGGGGATTTGAAGACGATGATTTGTTTTGGAGATGTATAAGAAAAGGATATTTTAAACCAGAATATATTGAATCTCCAGGAAATACAAAAGTTTTACAATTTGATGGTGAGGAAACTCATATTAAAGTTCCAATTTCAAATAGTATAATGAATATACCAAATAAATCTTGTGAGATAGAAGCAATAGTTTATTCGGAAATAGAAAGTGAAGATAAAGAATTTTTAATTGGTAATGAAGTTGGACATTTAAAATATCCAATAGTATCAAGAAAAGGTTGGGATTTTGACATATCGTATAATAACTCTAAAGCATTTTCTTATTGTTTGTGGGGATGGAAAAATGAATTAAATTATGGTTGGATGATGAGATACCCAAACCAATGGAGTAAAGTTAATTTTAAAATTGATACACGAGCACACGAGAGAACACTTACTATTAATGATGAGATATATGATGAGAAGTTTGGCCCCCAAAAATCGGTATTACCATTTGAGGGAAAATTGAAACGGTATGGAACAACACCATTTTATATTGGTAAGAATCCACCAAATAGATATGATCCAATGAGAGATAGAAATCGTCCATTTAAAGGTAAGATGTATTCTATAAAGATGTGGAATGATAGAAAAGAATTAGTATTACATTATGATATGAGTAAGTCTTGGAGAAGAGATAAATTATTAGATTTAAGTGGTAATGAAAATCATGGTGAATTAATACTTGGTAAAGGAAGAATTACCAAAGATAATGTACAGTTATCAAAAACAATTGTACCAGATAGAAGATATGGAACAATGGAATGTATGTATCATGATGATGAGGGAATAGTTAATCAGAGTTTTGCAGGAGATCCTGAGGCAACTTCTGTAAATGAAATATTTTATAAGAAAGAAATGCAAAAAGAAAAAGTTAATATAGAAGAAAATGGTTTAAGTGAAATGAAATGTGAAATAATATCAAAAGAAGATATTTATAATAGACATAAGTTAATCAATGTGAGGTTTTAATGTCTGAGGCAGTAAAAGAAAAAAACGAACTTTCAATAGAAAATCAACATTTTGTAAAAACAAAAAAGAAACTCGATGAAATTGGGTGTGGGATGTGTCTTGCCAAATGGACTCAAGTTACAATACAATTACAAACAGGCCATACTCATAGTTGCCATCATCCAAAAACACATAAAATTCCTTTAAAGGAATTAGATAGAAATCCGAGTGCTCTACACAACACTAAATTTAAAAAACAAAGACGAAAAGAGATGTTGAATGGTGCAAGACCTAAAGAATGTGATTATTGTTGGAATGTTGAAGATAGTTCAGATAGATTTAGTGATAGGGTATTTAAATCACAAGAGAGTTGGTCATTACCACACTTTGATGAAATTGTAAATTTAGATTGGAGAGAAGATTTTAATCCAAGATATGTAGAGGTTGCATTTTCAAACGCGTGTAACTTCAAATGTAGTTATTGTGCACCCGCTTATTCTACAGAGTGGTTTCAAGAAATAGAAAAACATGGTGGTTATCCAACAACTGATCAATTTAATGATTTTAAGTACAATAAATTTGAAGATAAAATGCCCATTCCACTTCGTGATAAAAATCCATACAAAGATGCATTTTGGAAGTGGTGGCCTGATTTGTATCAAGATTTACACACATTTAGAATAACAGGCGGAGAACCATTATTAGCAAACGATACTTTTAAAGTATTGGATTACATTATAGACCACCCTAATCCAAATAAAAATTTACAATTTGCTGTAAATACTAATTTGGGAGGCCCTAAACAATTGATTGATAAGTTTATTGAGAAGATTAAAAGAATAGAAGATGAAGAAAGAGTTAGAGAATTTATTGTGTTTACTTCAGTTGAGTCTTGGGGAGAACAAGCAGAATATATTAGACATGGATTAGATTTTAATTATTTTTGGGATAATGTAAATAGAATTTTGGAAAGTTCTTCTAAAGTAAATGTAACTAATATGGCAACTTATAATGCACTTTCAGTTCCTAACTATCATAAATTGATTAAAGGTATGTATGATTTAAAAACAAAGTTTGGTTCAGCAGAGAGATATTGGAAATCTGCAGTATTTTTGGATTCAAGTTATTTACGATATCCAACACACCAAACCGTTCAAGTATTACCTGATGAGTGGAGTTCATATATATTGAAACATGCTCAGTTGGTTGATTATTATGGTGTTCCTTTATTTGATCATAACTATATTGGGTATTCAGATATTGAGATACAAAAAATTAAAAGAATATATGATTGGAGAATTGCAAACTGGGAAGGTAAAGCAAAACAAGTAAATGAACATAGATATAATTTTGGTAAGTTTTTTCAAGAACACGACAAAAGAAGAGGAACTGATTTTTGTAAAGCATTTCCTGAGTTAGCTGATTTTTATCATAGATGTTTGGAGATGAGATTATGATTACACTTGATGGTACACATGGTTGGGTTATTAGTTATACTAATAAACATAATATTAGTGGTAAGGTTGTAGAAGATATCAATCATGGTGATTGGGCATTCTGTACAAGTGTAAAACCAGAATGGAATCCTGATAAGTTGGATATGAATATTTCACAATTCAGTTCCGAGCTAGATCGTGATGTTAGTATTGGACATAGAGGTGGAATTGTAGTTAGAAATGGTAGACATTCTGGAATATTCAATGTACTTTGGCCCTTTGATGATCATCCAGATGTGCTGGGAAAATTTATCAAAGGAGAAATATGGTACGATACTCCAGAGGGTAAGGTAGAAATTGCTATTTTGGAATCAAGAATATTTGAAGATGATTGGGTAGATATTGTTATTTCTTATAATAAAAGTAAGAAATGTGTTACTCTTCAAACGAGAGAACAAAATCAAGAGTGGAAAACTAAAACATTGGAAATCAATGGACAGATAATCGACTATTCAGGTTCTCATGTTTGGATAGGTTGTGCAAATGCATTTGAATCATGTCCAGAACCACAATTTTATAATGGACATATTAGATGTCTTGGAGTTTTTAATTCTGTTTTGAGTGAAAAGGATAGAGATAAGTTTTATAAAGAGTATCACGATTTTAAAGGTATTCCAAAATATTTTAGATCAAATGCACATAAAAGACAAGTTTATAATTTTGAAAAAATGAATCCATTAGCATTTACTAATTTTAAAACAACAACACCATATAAAGCATTTGATTTTAGTGGGAATGGAAATCATCCAATAATTTATAAACGAGAATGGGGGGTATATTAAATGAAATATGTTATAGATATCGATGGAACAATTTGTAAAGAAGAAGGTAAGGTTGCAGGAAGAAAACCATATAAAAACAGAATTGAAAAAATAAATAAATTGTATGATGAAGGACATACGATTGTTTATTATACTGCAAGAGGGTTATCAAGTGGAAGAGGAGAACTACATTATAGACCAATTACAGAACAACAATTAAAAGAGTGGGGGTGTAAATATCACGAATTATGTTTCAAAGGACACAATGCTGATTACTTTGTTGATGATAGGGGAATAAATGCAAAGGAGTTCTTTAATGATATTGATATCACATAGAGGAAATCTGAATGGTAAATCAGATAGAGAAAATCAACCTGATTATATTGAAGAAGCATTGGCACAAGGGTTTGATGTAGAAATAGATGTTTGGTTTCATCAACATGGTTTTTATTTAGGACACGATGAACCACAATATAGAGTAGAAGAAAAATTTTTAGAAAAAGAGGGATTGTGGTGTCATGCTAAAAATATTGATGCATTAAATCGTATGATTGATAATGGAAGAATACATTGTTTTTGGCACCAAGAAGATGATGTTACATTAACTTCAGAGGGTTATTTGTGGACATATACAGGTAAACAATTGACAAGTAATTCTATTGCTGTGGAGTTAGATAAAAAGGCATTTAAATGGGTTACTAATCTTGTTGCTGGCGTATGTTCAGATTTTATAGTGAGGTACATATGATTAAATTAATTATATTTGATTTAGATGGTGTATTGGTTGATGCAAAAGAAATACATTATGAGGCATTAAATAAAGCGTTAGCAATTATTGATGAGAAATATGTTATTAATAGAGAGGAGCATCTATCTACTTATGATGGAAATACTTCAGTTGAAAAATTAAAATTATTAACAAAAAATAAAGGTTTACCATATAAATTACATAAGGAAATTTGGGAAACTAAACAAGAATTTTCTTCAAGTATGATAGATGAACTTGAACGAGATGAAAGATTAGTTGAAGTATTAAAAAGATTACGAAGTGAGGGTTATATTTTAGCTTGTGCTACAAATTCAATAAGATATAGTGCAAAATTACAATTAATTAGAAGAGGATTTTTAAAACATATTGATATTTTATATACTAATCAGGATGTTATAAATCCAAAACCATTTTCAGAAATATATTTGAAATGTATTATTAAGGCAGGAGTTAATACTAAAGAAACTATTATTTTAGAGGATTCACCATTGGGGAGAGATGGTGCAAGACAATCTGGAGCATATGTTTTAGATATTGAGGATTCACATGATGTTACTTACGAAAAAATCAACAACTTTATAAAAATGTTATATTTATAATTATGAGGATATTATTAATAACAGTAGACCATTTATCACATTTGAACCAATTTCCAATGGGAGTTGCGTATATTGCTGCAGTTGCATTGGAAGCAGGTCATGAAGTTGAAATTTGGAATCAAGAATTATATCATTATCCAGATGAAGAAATACAAACTTTTTTAGATAGTAGAGAAAAGTATGATGTAGTTGGTGTTGGAGTTTATGGATATCAAATGTTCCAAAAGTCAATACAGGTATGTAAGTATATAAATGAATCTAAAAATAGACCTGAAGCATTGGTATTGGGTTCAAATGGGCCAAGTGCATGTCCTGAATATTTTATTACGGAAACTGGAGCAGATTATGTGGTTCATGGTGAGGGTGAAACTTCTTGGATGGGATTGATAGATTCAATTGAACACAAAACATCTAAAAAAGACTTACTTGGTATTGCATATATGGATGGTAGTAAGTTAGTTATGAATCCAGCTTCACCATTAGTCAGACCAGTAGATGACCTACCATTTCCTGCTTGGGATTTGTTTCCTATTGATGCTTATGCTTTGGCAAAACATGAATCTGCATCACATACGGATAGATGTTTTACTGCACTTTATTCAAGAGGTTGTCCACAAAGCTGTAATTTTTGTTTTAGACTTTATGATAGTTATAGATTACGAAGTTTTGATAGTTTATTTGAAGAACTTAGAATATTAAAAAGTAGATATAATATTACTTTCATTGAATTTGTAGATGAGAACATTATGATTAATGAGAAGGCTGCAATACGATTTGGTGAGGCAATGTTAAAGGAAAATACTAAAGAAAAGGGTCTTGGAATTACTTGGGCATGTCATGGTGTAACTCCTTCTTGTACAAAAGAAGCATTAACGGTGATGAAGGCAGCTGGAATGAAGCAAGTTAATCTTGGAATTGAATCGTTATCTCAAGAAGTTATAGATAATATTACTAAAAAACAAACTCCTGAAGATGCAATTAATGCAGTTGAAAATTGTGCAGAAATTGGTGTTATGGCTGGATTAAATATTATTTGGGGAAATATAGGAGATACACCAGAGACTTTGAAACAGGGGGCAGATTTTTTAGTTAAGTATAACAATACTACTCATATGAGATCAATTAAACCCGTAACACCTTATCCTGGAACACCATTATATTTCGATGCAATTAAATTGGGATTACTATCAGGACCTGCAGATTTTTATGACAAATATGAAAATTCAGACAGAATGACCTGTAATTTTACAAATGTTAGTGATGAAGATTTTTACAAATTATTATATGAGGCAAATAGTAGAGTTGTAGCGTCATTCCATAAAAAACAAGCAAAATCAATTATGGATGGTTATCATTATGCATATTATGATTATAATAGAGAACTTGGATTTTCAGGACCGCGAATAAAATAGTGATATTATTATCTAATCATTTATTAACATTACCTGAATTTCAAAATATAAAAGATGTTGTAATTAGAATTAATATGGCATGGGTTAAAGATATTGAAGAATTACATAAATTTCTTAATATAGATTATGATGTTTTTTTAGATTATCCAAAGGGCAGAACAAAACCACCAGTACCTATATTGGATATGGGTGATGCAATTGACATTATTAAAGAGTATCCAAATGTAAAGTATTTTGCACTATCTAATATAGAAGATGTGTCGGAAGTTTCTTTGGTATGTGAAATGCTTCCAGAACATATAAAATTTGTTCCTAAAATTGAAACTTTAAGGGGGGTTTTGAATTTAGAAAAAATATTTAAAACTAAGTTAGTAGAAAATATAATGTTAGATACTGAAGATTTGTATATTGATGTACACCATGATGTGGAATTGTATGTTCAGTTAAAAGAGAGAGTAGAGAGTGTTTGTTTTATGTATAAAGTTAACTTATTTAATTTATGTGGAGTAGTATTTGATGAAAAAAGTTATAATATGTGATGGTGATAGTTGGACAGCAGGCCATTTTGTTAATCCAAAACTTAAAAAATTATTTGATAGGGGAGAACTATTTGAAATGGATAAACGAAATGACGATTATAGATTACCGAAGGTATGGCCATATAAATTGGGAAAATTATTAAATAGTGAAGTTGTTAATATTGCATGTGCTGGTAGTTCTAATGATAGTATAGTTAAGCGTACAATAGAGAATGTTTTAAAATATTTAAAAAATTATAAACCAGAAGAATTGTTTGTTATAGTGGGATGGTCATCACCAGAAAGAAAAGATTTTTATTTTAAAGGAGATTGGAATGGCGGTTTTGCTGAAAGTTGGGAAACAATGTATCCCGCAGAACTTACACTCGGATTTGGAAAATATAAAAATACACCATTGAGTGAATTTTATAAATTATATTTAACTTATTTTTGGAATGAGGAAGAGTATATAGCCAGATATATGGAACAAAATTTATTATTACATTATTTTTTAAAAGATAAAAAAATAAAACATTTATTTTTTAATTCTTTTTATGAATCTAAATTTTTTCTTGATGGTCAACTTGTGAATGCAATGCATGAAGATATAGAATTGGTACAGGAAATTTATGAAAAATTTAATTCCAAGTTGATAACAGAAGATTTTAAAAAAATAAATAAAAATTTTTTTCATGATATTTCATTTCGGGAGATGATGGTTAGTAAGGATTCTGAATTTCCATGGCCAGAGGGAGTGTGGGATAAGGTGGACGGGCACCACCCAAGTGAACTTGCACATGAATTCTGGGCAGAAGAACTTAATACTAAATTAAAAGGAAAGCTTTAATGGTAGTACTTAGAGATAAAATGGGTGTTTGTGATGGTCATTTACCAACAAAATCCTATACTGGAGAAGATATAGGGAATTATGTTATAGATGCTCACAAAAATGTAGCAGAAATACCAGAGACAGATAATCGTGGAAATGAATATTGGAGACCATTATTTACTCATACTGATATACTTGTTGACTTGAATTGGGATGAGGTATGGATTGAAGATTTTGATTTTCAAAGTGAATTTTGTTACCCGATAACTGTTTATCATAATCAAAGTATTTGGCCAAAATATCTTGATATCCTTGATGATAGAATTTTAGATTCCCTTAGAAATAAAAAGGGGTATATTCTTCTTGATAATACATTAGAGGGTAAAAGAATTGATGGAGAACATTTTTTAGAACCAATTTATGGAAGATTAGAGAAATTAAAAATACCACCAGAGAGAATTATATTTGTAACAAATAATTTATTAGCAGAAAAACAACACGATGAATATAAGCGAGAGAGGATTCCAGGAACTAAATTAGTAAAGAATATCCATAAAAAAATGAAAATAATATCCTATATGTATTCTGTTGCAGATGTGAAGAGGATAATCTATAATCATTGTTTACCATCAAGAGTTGTTATTAAAAATGAGATTAAATATAAAGAATCTCGTTTAAAAGATATGAAACATTTTTTAAAAGTAAATAGAACTAATCGTACAGAAAGAAATCTTTTTATGTTATTTATGAATTATCATAAGTTATTTGATCAATCACTTATAAGTTTCCCTTCATTACCAAGAGGAGCGGCTGGGTGTCCACAAGAATTTAAAAAATATTTAACTATAGAAAATATTGAAGATTTAAAATCTAAAGTTCCATTTGATATTGATAGGTCTGATGAAACAAACCACGGCCCATCAGGCCGCGGAAAAGGATTTTTTGATGCAGATTTACCATTCCAGCCAATACATTATAAAAATTCTTTTATAAGTATTGTGATGTGTGCATTTCCATTTGAATATAATGATTGTCATTTACACTCTGGTACATATAATCCTATATATTGTGGTCATCCAATAGTTCAGTTTGGCCCATATCAATCTCTTAGAGAGATAAAAGAACGAGGATTTAAAACTTTTGATAAGTGGTGGGATGAGAGTTATGATGACGAACCAAATGGTTGGAAAAGATTACAGAAAGTTATGGATGTTGTATTAGAATTATCAAAATTATCACAGAAAGAACTTTTAGAAATGTATATTGATATGAAAGATGTATTACAACACAATGTTGATTTAATAACTAACTTTGATGCTAAATCAGAATTATACGATAGAATATTTAATAATGAGTAATATATATGGCATAGATTTAAGTAGTTCTGAATTTACGGGTATTATTAATCGTGAAAAGTTAAATTTATTATCTAAAGATGTTGGCGAAGATAGATGGAATGCGTATAGAGAAAGATGGGAATCTGCAAATAATTATGGAAAAACTGAGTATCCAATTCAAATTGATTTTGAGTTAAATGGAACTTGTAATTTAAAATGTAAAATGTGCCCTATGTCAGAACCAATAGATGATAAAGGTAAGGTAAAAATATTTGATTTTGAAACTTTTAAGATACTTATAGATGAAGGAATTAATAAAGGATTAGAATGTATAAATCTTTCATATGTAAATGAACCATTGATAAGAAAAGATTTATCAAAGTTTATAAAATATGCAAAAAATAAAGGAATTGTTGATATTTATTTTAGTACGAATGGTCTTTTATTAAACGATAAAAATATAAGGGAGTTGATAGATTCTGGATTAAGTAGAATACAAATATCAATTGATGCATATACTGAAAAAATGTTTAAGATAATGCGTTATGGTGCAAATTTAAATAAATTGTTACCTAAAATTGATAATTTATTAAAGATTAGAAAAGAAATGAATTCATTAACACCACTTGTTAGAGTAAATTTTGTTAGAACAAAGGTAAATGACCATGAATTAGAAGATTTTGTTTCTTTTTGGAAAGATAAAGTAGATATGATTGGAATACAGGAATTTGTAAATTTTCGAGAATCTACAACGGAATTTAATAATACACCATTAGAGGAACACGAGTCAACATTTAAGTGTAGAGTGCCGTTTAAAGAAATGGTAGTACGATATGATGGTACTGTTTTACCTTGTTGTAATTTTCCAGGTATGAAAATGCCAATAGGAAATGTATTTGAAACAAGTGTTGAAGATTTATGGAATGGAAAACAAATTAACGATTTACGACAACTTCATTTAGAAGGAAGATACCGAGAAAATGAAATTTGTAAACAATGTGTAGAGGGAGCTTGAAATGAGTAAAACTGGACTAAAAAATGGATCAAATGGTCATAATGGTAATGGCCATAATGGAAGTTATAAACCAATTGTAGAATATGGTTCAAATGTACTTCTTGTAACAACAGCTTTAACTACAGAAGCCCCATTGGCACTGGGATACTTATCTAATGTATTTAAGGAAGAGGGATATGGAGTATATACTAAATGTAATACTTTTAGAGAACCTTTAAAAGCTAAAGATTATATACAAGCGGCAAAAGATTGTAATGCAAAAATTATAGGATTGAGTATAGTAACAATTCAAATATTAGAAACTTATGACTTACTTAAAGAATTACAAAAGGAAGGTTTTATTGTAATTGCAGGTGGTGCTCATTCAACAGACTGTCCTGAAGAAGTTGTTAAATACGGTGCAGATATTGTTGTTAGAGGAGAAGCCGAAGATACTTTGAGAGAGTTATGTAGATATTGGAATGGAACTGGTAAAAGTAATTTAAAAGATATATTTGGAATTAATTATAGAAGTAAACCAAATCTTCCACACACTTTTGATGAAGAAACAGTAATAACAACACCGCGGAGATCAAGAATAGATTTGACTGAAGTTAATGCAATGAATTCTGTTCCTGATATTACAATTTTTGATCAAGATTTATTTAGACAACCTGATGGTTTGATAAAAGGGTTTCATCGACTTTATACAAGTAGAGGATGTCCAGCTAGATGTACATTTTGTGATTGGGGAACATTTAGACAAAAATTTAGTAATTTTGATTGTGATACATTAATAGCTGATATTAAATATAAGGTAGAAAATTTTGGTATTAAAAGTTTTACAGTAACAGATGATTGTTTTACAGTTAATAGACACTTTGTAGATGATTTTTGTAATAAAATATCTCAAATTAGAACAAATGAAGGTGAAAAGATAGTATGGAGAGTTTCAACGAGAGCGAGTATTGTTAATCCAGATATGTTAACAACAATGAAAGAAGCAGGATGTCATTTGATTATCTTTGGATTAGAGAGTGGTGATCCAGAAACTTTAAAAAGAATGAAAAAAGGAATATCTTTAAAACAAAATATTAAAGCTCCCTGGATGGCAAAGGAAGCAGGTATACAATGTTATGGAAGTATAATGTGTGGATTTCCCTGGGAAACACCTAAGCATCTTCAAAATACTATAGATTATATTCATGAAATATGGGATGCTGTTTATTTGTTTCACTTTGCTGGTGCACTAATGCCATTTCCTGGTAATGAAATATATAGAGAATATAAAGATGAATTTGGATTTGAAAAATATTGGTTAGATGAAGATTTTCAACATAAGGCAGATCAAATTTATCAGAATACACTCAATCCTTATGCGTATAGTACTTTTCATCAAAGAAATCTTTACGATGATACCTATATTCAAGAACAGACATTTTTCAATTATGATAAAGCATATAGGGATAAAGTAACAGAATTTGTTTTCACAATTGGAAAACATAATTTAGAAACTTTATATCCACAGCAATATTTTAAACAAAAGGCAATTTTAGCCGCAGGACATCTTTCCAGTGCGATGTATAAAAAGTTTCACAATTTGGAAAGAACTATTGGTAGATGGATTATGACTGACGCGTCAGAAAAAAGGTC
>Ga0310345_10004196_pt1 | contig 13221 bp, 10 predicted proteins | sample HC15DNA20500_MG_FD_204667 | JGI IMG/M metagenome (GOLD analysis project Ga0310345, IMG submission 204667) | Marine microbial communities from station ALOHA, North Pacific Subtropical Gyre - HC15-DNA-20-500_MG | ecosystem: Environmental > Aquatic > Marine > Oceanic | place: Pacific Ocean: North... | reverse complement strand
GCCCGCCGTTTTCGCGTTGCCGTTCTTTCAGCTCTATTCTTCGGTCAATCTCTTTGACACGCATATCGCCGTGGCGCTGGCACACTGCCTGTTCAACGTGCCGCTCGCGGTTTGGATCCTCGAAGGTTTCATGCGCGGCGTGCCGAAAGAGATCGACGAGACGGCCTACCTCGACGGCTATTCCTTCCCGCGTTTCTTTATCCGCATCTTTACCCCGCTGATCGCCAGCGGCATCGGGGTCGCGGCCTTCTTCTGCTTCATGTTCTCATGGGTGGAACTGCTCTTGTCGCGCACGCTGACCTCCGTCGACGCCAAACCCATCGCCGCCACCATGACCCGTACGGTCTCCGCTTCCGGCCTCGACTGGGGCGTCTTGGCCGCGGCGGGTGTGCTGACCATCGTGCCGGGCGCGCTGGTGATCTATTTCGTCCGCAACTACATCGCCAAGGGCTTTGCCCTCGGGCGGGTATAAGAGAGGAGACCGCCCATGTCTTGGATGGCTTGGACCATGCCCACCGCGATCTTCTTCGGTGTCATCGCGCTGTTACTCGTGACCTTCACGATCCTCGCGATCAAATTCCCTGAGACGCCCCGTGTGGGCATCCTCAGGATTGAGACAACCCGTGGTGACCGTCTGTTCATCACGCTTCTCGGCTCGGCCTTTATCAATTTGATCTGGCTGGGTTTCGAGGCGGGTCCGCAGCCCTATGCGCTGCTGGTCTGCCTTGCCTATGCCGCAGCCGTATTTCGCTGGGTCTAGGCGCTATCACGGCGGACCCCGGGCAACCGGGGCCGCCATACGACACGACCAAATGTCTAGGGAGGACATAATGAAACGATCTGTCATGAAATCGAGTACCGCTTTGGCGGTCACGCTCGGTCTGCTCGCCGGGCCAGCATTCGCGGATATGGAAGCCGCGAAGAAGTTCCTCGACGAGGAAATCGAACGCTCCGCGCTGAGCCGCGAAGAGCAGGAAGCGGAGATGCAATTCTTCATCGACGCTGCCGAGCCGTTCAAAGGCATGGACATCAAAGTCGTGTCCGAGACCATCACCACCCACGAATATGAAGCCAATGTGCTGGCGCCGGCCTTCAGCGCGATCACCGGCATCAACATCACCCACGACCTGATCGGCGAGGGCGACGTGGTTGAAAAGCTGCAAACGCAGATGCAGTCGGGCGAGAACATCTACGACGCCTATATCAACGACTCTGACCTGATCGGCACCCACTGGCGCTACAAGCAGGCGCGCAGCCTGACCGATTGGATGGCGAACGAAGGCAAGGACGTGACCAACCCCGGTCTCGATCTCGATGACTACATCGGCCTTGATTTCACCACCTCGCCCGATGGCGAACTGTATCAGCTGCCCGACCAGCAGTTCGCGAACCTTTACTGGTTCCGCCAGGACTGGTTCACCGATCCTGAGTTGATGGCCGAGTTCAAAGAGAAATACGGCTATGACCTGGGCGTGCCGGTCAACTGGTCCGCTTACGAAGACATCGCCGAATTCTTCACCGGCCGCACCATCGACGGCGTCGAAGTCTACGGCAACATGGACTACGGCAAGAAAGACCCGAGCCTTGGCTGGCGCTACACCGATGCGTGGCTCTCCATGGCGGGCGGCGGCGACGTGGGTGAGCCCAACGGCCTGCCGGTCGACGAATGGGGCATCCGCGTTAACGAAAACTCGCAGCCGGTCGGTTCCTGTGTGACCCGTGGTGGTGCCACCAACGATGCGGCGGCGGTCTATGCGATCACCAAGTCCATCGAATGGCTTGAGAAGTACACGCCCCCCGCAGCCGCTGGCATGACCTTCGGCGAAGCCGGTCCGGTGCCCGCGCAGGGTGCCATCGCCCAGCAGATGTTCTGGTACACCGCCTTCACCGCCGACATGGTGAACGACAGCGCCAAGGCCGTGCTGAACGAAGATGGCACGCCCAAGTGGCGCATGGCCCCCAGCCCGCATGGCGCCTACTGGAAAGAAGGCCAGAAGGTTGGTTATCAAGACGTGGGCAGCTGGACGCTGATGGAAAGCACGCCCGTCGACCGCGCCAAGGCCGCATGGCTCTATGCGCAGTTCGTGACCTCGAAAACCGTGGACGTGGAAAAGGCCCATGCCGGTCTGACCTTCATCCGCGAGTCGACCATCCAGCACGACAGCTTCACCGAACGCGCGCCGAAACTCGGCGGTCTGGTGGAATTCTACCGTTCGCCCGCGCGCACCGCATGGTCGCCCACAGGGACGAACGTGCCGGATTACCCCAAGCTGGCGCAGCTGTGGTGGCAGAACATCGGCGACGCGATGTCGGGTGCGAAAACACCTCAGGAAGCGCTCGACAGCCTCTGCGCCGAGCAGGAAAAGGTCATGGAACGTCTTGAGCGCGCAGGCGTCCAAGGTGATCTGGGTCCGAAAATGAACGAAGAGCGTGAAGCCTCCTACTGGCTTGAGCAGGAAGGTTCGCCCGTTGCCAAGCTCGACAACGAAGACCCCGAGCCCGAGACCATCAGCTACGAAGAGTTGATCAAGTCCTGGCAGTAAGCCAAACTTTCGGGGGCCGGGACGCAGCAGCGTTCCGGCCCCTTTTTCGTTTCATCCAACATCCGGGGGCCGCGCCATGACCCATATCCTCGCCATTGATCAGGGAACCACCTCCTCGCGGGCGATCATCTTTGACGGCGACATGAAGGTCGCCGCCACGGCCCAAGAAGAGTTCCCGCAGCATTTCCCTCGCTCCGGCTGGGTTGAGCATGATCCGGGCGATCTGTGGTCGACCACCGCTGGCACCTGCCGCGCGGTGATCGAAAAGGCCGGTCTGCGCCCCGATGACATCGCCGCCATCGGCATCACCAACCAGCGCGAGACGACGCTGGTCTGGGACGCGAAAACCGGCAAGCCGGTCCATAACGCCATCGTCTGGCAAGACCGCCGCACCGCCGATTTCTGCCGCGCGCTGCGCGAAAGCGGCGACGACAAGATCATCACCGAACGCACCGGCCTTCTGGCCGATCCCTATTTCTCGGGCACCAAGCTGAAATGGATCCTCGACAATGTCGAAGGCGCGCGCGAACGGGCGCGGGCGGGCGAGCTGCTTTTCGGCACCGTCGACAGCTATCTAATCTGGAAGCTCACCGGCGGCGCGCGACATGTGACTGATGCCACCAATGCCGCCCGCACCATGCTCTATGACATCCACAAAGGCCGCTGGAGCACGACGATCTGCAAGATGTTCGACGTGCCGCTCGAAATGCTGCCCGAGGTGCAGGACTGCGCCGCCGATTTCGGCACCACGCGGCCCGACCTCTTTGGCCGCGAGATCCCAATCCTCGGCGTCGCGGGCGACCAGCAGGCCGCGACCATCGGGCAGGCCTGTTTCCAGCCCGGCATGATGAAATCGACCTATGGCACCGGCTGTTTTGCCCTGCTGAACACGGGCGAGACGGCGGTGACCTCGACCAACCGGTTGCTCACCACCATCGCCTACCAGCTTGATGGCAAACCGACCTATGCGCTCGAAGGCTCGATCTTCGTCGCCGGGGCCGTGGTGCAATGGCTGCGCGACGGGCTCAAGATGATCCGCGAGGCGGGCGAGACTCAGGCTCTGGCCGAGCAGGCCGATCCGCATCAGAACGTGGTGCTGGTGCCTGCTTTCGTGGGCCTCGGCGCGCCCTATTGGAACGCCGAATGCCGCGGCGCGATCTATGGGCTGACGCGCAACTCCGGCCCTGCGGAGCTCGCGCGGGCGGCTCTCGAAAGCGTGGGCTACCAGACCCGCGACCTTTTGGAAGCCATGCAGGCCGATTGGGCCGCCCAAGGCCAGCCGGGCGAGATTGCGACCCTGCGCGTCGACGGCGGGATGAGCGCCAGTGACTGGGCGATGCAGTTCCTCTCGGACGTGATCGGCGCCTCGGTGGACCGCCCCGATGTGCTGGAGACTACCGCGCTTGGGGCCGCGTGGCTGGCCGGGCAGCGGGCGGGCATCTACCCCGATATGGAGGGTTTCGCCCGCGAATGGGCGCTCGACCGGCGGTTTGAAACCCAGATGGACGAGGCCGCGCGCGAAGAGAAATACGGCGCTTGGCAGCGGGCTGTTCAGGCGACGTTGCAGTTCTGATGCAGAGGATGTCCCCTTTCGGTTTCGCCACCGCCGGGCGCATCCGCTTTGGGCGCGGGGTCGCGGGTGAAGCGGCCTCAGCCGCGCGGGGTTATGGACGGCAGGTGCTTTTGCTGCGCGGCGGTTCGGTCGCATGGGTCGATGAACTGGTGCGCGATTTGGCGGCGGCGGGCTGCGAGGTGAGCCAGTTGCGCAGCAGTGGCGAGCCGTCGGTCGACGACGTGCGCGCCGCCGTGGCGGCGGGGCGCGGCGCGGATGTGGTGCTGGGCGTGGGCGGTGGCGCGGTGATCGATCTTGCCAAGGCGGCAGCGGCGTTGATCCCGTCGGAGTGCGACGTGATGGAGCATCTCGAAGTCGTGGGCGGGGGCAGGCCCTTGCAGGCCGACCCGCTGCCGATGATCGCGATCCCTACCACCGCAGGCACCGGAGCCGAGGTGACCAAAAACGCCGTCATCGCCGTGCCGGAGGCCGCGCGAAAAGTCAGCCTGCGCGACGACCGTATGCTGCCGCGTCTGGCCTTGGTCGACCCGGCGCTGACCGATGGCGCGCCGCGTGGGGTGACCTTGGGCTCCGGCCTCGACGCGCTGGTGCAGGTGATCGAGCCCTATCTGTCCAGCAAAGCCAACCCGCTGACAGATGCGCTCTGCCGCGCCGCGATCCCGCAGGGCATCACCGCGCTTAAACGTCTGGCTGCGGGAGAGGATCCAGCCGCGCGGGATGCGCTGGCCTATGTCAGCCTCTCGGGCGGTTTGGCACTGGCCAATGCGGGCCTCGGGGCCGTGCATGGGCTGGCAGGTGTGATCGGCGGGCGTTTCGGCGCGCCGCATGGGCTGATCTGCGGGCGGCTGTTGGGGCCGGTTCTGGCCGCGAACGCGGATGCGCTCGGGGTCTCGGCCCGCTTCACGGAAGTGCAGATGTGGCTCTCCGATGGGTTCGACCTGCCTGAGGAAGGCACGTTCGACGCGCTGACCGCCTTGCTCGATGATTGGGGGCTGGAGCGGTTGAACCAATGGATCCCCGAAGATGCGGATCTGGGCGAGACGGCCCGCGAGGCGGCGGCCTCTTCCTCCATGCGTGCGAACCCTTGCGTGCTTGAGGCGGAAACCCTCGAAGCCTGCATCCGCGCAGCAATGTAGCGGGCAGGGGCCACGGCCCCCGCCCGGCAGTTTTAGGCGGCGCGCGGCGGCGTATTGCCTTCGCCCAAGTCCCAGAACACGCCCGCCATCACCCGCAGCGCATCGCGGCAGACGGGTTTCAGCACATGTTCATCCGGCGCGTGCTGCGAACAGCTGCGGTAGGAATGCGGCACCCAGACGGTGGGCAGACCCAAGATATCGCTGAAACTGTCATTAGGCAGCGAGCCTGCGAGGTTGGGCAGGATATGCGGCGCTTTCCCGGCGCTTTTCGTCAGAGAGTCGGCCACGAATTTGACCCAAGGGTGATCCGCATCCAGCCGCGTCGCGCGGAAAAAGCCGCGGTCATGCGGTTCGATCCGGACATCCTCGAACCCCTGTTTATCAAGGTGCCGGCGCAGGGCGGGCAGGATGTCTTCGGGGTCGGTGCCGACCACATAGCGCAATTGGCAGGTGGCCGTCGCATGGGCCGAGATCGCGTTGACCGGCGCTTCGGGCACGCCGCTTTTCATCGCGAGGATGGCAAAGCTGTTCCAGCCGTAGGCGCGCTCGACCGGGGTCAGGTCTTCTTCGCCCCAATCGCTGTCGATGGCGGGGCCATCGTCGCTTTCGATCGGCAGATCTTTCAACGCCGCGCGGACCGAGGGGGTCAGGCTGTCGGGCCGCCACTCGGGGATCTGGATTTGTCCGCGTTTGTCGGTGATGGTCGACAGGGCCTGCGCCAAGATCATTGCCGGATCGGCAAGCAAGCCACCCCAGTTGCCCGAGTGATGCGCGCCTTCGCGTTTGTCGACGATCAGATCAAACGACACGCCCCCGCGCGAGCCCATGAACATGGTCGGCACTTCAGGTTGCAGCCGCGGCCCGTCCGAGGCGATGAGCACGTCGGCGGTCAGTTCCTCGCGGTGTTCGGCAAAGAACTCGGGCAGGCCCGCGCTGCCGGTCTCCTCGCTCATCTCGATCACGATGCGGCAGTTGAAGCCGAGCTTGCCGCGGGTTTTCAGCACGGCTTCGATGGCGGCGATGTTGATCAGGTGCTGGCCCTTGTTGTCGGCGGTGCCGCGGCCATAAAGCTTGTCGCCCTCTTCGACCAGTTTGAAAGGATGCAGCCCCTCGCGCCACTGGTCGGTCTGGGCGCGGATCACGTCGCCGTGGCCATAGGTCAGCACGGTCGGCAGGTCATCCCCCTCGCGGCGCTCGCCCACCAGAAAGGGGCCGCCGCGCGGGTCGGGATTGTCGTGAAAGCTGCAGGCAAAGCCCATCGCCGTCAGCCGCGGCTCCATCGTCTCGACCAGATAGCGTTTCAGTTCGGGGGCTTGGTCAGGGTTCTGGCTCTCGGTCTCGTACGAGACGAGGTTGGCCAGTTCGGCTTGGAATGTCCCCTCATCGAAATAGGTCGAGATCGCTTCGATCGCTTGATCGCGGGTCATGCTTCAATGTCCTTTGTCATATCTTCGGAAATGGCGTCGCCCCAAGGCGACATAATCTCGGTGCAGCCGGAATTCTGCCCGCCCGCGCGCATCACGCCTGCGGGGCAGGCGAAAGCGTAGGGGAAGATCGTGCGTTTGGTCTCGGCGACCTCATTGTTCTCGCGCAGCCGGTCGAGCACATCGCGCGGCAGGCTTTCATCGGCGATGAGCTGGTTGGCGTCCGAAGCGTCAATGCGCGGCGCGTGGAAACTGTCTTCGAGCGACATGTCAAAATCGGTGACAAAGGAGGACAGTTGCGCCACCGCGCCCAAAATCTTGCGCCCGCCGGAAGCGCCGAAGGCAAAGCGTTTGTCGCCCTGTTCGCCGATCACCGGGCAGACGTTCATCAGGCAGCGCTTGTTCGGGCCCAGCGAGTTCGGGCGGCCCTGAACCGGGTCGAACCACATGATGCCGTTGTTCATCAAAAAGCCGGTGGAGGGAGAGACGACGCGGGAGCCGAAGATCGACAGGAGCGTCTGCGTCTGCGCCACCATATTCCCGTGACGGTCGACGACCGAGAAATGCGTGGTGCAGCCCGGTGCCTCGGGGCTTTCGCCGGTGTCGCCCATGGAGCCCAGACGGCGGGCATAGGCGCCTTTGAGCGCCTCGGCCATGGCGGCATAGCTGTCGGGGCCGGGGACGTTCCCGAGGTCTTCGGTCGCGAGGGAAGCAAAGGTGTCGCGGAAGGTCGGCCCGGCGGTCAACCCCGGCACAACATGGAAGCGCGCGTCGCGGTAGGCAAAGTCGAGCGGCGCGCTGAACTCGGCGCGGTAGGCTTGCAGGTCGTCGTGGCTGAGGCAGCCGCCCTTGTCCTGCACATCCCGCGCCATCGCGGCCCCGAGGTCACCATCATAGAGCGCGCGCGCCCCGTGCCGCGCGATCTGGTCAAGACTGTCGGCCATGCGCGATTGGTCCAGCCGTTTCTCGGCCAGCGCGGTCCAGCCGCTGATCGTCGGCCACTGCCCGTCTTCCAGAAAGAGGTCCGCGGCATCCGCATCCTGCGCAAGGGCGCGCGTGCAAGAGGCGATGACCAACGCGGCATACCAATCCACCAACAGACCCTTGCGGGCATGTTCAACCGCTGGGGCAAGCAGCTCGGCCCAAGGCATCTTGCCGAAACGTTCATGCGCTTGGCCCAGCCCGTCGACCACGCCGGGCACGGCGATGGCGGTGGCGCCTTGGACGTTGCGGTCCCCCTCCACATGCTCCCACGGGAAGAGATCGCCCGCCTTGCCCCGCCCGCTCAGCGGATAATTCGCCGGATCAAGCGCGCCGGGGCTGCGCATGCCGTGGTTCAGTGCATGGGCTTGGGCTTCCTCGGCGCGCCAGAGCATCATCGCCCCGCCGCCCGCAGGGCCGCTCATCCAAGGTTCCAACACGCCGATGACGAAAGAGGTGGCCACAGCCGCATCCACCGCATCGCCCCCTGCCGCAAGCACCTCGGCCCCCGCGATTGCTGCCAACCGATGCTGCGCGGCGACGACGCCATGTTCGGTTTCGATGACGGTTTTGCGGGTTTGACTGCTGTGCGACAGGTTCGATGACATGGGATTACTCTTGTTCGTACATGGGGGTTTCCGGATCGTGCAGATGGCAGGCGACATGCCCCTGCGGGATCGGGGTGTGACGCGGCGCCTTTTGCTTGCACAGATCCGTCGCGCGCGGGCAGCGCGGGTGAAAATGGCAACCGGGCGGCGGCGCGATCGGGTTCGGGTAGGCCATGCCAAGCTGCGTGTCCGGCACGCCCAAACCGGGTTCGGGCGTCAGCACGGATTTCAAAAGCGCCTTGGTGTAAGGGTGACGCGGCGCGTCAAAGAGCCCGGCGACCGAGTTCTGCTCGACGATCTCGCCCAGATACATCACCGCCACGCGGGTGGCGAGATGTTCGACCACCGCCAAATCATGGCTGATGAAGAGATAGGTCAGGCCGAACTCCTCGCGCAGCTCGCCCAGCAGGTTGAGGATCTGGCTTTGCACCGACACATCCAGCGCCGAGGTCGGCTCATCGCAGATCACCACCTCGGGCTTCATGATGAGCGCGCGGGCAATGGCCACACGCTGGCGCTGGCCGCCCGACATCTGGCTGGGGTAGGTGTTGATCACCCGTTGCGGCAGGCCCACCACGTCGAGGATCTCTTTGACCTTTTTCTTGCGGCTCTCCTCGTCACCGATGTTGTGCACCCGCAGCGGCAGAGAGATCACGTCATAGATGCTCTTGCGCGGGTTGAGCGAGGAATAGGGGTCCTGAAAGATCGGCTGGATCCGCCGCGCCAGCGCCAGACGGCCCTGCTGCGTGATCTCTTCGCCGTCGATCTTGACGTGACCGGCGGTCGGCTGCTCCAGCCCCAAGAGGATTTTGGCGAGGGTGGATTTGCCGCAGCCGGATTCACCGACGAGGCCCAGCACCTCCCCCTTGCCCAATTGTAGCGACACGTCATTCACCGCCGTGAGCGGTTTGACCTTGCCGAACATGCCCTGTTTCACCCGGTAGGTCTTGCTGACGCCGGAAAGCTCCAGCACCGGGGGTGTGTTTACGCTGTCCTTCATACGGTCAGCTCCTTCTCGGACTGGCGTTTGCCATCGGGGAAAATGCAGCGGAAGGCGTGGTTGCCGTCCTCGCGTTTGGGAATGTCGCCACGGCATTCGGCGACGGCATGGGGGCAGCGGGTACGGAAGACGCAGCCCTCAACCTCGCCCACGAGCGAGGGCACGATGCCCGGGATCGTGCCCAGTTTCGCGCCGCGGTCGGTCTTGCCGGGCAGCGGGATGCAGCGCAGCAGTCCGCGGGTGTAGGGGTGCGAGGGCGCGTTGAAGATGTCTCCGACCGGGCCGGTCTCGACCAGTTCGCCCGCATACATCACCGCGACCTTATCGGCCACCCGCGCCACGACGCCGAGGTCATGGGTGATCAGGATCACGGCCATGTTCATCTCGCGCCCCAGATCGTGGAGCAGTCGCAGGATCTGCGCCTGAATGGTCACGTCGAGCGCGGTGGTCGGCTCGTCCGCGATGATCAGTTCCGGCTCGCACATAAGCGCCATGGCGATCATCACGCGCTGGCGCAACCCGCCCGAGAGCTGGTGCGGGTACTGCGACAAACGGCTCTCGGCGGCGGTGATGCCGACCTTTTCCAAAAGCTCGATGGCCCGGTCCCGCGCCTGCTGGCGGCTGACCTTGCGGTGCAAGAGCAGCGCCTCGGCCAATTGGTCGCCGATGGTGTAGGCGGGGTTGAGCGAGGTCATCGGCTCTTGGAAGATCATCGACATCCGCGCCCCGCGCAGCTTGCGCATCTGGCCTTGGCTGGCGGTGGTCAACTCGGTCCCGTCAAAGGTCATCCGATCTGCGCGGCGTTTGATGGATTTGCCCAAGAGCCCCATCAGCGCCAGCGAGGTGAGCGATTTGCCCGAGCCGCTTTCGCCGACGATGCACAGGGTTTCGCCACGGTTAAGGTCGAAGTCGATCCCGCGCACCGCATGCAGGGTGCCGCCGCCCGTGGGAATGTCGAGCCGCAGGTTGCGGACGCTCAGAAGTGGTTCTGTCATGGGTCAGCTCCGGTTTTCGGGGGCGGTGACGTCGCGCAGACCGTCACCCATCAGGTTGATCGCCAGCACCAGCACGAAAAGCACGGCGCCCGGGATCAGCACGAGCCACGGCTCGAACAGCATCATGTTCTTACCTTCGGAGACCATGAGCCCCCAGCTCGGCGTCGGCGGTTGCACCCCAAGGCCGAGGAAGGACAGTGCGGCTTCCAGAAGGATCGCATGGGCCATCTCCAGCGTCACGACGACGATCAGGTTGTTGGCGATGTTGGGCATGATCTCGGACAAGAGGATGCGCGGGGTGGAGGCGCCGATGACCTGTGCCGCGGCAACATATTCGCGCCGCCGCACCTGCATGGTCGAGGCGCGCATGACCACCGCGAAACGGTCCCACAGGAGCAGGCCCAGCACCATGATCACCACTTGCAGCGATCCGCCAAGGATCGCCACCACGGCCAGTGCCACCAGTACCACCGGCATCGCCAGACGCACGTTGATGAGGAAGGTGACGACCGCGTCGACCTTGCCGCCGAAATAGCCCGCAGCCACGCCCATGGCGGTGCCGATCAGGCCCGAGATGAGCGCCGCCACGGCCCCGATCAGCAGCGAAATCCGTGCACCGTAGATGAGGCGCGACAGGTAATCGCGGCCCAGATGGTCGGTGCCCAAGGGATGCTCCCATGTGCCGCGCATGAACACGGGAGGCTCCATCCGGGTCATCAGACTTTGGGCATAGGGATCATGCGGTGCAATCCAGGGCGCGAGGATCGCGATGATCGTGAGGATGATCAGAACGACCGCCCCGATCAGCAGACCTTGGTGCCCAAAGATGCGCTTGCGCAGCATCTGGCCGGGGGTCGGGCCGGTGATTTCGTCCAAAAGGCTGTCATGTGTGCTTGCCGTGGCCATGTCAGCTGCTCCTCATGCGGGGGTCGAGCCATGCGTTCAGCACGTCTGCGAGGAAGGTGAAAACAATGTAGAACATCGAGAAGATCAGGATCAGCGCCTGCACCGTGGGCAGGTCGTTACGCGCGATGCTCTCCCACGCCAGATAGCCCGCGCCATGCAGCGCGAAGATCGACTCGACCACGATGGAGCCACCCAGCATGAAGCCCATCTGCACGGCGGCGAGGCTGACCACCGGGATGATCGCGTTGCGCAGCGCATGGCGGAACAGCACCCGGCGCTCGTTCGCGCCCTTGGCCCGCGCGGTGCGGATGTAGTCGGAGTTCAACACGTCCAGCATGCCCGCGCGCGTGAGACGCATGATGGCGGGCATGGCGTAATAGCCCAACACCACGGTCGGCAGGATGAAATGCCGCCATGTGTCGGTGCCCGAAGGCGGCAGCCAGCCCAGTTGGATGGCGAAGACCACGATCAGGATGAGGCCGAACCAGAAGCTCGGCATCGCCTGACCGGCAACCGAGATGAAGAGCGCCACACGGTCGATGATCGAATTGGGGCGGATCGCGGCGACCACGCCCAAGGGCACGGCGGTCAGCAACGCGAAGGTGATCCCGCAGACGCCGAGCGTCATGGTCACGCTCAATCGGTCGGCGATGAGCGAGGCGACGGGCAGGCGGAAATAGTAGCTTTCGCCGAAATCGCCCTGAAGGGCCGAGAACAGCCATTCGCCATACTGCACCAGCATGGGCCGGTCAAAACCATAGAGACGGCGCAGGGCCTCGATATCTTCGCCACTGGCGGTTTCACCGGCCAGCGCGGCGGCGGGGTCGCCCGACAGGAACAGCAGGCTAAAGCTGATAAACGACACGGTGAAGGCCACGAGCAGGGCCAGTCCCAATCGTTTGAGAATGAATTGAAGCACGGGTGCAACTACCTTGAGGCTGCGCCGCAGGCGAGGGCCTGCCGCGTGGGTCTGGGTTGGGTGCGGAAGGGGAGAAGGGCAGGGGCACCGGTCTCGGCGCCCCCGCCGATTGGTTTACTTCCAGCTGGCCGTGGTGAAGCGCAGGACTTCGTCGGCTGTGGGCGTGTATTCCACCTCATTGGTGGTCACGTAGTTGGTGTTGTAGGAGAACATCGGCGCCCAATAGGCTTCCTCGGTGATGCGTTCGATCGCCTTGGAGTAGTTCTCTTTGCGGACCTCGGGGTCGGTCGAGCTGTCGGCGATGTTGAGGTATTCGAGCGTCTCGTCGTCCATCGCGTAGTCGAGCGAGCCATGTTTGAAGAACTGGCTGACCATGGCGGAGGCGTCGTTGATCGAATAGCTGCCCCATGTCTGGAACGACACGGCGGTTTCGCCCTTCATGTTCTGCTCCCGCAGGGCGGAATACTGCAACATCTTGAAGTTGGTATCGATGCCCACGGCGTTCAGGTAGCTGGTGATCGCCTCGGCATATTCACGGTCGCGGTAGGCGTAGAAGTCGATGGTCAGACCGTCTTCGTAGCCCGCCTCGGCCAGCAATTCCTTGGCCTTCTCGGGGTTGTATTCATACTTCACCGCCGCGTCTTCGTCGCAGCCGAACTGGCTGGGGAAGCAGGGGGTGTAGACGACTTTGGATTTGCCTTTGAGCAGTGCGTCGACCAGTTCCTGACGGTTGATCGCATAGTTCACGGCCTTGCGCACGCGCACGTCGGTGAAGGGGCTGTCTTCGGACCGGCCTGCCGCGTCCAGCGTCAGATAGCCCACACGCATGGTGGATTCGTTGGAGACTTGGAACTCATCCCGCTCGGCCAGTTTCTCGGCCTGGTCCGATGGCACCTGCCAGATCAGATCAAGCGAGCCGCTGAACAGTTCCGCCATCTGCGTGTTCACATCGGGGATGGTGCGGATGTCGATGTTCTTGATGCTGGGCTTGCCCTTGGGGCTGTCGTGGTAGCCCTCATAGGCTTCGAGTTTGAAGTGCTGGCCGGGGACGACTTCGGTCACCTTGTAAGGGCCGGTGCCGACGGGTTTCAGGCCCATGCCTTCGGGGCCGGCTTCTTCGTAATAGTCGCTGGGAT
>Ga0310345_10004193_pt1 | contig 13224 bp, 24 predicted proteins | sample HC15DNA20500_MG_FD_204667 | JGI IMG/M metagenome (GOLD analysis project Ga0310345, IMG submission 204667) | Marine microbial communities from station ALOHA, North Pacific Subtropical Gyre - HC15-DNA-20-500_MG | ecosystem: Environmental > Aquatic > Marine > Oceanic | place: Pacific Ocean: North... | reverse complement strand
CCGCTTCCTTTTTGCTTTTGTTGTGGTTTTTTTATGGGTTTTTTTAAACGCGCCCTTACCGTGAAATTTATGCTCACTTATTGAATGTGTACGTTTGCATTTGAAACAATACCTTAACGCTTTATGTCTAGTTTCTTTTTTGGCTTTTTTCTTTTTTGGCATTATTTACACCTCTGAAAAAAATTTTTGGATCCCCGTGATATAGTGGCAACCACGCCCAAACAAGAAGTTATGATTTTGTTTATCATGGGGATCATTTTTGGTTATTTCCTACGCTGATAAGGCTTACTTTTGCGCTCGCTCGGTACCAATTTTCAGTATGAAACCCATACCAATAACGCCGATTGTAGCTAGCCCTAGTATCAATTCTGTTTCCATATAACCCCCCTTATTTCCCTAGATATAACAAAAGATCACAATAAGTTAGGCGTTGCTAGTCATGACTTTTAGCATAATATTCATAAACTATCATGATAAATTCTATTGTGCGAATTTCTGAAAAGCCTAGATTAAAGAAAATCAAATTAGCTAATCAAGCCTTTACAGAAATGGGGGTTAGTGGTCATTATGCTTATTATGGCGCCTAACCGCTAAGACTTACGATCCCCGCGCACAATTATATTTAATTCAGTTTCCATGCGTGTAACCCGTTCGCATAAATCCGCGATACGTTTTATTTGGAATAATTGAAGCCCCGAAAATAAGGCGCCAAACATTCCCATAATAATAATAATTATTTCATTATTCATTATTTTTCCTTGATCATATCGGCTAGTAATTTCGGTAATAAAATGGATTGAGTTGTGGTACCGCCCCCGCGCCCCTTGCCTTTTGCGGTGGTAAATTGAATTGTTACCAAGTCGTCATTAGGATTAATTTTCTTAATATGTGCGTGATTCATACTGCAGTAACCCCAAACATTTTGATAGCTGAATTAGTGCCAAATAAACCAGATGTACCCGTTTCCGTGAAACGTATGCCTTGAATAACCCCCGTATATTTACACGAAAATTGGACAATTGTATCAGGTGCATTTGATGTGCTACCGATTCCTTGTTGAAATTGCCCGTCTACAGTTGTGTAGTCGCTAGGTGCTTGACTTGATCCCGTGTATAATGACATATAACCAACACATGAGTTATTTCCCGTTGCATTTCCATCTAAAAATATGCTGCTGGCGCCGTTGGTCTTTGAAACACTTGCACCGTCAATCACTTCGGAATTACCATAAGATGTACCCGTTTGCAAACTACCGCCAACATAAAACTGTGCCATAGGAATAAATGTTCCAACACCCGCTTCGCTTAAATTAAAATAAATCATTACGTTAGAATAAGTATCAAAGCCCGTTGTTTGTTCAATATATGACGCCGATCCAGCTAGCTGTTTTTCCGCGATATAAGCTAAATTAGGATCCCCCGCCGCCGCCGCGTATACGGGCGCAACGCCCGCGCCTTGCGCTGTTAAAACATGCCCGCTTGTTGATCCCGCCAAACGTGCCAAAGTATTAGCGCCCGACGCGTAAAGCAGATCGCCCGTTGTTGATAAAACACTTGTTGGGCTTGCGCCCCATTTCAAGCCGAGCGCTTGCGCCGAGTCGGCAAACAATGAATAATTATTAGTAGAAATTGGGATCCTTGCTTGCGTGGTTGAAAATCCCGAAATGTCGCCTTTTGTAGTTGTGGGCGCTAGCGCCGCCGCCGCCCAGCTCGGATCAGATCCGTCGCTCGTCAAGACAGTATTTGCCGCCCCTATGCCGTACCGTTCACGGGCGCCCGTACTTGATCCCCTGACAATATCGCCGCGCGTCGTGATAACTTTTTCCGCATTATTTGGATATTGGTTACCGCTAAAACTCATTAAAACACGCTCACGTTATTATAGAAAATTACAAATTGCGCGTGCGCGTCGGTTACCGTGCTTGATACTTGCGCGCGATAAAAATGATGTTTTCGTGATGTCGCAAAACTATTGTAAGATCCCGCGACAACTGTTACCGCCGTTGTGTAACCGTCTTCAGCAAAAAATGTCGTACCGTCTTCGGAATAATAAATTTTCAAGTCAATCGCATTTGTCGAATCTTGATTATATACAGTAATGTAAAAATCGTCATAAGCGCCAACGTGTTTTGTATAATAATTCGTTTCTGTATTTGTTGATGTTTTATAATCGGGGCTAGCCGTTGCTAATGGAATACGCCCGCGATCGTGCCAATAATCGTGCGGCTCATAATTTAATAATTCGTCGTCGCTTGCCATAAATGATACTTGGTTTTCGTCGGGCGTTGAGTTCGCGGGAATTACGATCCTTAATTGACCAAAACCATAATTCATAATTGTGTGCGTTAATTGATGATCCGCGATTGTTAAAGCATTTCCGACGTGGATAATCGAATCGGCGTCGCTACAATAAACCATGAAACTTTTACATTCCGTCATTCCCATAATTTGTAATGACGTATTCATACTTGACGTTGTGCCGCTTGGCGTTGTAATAATTCCATTAACAAAATCTAATATCAGTTCGCCTGCGGTTAAGCCCGTTAAGATTGATCCGTCGCTTGTTGTGTATAAGTTACCCATTAGTTACGCCCCTTTTTGTTTTTCTTAGTCTTTATTATGGGTTTTTCTTCACGCATTTTTTTAATAAATAATTCCGCCTTATCGTGTGCCGACATTGTGTAAATAGGATCCCGTTTGTGTTCGGGCGTTCCTTGCGACGTGATAACTACGGGCGGCTTTTTTCCGTACGTACTATTTTTATCTATGAATACGTTAGGTGTTTTTTTTCTTGCCAATTACTTACGCCCCTTGAAAACCATAAACATGATAATTATAACCGCAACCGCTAAGCCGCCAACAATTAACAAGCCGCCGCCGCCCCGTTCTATTGATTCCTGCGCGCTTGTTACGGCGCTAGAAATTCCTAAGCCGCCCGCCCCGACGGCGCCGCCGACAACGCCCGTTTTAACTAGCGTACCTTTTGAAATGCCGCCCCAACCTTGCGGCTTTACTGTTTTAACCGCCGCCTTACTTGCAACGCCCGCACCACGCCCCGCCATAGCTGCCAAACGTGCCGCCAATAATGCGAAACCAAAAACCATTTACTTAAGCAACCCCCGTTTTTTTGCAACGATTGCCGCTACAATGATAATAGCTAAAAGCGGTATGCCGTAAACTTTTTTGCCGAAGTTGATTTTGTTAAAAGGGTAAATCATTAAGCCCGCCCCTTTTTGTCTTTAAAATACATGAATAACACAAATGCAATTAATAAAATTCCCGTTGTACCGCCGAACGCTTTTGTTGATAAATCCATTAAGCCCGCCCCATTAATCTAACCGATTTATTTCCTTTTTTGCGTTGTGATCTATTGCCCCCTAAATTTTTGTAACCGCCTTTATTTTGTACGCCGCCGAAATTTGAGCGCCCTTTGAATAATCTTATTTGCTCTTGATTTTTTGCGCTTGGCTTGCTAAATGCGCCCGCCGTTTGTTTAAGGAAAAATGTAAACACGCCCAGAATTAAAACCGCGCCGCCAATGAAAATTAAAGCTTGTCGTTTCATTTTATCTTAATATTATTTTAACCCCAATTAGTGCGGCGATAGCTATGCCCGCGTATAGTGCATATTTATTTTTCAATAATTTTGCAATTTCCGCTTTTGGATCAAAAGTATCTGTTTGAATTTGGCTATTAAAATCGGGTACGGGTTGCGGCGATTGATAAAAGCCTTGATCATTTGCGAACGCGTCATAAACGGGGCGCGGGTAATCAAAATCTTCGGCGGGCGGTAAGTATTGATCTTGGGGCGCTTGTTGCGGGCTATTGTCAAACAAGCCCATTAAATCGCCAACGGGATCCCATACCTTAGAATTTGGGTTAGATCCTTTTTGTTTGAATACATTATTTTGACCGCGTGGGCTTGGCGCTTTTGCTTGCGTGCGTTTTGGTACCGTCAACAATGGCGGCGGGTTATTTGCCCATCTATCAGTTTTATCTCTTATCCGTTGTATTGGCGGCGTTGGGTACATTGTACCGTTTTTTATTGTCATAGAAACGCCCGTTACTTTAAGCCCTTGCGCTTCATAAGCGCGAATAGCTGGGGCGCCTAGATACATCATACGATCGCCCGACGGAAAATTAACGCGCACGGGGGTTGTACTTGCTGTTTTGCGCCCTAGAATTTGATTATTGAAATTTGTTTGTGCTGATTGCCGCGCTTGCGCTTGTTGTAATGCGCCAAAACTTGCGCCTTTTGTTATGTTTGATACGGGTGCGGTTTTTTTAGCAACCTTTTTTTTATAGACGGGCGGCGATACCGTGCGCGTTGGGCGTCGGGTTACAACGATCGGCTTGCGTTTTGTCGGTTGAGCTTTTGCCATTGGGCGGTTAGCCATTTTTTTTAATGGGCTTACTGTTTTTGTTGTACGCTTGGGCGCTTTTGTGACAACCTTACGCGCAGGCGTGCCTACTGAAGTCCGTCTAACCGCTTGTAACCGTGATGTCGTTTTGCTTCGTGCGGCGGTTGAAACTCTAGTACGCGAACTTGATTTACTAGCCGTTGATTTTTTACCGCTTGAACTTTTGGCGCTTGAACGCCCCGCGCTAGATTTTGAACTTGAACGCCCCGCGCTGCTTGACTTGGATCCACTGCTTGACTTACCGCGTGAGCTGCTTGAGCTTGAGCGCCCGCTTGACTTGGATCCGCCGCTTGACCGCCCACTACTTGAACGCCCTTTACTTGAACGCCCGCCGCGTGCCGCCATTATTTTTTACGCCCCGTTAAAATTTTCAAAAGTAAAATTCCCGCTAATGCGATCCCCGCGTACATGAAATATTTTTTATATTGAATAATTGGATTTTGTTGCGGTATGTTTGGATAAACATCTTTTCCGCGCGTGCGCCATGTTTGGCGCCGTTGATAATCGGATCCCGTTTGTGTGATAACTTCTTTCGTACGTTCCTTTTTTTGATCACTTGGAAATAATGACGGAATAAAAGACGCAACCGTAGCCGCTATCATTATAGGAATAAAAATAGGCAATTCATGCGCTAGCCTTTTGGCTAGCCCTCAACTGATATTTGTATTGTACGGATAATACTCGACGCAGAATTTTTGTATAGCTCGATTTCCAAATCGCCTACATTAAAAGAACTTGTATCAAGACCGTCGATTTCGGATCCCGCTTCGGTTTCAATAAATGGCGCTTTTGGATTCATAAAGTCTAAAGCTGTCCAACCCGTGATAGTTTGACCGCCGCCCGTTAGGGTTGCGCCCGCCCCTGCGATAACGGGGCTATTTACTAAAGGATAGAGAATTGTATTAATTGTACCCGTTGAGCTGTTAGTATCGCCAAATAATGTTTTACCACATGGCACGCCCCAATCTTCGATATCTTGTTGCTTACTATCTCGGAAATTTTGTTTACTGATTAGCGGAATATTTCCCGACGTAACGGTATAATATTCGATTTCCGCGTCGCTTAAAACGCCCGCGCTAGTTTCTGTTATCAAAAAGTTAGAACGTATCAAGGATCCAACATTAAAGAACGTTGAAAATTGTTCAGTTGACGCGCTTGACGAATCCCCGTTTAATTCCTTATACAATGTAGTTTGTAACGGGTTAGTTGAGAAATCGGGATCGTTTGCTTCGGGTATTCCTTCGACAAGTGATACGGTTAATGTGCCGTTTACGCTAGTGTTATTTGTGCCGTAACCTAGCGCTACAGTATTCCATTCGATTTCTAATTGTAACGTTGATAAAAGATAACTTGGTACCGCGACACTAAAGTCGTCGGGATCCCCGAAGTCGGTACGCATATCGATTGTGCCGAAAAATTGTAAGCCATTGGTACACGTTCCCGTTGCCGTTGGGCTATGCTGATTCTTTACGGGTTTACCGTATTGGAATAAATTAAGATTACCGAAATCTTCGCCTTTGACTTCGTAAATTGTACGGCTTGATCCTTCGCCGACGGCTTTAACGCGTACATATTTCATCAATGAAAATGGCGCGCCCGATACTAATGCGGCAAGCCCTGAATTAACAGTTGTACCGACAAATGATAAATTAATTCGTTGAATTAAAAAATCGCGTGGTAATGATATTGTACTTGTCGTGCTTGCGCTGTACGAAGCTGTGGTTGCTAGTGTACGGCGGTTTTTAAGTACCATATTATTTCACTCTTGCCAACAATGGCGAAACAATAGGCATGATAGCCGTTAAAACAAAAGATCCAGCGACGCCCAAAACTAAGGCGCCAAGAACTCTATTTGACATACTGATACCTATACGGAATAATAGAATCGCGGGGATTGCCGCAGCTAATGACGCATGCCCGCTTATCATGGGGGGCAAACGTTGCACGGCTTCAGAAATTTTTGGTACTAAAATCGGGCTTAAAATGCTAGCCGAAATGACGGCAAGTATGGCTTCGTTTTTTATAACATTTTTTGCCGTTGGTAACGGATCTAACTTGAATAAGCCTTTTTGAAGCGCCATGTAAAATCTTAGAATTTAGCTGCTTATAACAACGGATCGTGATAAGTCGTTATCTTTTAGGCATGACTTCGGTTACATAAACGCCTTTTGCCCGCGTGGTTTTTTTCATATAGGGCTTATTGTCTTTTAGAATAATTTTGTATTCTACTTGATGATTTTTTCCTATGTGTATATTCATGGCGCCCAATGTCGCGAAACGTTTGCCCCTTACGCAATACGGACAACAAAAAATTTTAAGGCGCATTATATTTTTCCAATTTCGCCCGTTTCTTTTAATGTATCTCTATAAAAAAAACTATGTTCGTCAAGCGTTGATAAATCTTCATGCCCCTTTTTGCGTTGATCAGGGGGCAATAATTGCCAAGCGCCGTTACCTAGCCATGATTGAAGAAACTCAACGTCGCTAGTCAAGTTCAATTTGAACGCGAAAATATGGCGCGCGTTTGTCAAAGTATTTGAAGGTAAATTTTGCGGGCGTGACGATATTGAAATTACAGAAATTCCGCGCGGGCGCCCGCTTAAAATTAAATCATTGTATTCTTTTAGAATTTTTTGTTTTGACACATACGCATGAACTTCATCAATCATGGCTACGCAATTTGACCGCTTGAAAATTTCCGCACAAAAGCGCCTAAAAGTATTTTCTGATTTATCGAACGGCGCAAAAATAATATGTTTTGTTTCGGGCGTTGAATCGTATAGCGTAAAAACTTCGGTTAAGTCATGCAACACAACGGCGCGCGAATCATGAAATTGCCAATTAAAATCGAATACGATAACGTTCACGCCCTTTAATGCGTGCAATAAATTTATGGCTAGAAATGTTTTGCCGCTTCCTTTCATACCAACAATCACTATATCTTCGTTGTAACAAGTAAAATCGAAATTAACGGGGGGCATTATTCTGAATTTCCTAAGTCTATTTTGTCAAGTTCGTTAATGTCGTCTAACAAATACATTGAAGCGTTTACGATCCAAGTTATTAGATCTTCAAATTTATCGGGGTTTTTTTCTATTGCCGCCATTGACGAATCATAAATTATATCTAGTAATTGATAATATGTTATACCGTCGCTGACTTCATAGTCTTTTGATTTAATCGCGTCAAAAAATCGCGTTAAAACTTCTTTTGTACGTTCGTTACTAATCATTTTTTTTCTTATCCATTTCGCGCATTAACGTAAAAAAATCGTCGGTTTTATCTTGTTTGGCATTTTCCCAATTAAGATCATAAAACCATTTTATTATTTTCGCCCAAACTTCTTTTAACACGCGTTCAGGTGTTATGGAAATTTGACTTTTCATTAAAGTCATGGCAACGATATATTTGAAATTGCCGCGCGTGTTTTGTTTCCATTCCGTGATACAACGTTCACAAAAATCAACCAAGTCTTTTTTTGTTAATTGTAGTTCGTCAGGATCGAACGTTATTTTTTTATTTTCCAAAGTGTGATGTAAAATCCTTTTTATCTTTATTGTCGTCGTTTTGTTTATCAGGGAAATATTCTTCTTTTAATTCGCGTTCTTTTTTTGCCGTGTTCATTTGTGCCGCCCGTGATAAAATTACGGGTAACGTAATTAAAAGCGGCATTACCCAAATACCGCCCTTGTCGCCAAGATACTTATCAAAAATGGGGCGCCAAGCTTCGCCAAGTGATCTTTTTTCGTCAATAGATAATTTATCACATTCAGGATAACGCGCGTGTAATATGTTAAACATTGTTTCGAAAACGGTGCCAATATTTTCTGAAGCAAAATACGAAGCTTGCGGGATTTGTTGCGCCGTTGCTTCTTGCCCCGTTTCTTTTAATTGTTTAGATGTTATATCGTGTAACGGTTTTTCTGTATGTACTTTTTTTTCGTCGGTTTTAACATTCATAGAAATGGATCCCGTATTCGTTTGGGTTTTTTGCGAAATGGGTTTTACGCCGACTTTATGAGAATTAAAACCGCGTTCGCGGCACACGAAATCGAAACCTAAACGAAAAAAGCGCCGATCTTTTTTAGCCCATGTTTTTTTATTTGCGGGATTTTCTAAGAAATCAGAAACCGCCTTATTTCTAGCGTCGGAATTTCGTAAGTCAATTACGTTATCATCAAAAATCTTGCGCCAAAAATCGCGCGCAAGTTGGGATTTATTCAAGCTATTACCCGTACAACAAACGTGATACCGCACGCTTCACACTTAATCGGGGATCCCGATTTTAGCGCGGGCGTAAATTCAACGCCGCAATTTATACAATGCCGTACGGCGCCGTCAATGCCGACGGTTGTACCTTGTTGTACCGTTCTATCTATTTCAGAAGCCATGAATGATAAGAAAAAATTGTTTTAATTAAATCTTATGACCTTCAGTAAATTGTTCTCTTTTCGCTTGACGGCGTGCGGCGCATTTTTCTTGAAAAGCAAGAATTTCTTTAAGCCCTGCCATCATTTCGTCGTACTCTTTTTGTGATATTTTTATTTTATTTGACATAGATATGAGAAAAATTAATAGTATAAAATTAACCGAAAGCGTACCGTTTCGCCGTACGGTTTTATGACTTTTTTCGGTAACAAATAACCGCAGATCCAAACGGCGCGGGATTTTTTGACGGGATCCCATTTTGATAAAAATGTACGCGCCCCTGCAAAAACCAAATTTCGGCTTTCCCGCCGAAAATATAATCGTGCCATGCTATCGTATCGGTTTTAGCGAAAATTAACATTAAGCCGCTCACGTTATGTTTAACGTGTTCTAAATAGCATTTCCTAACCCATTTTTTCATTTCAGAATAAGGGGGGTTACACCAGAAATCAAAGTTGAACGGCTTATCAAGCGCGCCCTTATTGTAATGCCATTTACATTTTGAAGTATCGGGCGTCGCGCATACGTCTAAAAGCGGCGTTACGCCGAAATAATCGCAAGCCGTTTGGTATAACGTCGGGGGCGTTTCCCATACGTCATTTTTTTTAAGATTATAGACGCCGCCCAATTTCGCAACCCCCGCAAACCATGACGTTATCAAATAAATTAGTTAATTGCCCCCGCCTAAAATAAAACCGACAAATTACACATTTAATTAATTTCATTTAAACCCCAAACATAGAAAAAAACAATTTACATGAAAAACGCGCTTTAAGCCCGACGGATTAACCGACGTAATTTTTTCAAACGTTTTAATTTCTTCATGGCAATAGCGGCAATTCATGCGACAACGCCCCGCTCAATTACTTTTAATTTACATAAACGACAAATCCAAAATTTATCGAATTTTTTACTATTGCCCCATTCTGTAACGCTGATAAGCTTCATAGCGCCTTCACATTTCGGGCAATTACGGCTTTTGATCATCTTGAAGCCCCGATAAATTTAACGTCAATTATTGCCGCGCGTTCAAAATGATTTATTTCCCGCTCATGCTTGTTTGTCATGTGCCGTTGAAATTCTTTTAATTGATCGTTAAATTCGTCTTGATTTTTCCAACAAAAAAGCGCCGAACATTCTAAACATTCAAGGCGGTTATTTTTTTCGTCATAAGGCGAAATAGGATCCGCCGCTTTTTCACGTTCCAAATCTAACGAGCTAAAAGTAACGCTTGCCGCGTCGGGCTTAGTTTGCGTTATAATTTGCGGCTTCAAAATGCGCGTACTTCGTTCAGGTAACGGCGCCCCGAAATTTTCCATAAAATTATTTTTTAGCGTAACATATCGGGTATCTTGTTTTAATTTTTCTAGTTTCCATTTTTCCATTTCAAGCGTTAAATCGTCTTTTGTTTTTTCGATTAATTCGCCGTTAAAATATTTGTCAATAATTTTAATTCTCAAAAAATCTACGGCGCTCATATTTTCAATTTTGGCTAATTTTTTTAATTTGCTATTTCTGTATTCGGTAAGCCGAAAACTAAAAGTCGGGTTACGGTCATTATATCCCATGTTTTGACGAACGCAAAATATCAATTAAACATTATGAATTAAATTTAATTGACAAACTTAAAGAAAAAAGGGGGGGGCAAAAGCCCCCGTTTATGCTTCGATATACTCGGTACCGTCGGGCGTTACAAAAATATCGCTTCCGTCGGATTTGATATATTTGGCGTATTTGGCTTCATACACTTCGGGGGGCATTTCGCCATAACTTTTTTTGAGTTCGTCTATGGTACCCCACCCGCCTAATTCGGCTACAAAACCGTAGTCAAACGAACTTTTAAGAAGCCAATATTGCGCGGCTACATGGCGCAAGCTGTGGCTTGGTTTTTTTGTGAAATATGGATCCGCCATATTCCCGCCGACTTTTTCGTATATTGCCCGTAAGTTTTCGTTAATTTCTTTAAGGGCTTTTTTTTGCGCGGCATTTTGGTGTATGTCGTCGCTTGTTTCGTTGCCAATTTCTGATAAATTGACATATTCGTCATTTTCGCCAACTAAGCATTTTTTGCCCGCCGCTTGACGCTCATTTAACAAGCGGATTAATTCGGGGCAAAAAATTCTTTTTGTCATTCTATGCTTGCCAACGTGCTGTAATTTTCGCTCAAATGTTTTGAACTGTTTTGCTGTACTATTCCATTTGTGCATTTCGGCGGTAAGCATGGCAAGTTCGCGGCTTGCCGTTTCGACACCAAATTTAAAATAAACTTCGGTATCTTTTTGACGTTTTGGGTATGGTAAAACGCATAACTTAGCATTTTCCAAATATTTGTTTGCTAGCGCAATTTCGTCTAAGCTTGCGCGAACGTGTGCGGCTTGCCCGTGTGTACTCACTATTTTGCCGCTTAGATTTTTGGGGCATAGGTTGCCATGTGGTATATTGATTTTGTTAAAATCAAGCCATGACCTAACCGCCATGCGAATTGCGTAAAAACTTGATTCGCTTGTTACCGTTTGGCTAACTTCGTACATTAGATCGTCTATTGCGTCTAACTGTTTGCCCGTACCCTCATAGCCCGTTTGGCATAAACTTTCAGGGCTTATTTTTAGGATTTTGCAAACTCGGTTTAAGCTGCTTGCAAAAATTCGGGTACCTTTTCTTGACTTACCGCCCCTGATTAATCGGTCATGCCATTGATTAACCGATTCGAAACGTGCTAACATTTGCGTGGTTGCTTCGTTTCTAAATTCCGTATTTACTTGGCGGTTTTTAATCGCGTTTTCGTCTAGTGCGTTAAACGCTACAATTATTTTTTTGTAGCGCCCGATCGTGTCGGTGTCTTTTGACAAATTTTTCGCTATTTGTGCGCCCGTTAATCCGTCTTGAAAATAATCGCGGACTATTTCGAGCAATTTGCCAAAATCGACACGGCGCCCGTTAACTAGATTTCGGGGCTTAAACCATTTTACACGTTCGCCGTTTGGGGCGTCAAAAAATCCGTGTTCGTCGGTTTCAATCGTTTGACCGAATAGGTCAAATTTTTTGGTTGCCATATCTAACCTTATTCGGCTATGTGTTGCATATATGTATATTGACCGAATAGGTCAATTTATGCCCCTTTTTGACCACTTTAAGAGAAATTCAAACAAAAGAAGCGCGCCGCCGCCCCTGTATTTCCGCTATAAAATTAATGTCAAAACAAGCTCAAAAGCCCCTTAAACACGATTGATCAATAAATTATTAATGAAAAACATAGGAAGTAAACGGGAAATGCCGTTTAATGAGCGTCGTTTAACAGTTGTAAACGGCGGTTAATCGTGCCGTTTGCTGACTAAATGCGTTTTTTCTCTTATTCTGTGGCTATGCGGTACCTATTTACCGCACAATAGGCACAAATCAAAGCATATTAGTGCTTTTAAAACGGATTATAAAGCCGAATAAGTTTTGTTAAGAAAAACTTTTGTAGATTATTGCAAGATTTTTTTTGGGGTTGCTCTATTTTTAGGGGCTAAGGGGGGGGCATTACCGTCATACTTGACTTCTTTTTTTTTTTCGTCATTAATGATTTTGAATTTTCCCACGAAAATTAAATCGTGTTCATTCAAATTAATACCCGTGCGGAATTTCGAATTTAATCCAATATTCTATCGATTGATCTTTAATGTCAGATTCGATTGAATCGACAATATCGTACGCCGTCGCTAATTTCGTGCATTTATTCACGGCGCTTAATCCGTTCGCTTGTTTATAATCCCGCATTATTTGCGGTACGTAATTATTTGCAATTCCTTGAATAGCTAATTTTTTTGTATAAACGCCGCGCTTCATTTTTCTAGCGTAATTTTTTACCCATGCGTAATACGTTCGATATAACGAAAATGTATTGCTATACCATAAATTCAATTCAGTAACCACGCCGTCGTCAATATCCTTATCATCACATTTGTAACCCGCTTCGGCTAGATTATAATTTAACATTTATTTCCCGCCTTATGTTTTTCTTTTAATTTTTTTAATTTCGCAAATACTTTATTACTCATTTTTTGGGGCGTGCCTTTTTGTTTGCGTTTTGGTACACGATCCTTTATTTTTCGCTTAGATTTTTGCGGCTTCATTTTAACCAATCCTAAACATATTCGTTTTACATACGGGGCATTTAGCAAATTTACCAATACGCCCGTTTTTTAGAGTTTTAGATTTTGGGTTTTTCATGTCGCGTTTAGTTCTGCATTTAACGCAATAAGCTTGAAGCATTTAGCGCCGCTTCCTTTTTGCTTTTGTTGTGGTTTTTTTATGGGTTTTTTTAAACGCGCCCTTACCGTGAAATTTATGCTCACTTATTGAATGTGTACGTTTGCATTTGAAACAATACCTTAA
>Ga0310345_10004192_pt1 | contig 13224 bp, 11 predicted proteins | sample HC15DNA20500_MG_FD_204667 | JGI IMG/M metagenome (GOLD analysis project Ga0310345, IMG submission 204667) | Marine microbial communities from station ALOHA, North Pacific Subtropical Gyre - HC15-DNA-20-500_MG | ecosystem: Environmental > Aquatic > Marine > Oceanic | place: Pacific Ocean: North... | reverse complement strand
GCCAAACTGCTGGAAAAGGTTGATTGGTCTCGCGACGATGTCGATCTGTGGGAGATCAACGAGGCGTTTGCTGTGGTGCCGATGGCAGCGGAAAAGGAGTTCTCCATTCCGCGCGAGAAGCTCAATATTCATGGCGGCGCCTGCGCGCTCGGCCATCCCATCGGTGCTTCCGGTGCGCGCATTCTGGTAACCTTGGTCAACGCGCTGGAAACCCACGGTCTTAAGCGCGGCGTCGCGGCGATCTGTATCGGCGGCGGCGAAGGCACGGCAATGGCCGTCGAACTGTTGGACTAGAAGGAATCAAGGGCGGGGGCATATGCAGCACATTCTCGACGAATTGGAAGAGCGTCGCGCCGAGGCCCGTCTCGGCGGCGGGCAAAAGCGCATCGACGCGCAGCACGCCAAGGGCAAGCTCACCGCCCGAGAGCGCATCGAATTGCTGCTCGATCCGGGTTCCTTCGAGGAATGGGACATGTTCGTCACCCATCGCTGCACCGATTTCGGCATGGGCGAAACGAAGATGCCGGGCGACGGCGTTGTCACCGGCTGGGGAACGATCAATGGCCGCATGGTCTATGTCTTCAGTCAGGATTTCACCGTCTTCGGCGGCTCGCTGTCGGAAACGCATGCCCAGAAAATCTGCAAGATCATGGAAATGGCGATGCGCAACGGCGCGCCGGTAATCGGCCTCAACGATTCCGGCGGCGCGCGCATCCAGGAGGGCGTTGCCTCGCTCGGCGGCTATGCCGATGTCTTTCAGTTGAACACGCTGGCCTCCGGCGTGGTGCCACAGATTTCAATGATCATGGGCCCCTGCGCGGGCGGTGCGGTCTATTCGCCGGCGATGACCGATTTCATCTTCATGGTGCGCGACACGTCCTACATGTTCGTCACCGGCCCTGACGTGGTGAAGACGGTGACCAACGAGGTGGTGACCGCCGAGGAGCTTGGCGGCGCCAAGACGCACACGACCAAGTCCTCGGTCGCCGATTCCGCCTTCGACAATGATGTCGAGGCGCTGGCCTCGCTGCGCCGCTTCTTCGACTTCCTGCCGCTCAACAACAAGGAGAAGCCGCCCACGCGGCCCTTCTTCGATTCTGCCGACCGGCTGGAATATTCGCTCGACACGCTGATCCCCGACAATCCCAATAAGCCCTATGACATGAAGGAGCTGATCACGAAGATCGCCGACGAGGGCGACTTCTTCGAGATTCAGGAGGATTTCGCCAAGAACATCGTCACCGGCTTCATCCGCGTCGAAGGCTCGACCGTCGGCGTCGTTGCCAACCAGCCGCTGGTGCTGGCCGGCGTGCTCGACATCAATTCATCGCGCAAGGCGGCGCGCTTTGTTCGTTTTTGTGATTGCTTCAACATCCCGATCCTCACGCTGGTAGACGTGCCGGGCTTTCTGCCGGGGACGGCGCAGGAATTCGGCGGCGTCATCAAGCATGGCGCGAAATTGCTGTTCGCCTATGGCGAGGCGACCGTGCCCAAGGTGACGCTCATCACCCGCAAGGCCTATGGTGGCGCCTACGACGTAATGGCGTCGAAACATTTGCGCGGCGATGTCAATTATGCCTGGCCGACCGCGCAGATCGCGGTGATGGGCGCCAAGGGTGCGACCGAAATCCTCTACCGTTCCGAACTCGGCGACCCTGAAAAGATCGCAGCCCGCACGAAGGAGTATGAGGACCGTTTCGCCAATCCCTTCGTGGCGGCGGAAAAGGGCTTTATCGACGATGTGATCATGCCGCATTCGACGCGCAAGCGCATTGCACGAGCCTTCGCCTCGCTGCGCAACAAGGATTTGCAGAACCCCTGGAAGAAACACGACAACATTCCGTTGTGAGGCACTGTCATGTGGTTCGAGTCGATCTATTGGAAGGAGGAACTTGGGCGAATTGGAAAACTTCTCGAGCCAAAACCCAAACCGCCGAGGTGGTCTGAACGATTGGCCAGCACGGTTCAGCGTGATGTATCGATCGGCTTCTTTCTGTTGAGGCGTTTGATCGAACTGCAAAAGGTTTCATCGGCGACAAGTTCAATGCAGATGAACGTTTTTGGCTATAAAGCGAACAAACCCATCACACTCATGAACAGACATGATCTCCCAGAAAATTATCGGTGGGAATCTGAGATAGCCTTCAAGAAGTCCGTTGTGTTCATAGCCAATCAATTTGTGCATTCCTACGTTGGACTAATCTCGCGTGGGCCTGATCGCAACTGGGAAGACTTTTTCGTTGCATCAGATTTTGAGAGAAACCGCCACGTCTGGAGGGTACCTACATCTGAAATAGGATTGGCCTTCGAAACTGCCGCCGAGGATTTCCCAAGGTGGATGGAAGTAAAATTTAATCCCGACATCAACGATTATGAAGTGAAGACGAATTAGATGACCGACGAAGAAAAATTCCCGCCCGAAAAGAACTTTCCCGCCGGCTACGTGCCGCCGAAAGTGTGGAAATGGGAAAAGGAAAGCGGCGGCAATTTCGCCAATATCAACCGGCCCATTGCCGGTGCAACCCATGACAAGGAACTGCCGGTCGGCAAGCACCCCATCCAGCTTTATTCGCTCGCCACACCAAATGGCGTGAAGGTAACGATCCTGCTGGAGGAGTTGCTCGCGGCGGGCCATTCCGGCCCCGAGTATGACGCCTGGCTCATCCGCATCAATGAGGGCGAGCAGTTCGGCTCCGGCTTCGTTGCCCTCAACCCCAACTCCAAGATCCCGACCATGGCGGATCATGCCCCCGCCGATGGCGGCGCGCCGGTGCGGCTGTTCGAGTCCGGTTCCATGATGGTCTATCTTGCCGAGAAATTCGGCGCGTTCCTGCCCACCGATCCGCGGGCGCGGGCCGAAACCATGAACTGGGTGTTCTGGCAGATGGGCGCGACGCCCTATCTCGGCGGCGGCTTCGGCCATTTCTACGCCTATGCGCCGATGAAGATCGAATACGCCATCGACCGCTACGCCATGGAGGTCAAACGCCAGCTCGACGTGCTCGACCGGCATCTGGCGGACAACGAGTATATGGCTGCCGGCGAATACACCATTGCCGACATGATCATCTGGCCCTGGTACGGGCGGCTGGTCACCGGGGGCGCTTACGAGTCCGGCGAGTTCCTCGATGTCGGCAGCTACAAGCATGTCAAGCGCTGGACCGACATGATCGGCAAGCGAGAGCCTGTACAACGCGGCCGCATGGTCAACAAGGTGTTCGGCGAATTGTCCGAGCAATTGCACGAACGCCACGACTCTTCCGACTTCAAGACGAAGACGCAGGACAAATTGGAAGGTGCGGAGAGTTCCGGCGGCTGAACGTCAGGCCGTCGCTGAGGAGTCCGGGTAAGAAATGTTCAAAAAAATCCTCATCGCCAATCGCGGCGAGATTGCCTGCCGGGTCATCAAGACGGCCAAGCAGATGGGCATCGCCACCGTTGCGGTCTATTCCGATGCCGACCGCGACGCGCTGCATGTGAAGATGGCGGACGAGGCCGTGCATATCGGCCCGCCGCCCGCCGCAGAGTCCTACATCGTGATCGACAGGATCATGGACGCGATTCGCCAGACGGGGGCCGAGGCTGTGCATCCGGGCTACGGCTTCCTGTCGGAGAATCCGAAATTTGCCGCAGCCCTCGAGAAGGAAGGCGTCGCCTTTATCGGGCCGCCGGTCAAAGCCATCGAGGCGATGGGCGACAAGATTACGTCGAAAAAGCTGGCAGACGAGGCGGGCGTCTCCACGGTGCCGGGCCATATGGGCCTGATCGCCGATGCCGACGAGGCAGTGAAGATCGCCTCGCAGATCGGCTATCCAGTGATGATCAAGGCGTCTGCGGGCGGCGGCGGCAAGGGCATGCGCATCGCCTGGAACGAGAAGGAGACGCGCGAGGGCTTCCAGTCCTCGAAGAACGAGGCCAAATCCTCCTTCGGCGACGACCGCATCTTTATCGAGAAATTCGTCACCCAGCCGCGTCATATCGAAATCCAGGTGCTGGGCGACAAGCATGGCAACTGCATCTATCTGGGCGAGCGCGAATGCTCGATCCAGCGCCGCAATCAGAAGGTCATTGAGGAAGCTCCTTCGCCTTTCCTCGACGAAAAGACCCGAAAGGCAATGGGCGAACAGGCCGTCGCACTGGCCAAGGCGGTGGACTATTGCTCAGCTGGCACGGTGGAGTTCATCGTCGATGGCGAGAGGAATTTCTACTTCCTCGAGATGAACACCCGCCTGCAGGTCGAACATCCGGTGACCGAACTCATCACCGGCATCGATCTGGTCGAGCAGATGATCCGCGTCGCCAATGGCGAAAATCTGGAGATCGCCCAGAAGGGTGTGAAACTGAATGGCTGGGCGATCGAGTCCCGCCTCTACGCCGAGGACCCCTACCGCAACTTTCTCCCTTCAATCGGCAGGCTGACCTGCTACCGCCCGCCTGAGGAGGGTGAGCGCGGCGACGGCACGGTGATCCGCAACGACACCGGTGTCTATGAGGGCGGCGAGATTTCCATGTTCTACGATCCGATGATCGCCAAATTATGCGCTTGGGGGCCGGACCGTGCCAAAGCGATCACGGCGATGGCGGAAGCACTGGACGGCTTCGACCTGGAAGGCATCGGCCACAATCTGCCCTTCCTGTCGGCGGTGATGGAGCACCCGAAGTTCAAGAAGGGCGAGATGACCACTGCCTTTATCGCCGAGGAATGGCCGGAGGGTTTTGACGGGGTCGAACTCCCGAAAAAGACCTGCGAGGCACTCGCCTCCATCCTCGCCGCCTGCAATTTCATCAACCACCAAAGGTCGGTCCGCATCTCCGGCGCGATGGAAAACCACCGCCGCGTGGTCGGCAACAAATGGGTCGCCAAGGTGGACGGCCATGTTTTCCCGCTGGAGATCCATCGTGACGGCGACCGGCTGGAGGTTACCCATGAGGGCGGCAAGCCGGTCCTCGTCGATATTGGCGGCTGGCGGCCCGGCAAGCCGATGGTGCAGGCCCGGATCGGCCGGCGTGATTTTACCGTCAAGATCTCGCGCAAAACGCTGGGCTACCGCATCCGCTACCGCGGCGCCGACCTGCGCGCCTGGGTGCTCACCCCGCGCGAGGCCGAACTCTACGAGCTTATGCCGGAGAAGATCGCACCGGATACCTCGAAACTGCTGCTCTGCCCGATGCCGGGACAGGTGGTCTCGCTTGCCGTTGGCGAAGGCGACGAGGTCGAGGAGGGTCAGCCGCTGGCGACCATCGAGGCAATGAAAATGGAGAATATACTGCGCGCCGAGAAGAAGTCGAAGGTGACCAAGATCAACGTTGCGCAAGGGGACAACCTCGCTGTCGACGAAGTCATCATGGAGTTTGAGTGATGGCCAATCCCACAACCCGCGACTGGCTTGATCTGGCCGCGAAGGAACTCAAGGGCGCCGATCCCGAGACGCTCACCTGGCACACGCTGGAGGGGATCGGCGTCAAGCCGCTCTATACGTCAGAAGACCTTGAGGAGATCGAGCATCTTGGCGGCCTGCCCGGCTTTGCGCCCTTCACCCGTGGACCGAAGGCAACCATGTATGCGGGAAGGCCCTGGACTATCCGCCAATATGCCGGCTTCTCGACTGCGGAAGAATCCAACGCCTTCTACCGAGCAGCACTCGAAGGCGGGCAACAGGGCGTCTCCGTCGCCTTCGATCTCGCCACCCATCGCGGCTATGATTCCGATCATCCCCGCGTCGTCGGCGATGTCGGCAAGGCCGGCGTCGCCATCGATACCGTCGAGGACATGAAAATCCTGTTCGACGGCATTCCGCTGGGCGAGATTTCCGTCTCCATGACCATGAACGGCGCGGTCATTCCGGTGCTGGCCTCTTTCATCGTCGCGGGCGAGGAACAGGGCGTGGACCGCGCCAGACTCTCCGGCACGATCCAGAACGACATTCTCAAGGAGTTCATGGTCCGCAACACTTATATCTACCCGCCCGAGCAATCGATGCGGATCGTCGCCGACATCATCGAATACACCGCGCAGGAAATGCCGCGCTTCAACTCCATCTCGATTTCCGGCTACCACATGCAGGAGGCGGGTGCGAATTTGGTTCAGGAACTGGCCTTCACGCTTGCCGATGGCCGCGAATATGTCCGCGCCGCGCTGGCCAAGGGCATGGATGTCGATGCCTTTGCCGGGCGGCTGTCATTCTTCTTCTGCATCGGCATGAACTTCTTCATGGAGGCGGCGAAGCTGCGCGCGGCGCGCCTGTTGTGGTCGCGCATCATGGCGGAATTCGGCGCTTCCGAGCGCAGCCAGATGCTGCGCACCCATTGCCAGACCTCCGGCGTCTCGCTGCAGGAACAGGATCCCTACAACAACGTCGTGCGCACCGCCTTCGAGGCGATGTCGGCAGCACTTGGCGGCACACAGTCGCTGCACACCAATTCGTTTGATGAGGCGATGGCATTGCCGACCGAGTTTTCGGCACGCATCGCCCGCAACACCCAGCTCATCCTGCAGCATGAGACCGGTGTCACCAATGTCGTCGATCCGCTCGCCGGTTCCTATTATGTCGAAGCGCTGACCGATCAACTCGCCAAGGAAGCATGGAAGCTGATCGAAGAGGTGGAAGAACTGGGCGGCATGACCAAGGCGGTCGCTACCGGCATGCCGAAGCTCCGCATAGAGGAAGCCGCAGCCGAGCGGCAGGCCAAGATCGACCGTGGCGAGGACGTGATCGTCGGCGTCAACAAGTACCGCCCGAAAAGTGCCGACGAGATCGACATTCTGAAAATCGACAACGCCAAGGTGCGTGAGAGCCAGATCGCCCGCATCAACCGCACCCGCAAGAACCGCGATGAGGAAAAGTGTCAGCAGGTGCTGACGAAACTTCAGGGCGTCGCCGGGACCGGAGGCGGTAACCTGCTGGAAGCCGCTGTCGAATGTGCCCGTGCCCGCGCTACCGTCGGCGAGATATCCATGGCGATGGAACAGGCGTGGGGCCGCCACGAGGCAGAAACGAAGATGGTTTCCGGCGTCTATGGCGATCTGTATCGCGGTGACGACCGCTTCCGCCATATCGCGAAGGATATCGAGGAGTTGGGCAGTCAGATCGGTCGTAAGCCGAAAGTGCTGGTCGTCAAGATGGGTCAGGACGGGCACGACCGTGGCGCAAAGGTGATCGCATCGGCATTTGCCGATCTGGGTTTCGACGTCGAGGTCGGACCGCTGTTCCAGACGCCGGAAGAGGCCGCCGACCTGGCGGTTTCATGTGCCGCCGATGTGATCGGCGTATCCTCGCACGCCGCCGGTCATCTGACGCTGGCTCCATTGCTGCTGAAGGAACTGGCAAAACGCGACGCCGCCGACAAGCTGGTGATCTGCGGTGGGGTGATCCCGTCGCAGGATTATGCCGAACTGAAGCAGGCGGGCGTCGCGGCGATCTACGGCCCCGGCACGAGCGTGCTGGACTCTGCCGAGAACCTGCTGGCGCTGCTGCGCGAGCGCCTGCGAGGCCGCAACCGGTAGCGAACCCGCCATGCGGCTGATATGAACAGCGGCAACCTGCTTAGGGGTTCCGCTGCCAATGTTCTTCATTCTTTCAAAAGTCTTCTGGGTGCTGGCACGCCCGCTCAACTTCATGTTCCTGTGCATGGTGATGGGAGCGGTGTTTCTGAGGCTCGGATGGCGCAGAACCGGGTGCATACTGTTTGCCATTGCGGCGATCTTTCTGGCCATGTTTGGCTTTACCCAACTTCCCGATCTGATCATCCACGAGATGGAGACCGCGATCCCCGCGCGCATGCCGGAAGAACCTCCAGCGGGAATCATCGTTCTTGGCGGCGGTCTCGGCGCCAACAATCAAACCACGGTGACCGGATACCATTTGCAGGAAGCATCCGACCGGATGATAACCGGCCTTGTGCTCAAGCGGCGCTTCCCTCAGGCAAGGCTGATCTACAGCGGTGGAACTCCTGCGCTGACCGGTGGAGACAGACCGGAAACCGATGCTGCAAGCGCGCTCGCCGCAGACCTGTTCGGGCCGGACTTCGCAATCGAATTCGAATCCCGGTCGCAGAACACCTGGCAGAACGCCGAATACACCGCGCGGATGCTTGGAGATGAGCGCAGCCGCCCCTTCCTTCTGGTAACCTCCGGCTTTCACATGCGCCGGGCGCTCGGATGCTTCCGCAAGGCAGGCGTCAATGTCTATCCCGTCCCCACCGATTTTCGCGCCGATGAGATATCCCCGCCGTTCCTCTCCGGCGACATGGCAGGGCAATTCCTCAAGCTCAATCTGGCGGTCAAGGAATTGTTCGGGCTCTTCTCCTACCGGCTCACAGGCAGGACCGACAGTTTCTAGGGCTCTCCCGCGCGCAGCCCGATTACGGCTTTTCACCGGCACACCGGCTTGATAAACCCCCGCAAACGAAACCGGCGCGCTGTTCCCAACGCAGCGCTGAAGGATAATTGGTTCATGCTTGCAGACAAATCGATACTCGTGACCGGGGGCACCGGCTCCTTCGGAAAGAAGTTCATCGGGCGTATTCTCGCCGACTATCCCAAGATCAAGCGGTTGGTGGTTTTTTCGCGCGACGAGTTGAAACAGTTCGACATGTCGCAGCAGTTCAGCCCCTCGGATTATCCAGGCCTACGCTACTTTCTTGGCGACATGCGCGACGCGCATCGGTTAACCCGCGCGCTTGAGGGTATTGATCTCGTCATCCACGCCGCCGCGCTGAAACAGGTGCCGGCCGCTGAATACAATCCGTTCGAGTTTATCAAGACAAACATCATTGGCGCGCAGAACCTGATCGACGCCTGCCTCGACAACGATGTCAAACAGGTGGTGGCGCTTTCGACCGACAAAGCGGCGGCACCGGTCAATCTGTATGGCGCAACCAAGCTGTGCTCGGACAAACTCTTCATCGCCGCCAACAACATTGTTGGCAAACGCGATCTACGCTTTTCGGTCGTACGCTACGGCAATGTCATGGGCAGCCGCGGATCGGTCATACCGTTCTTTCTGGCCAGGCGCGACACTGGTAGCCTGCCGATCACCGATCCGGCGATGACGCGCTTCAACATCACACTGGAAGACTCCGTCGAGATGGTCCTTTGGTCAATCGCCAATACTCGGGGTGGCGAGATCATCGTACCTAAGATACCGAGCTACCGGGTCACCGACCTGGCCGAGGCAATCGCACCGGGATGCGAGACGCCCGTCGTCGGAATCCGCCCGGGCGAGAAGGTGCACGAGGAAATGATCGTGCCCGCCGACTCGCTCAACACAGTCGATCTGGGCAAATATTACGCCATCCTCTCGCCGGTTGGCAGCATCAGCGTGGCGGACTATGCCGAACAAATGGGTGCAACACCGGTCGAACCTGACTTCCACTATTCCAGCGGCAAGAACGAGGACTTTCTGGATGTCGGGCAGTTGCGCGAACTGATCACCCGCCACGTAGACCCGTCATTCTCGGTCTGAATTCGTCGGACAAAAAAAGGCGGCCAACGCGCCAGGAGACAACGGTCAACCGCCAGTCATGGAAGTGGGGACAGGGAGGCATGAAAGTTTCACCCACCTCACATTTGCCAACATGCCCGATCAACCTTGCGCGGGACTTGCCTTATTTTCAGACATGCCCATGACAGCAGCAAGCGATTGGGCCGCCCCGATCAAAACGGGACGGCCTTGTGACGCTTGATGCTCCTGCCGGTTACGGCTGGCGATCCACGTAGACGATTTTGCGAGTCTGCGGATCAACCAGCACCGGCTGACCATTCACGTAGACGTACCGGTACTCGTAGTCGGGTACGGTCGTGAGCGTAACACTTTCAGGTACGCCAGCTCCGACCACGACTTCACCTTCCAGATAAACCGGCTCGACCTGATTGGAACGTACATAAGTACGGACCTGCTCAGGCGGTTTGACGGAAGAACCGATCGCCGCACCGGTTACACCACCGATGACGGCACCGACGGGCCCACCGATCAGCGCGCCGGTAATGGCACCGCCAGTCGCACCGACTGTAGCGTTTGCCGACTGCTGGTCGAATTGAACGGTCGGGACTTCAACCGTTGCAGGCGCGGATGAGATGACCACCTGTTCGCCGGAGAAGTCCGAACGCAGATAATCGGAATGCGCCCAACCGGTCGTACCGTTGTAGCTCACCTCACACCACTTGCGATCGGCCAAGCACCCATTCACAGACGCAGCGTCGGACGCCTTGATTGAGCCCACAACCTGGTACTGAGGTCCAGGTCCACTGCGAATATTCAGGTCAGTTGTCGCAACAGCTGAAAATTCGGCAAGGGCTGGCGAGGCTGCCAGTAGTCCGCCTGCAAGCGCGATTGCCGTTGTATTTATAAGATGTCTCATTTCGAAACTCCTCACATTGGTTATGCACCCCAGCTTCACCGGAGAAACTCAAACAGGCGGGAGAAGTTCCGCAGATAGCCGATCAATCTGCGACGATGCGGAGCAGGTTGATGGATAAACAGCCGGCTCCGCAGCTTGAAACTGATTTAACGATCTGATCAGGCTGCCTGCTTGCTGGCTTCCGCGCTGCGCGCCTTCGCTGTAGCGTCCGCCCACCACAGCAGATCTTCAAACATCGCCTTGGTGCCCGGCAGAATGGCATCCTCGATGTCGGAGATCGGACCGTTCGCGCCCATCGGATGAACCTTCATGAACTCACCGCCGCCAATGTGAACGCCTGCCCGCACTGGAACCATCTGCAGTTCGATACCTATGGTGCGCAGATGCTCGACGGCCCTTGCTCCACCCGTGCCGCCATAGCCGACGACTGCCATCGGTTTGCGGTTCCATTCGACATAGGCCTGATCAAGGGCGTTCTTGAGCACGCCCGGGATCGACCTGTTATATTCGGCGGTAACGAAGATGTAGCCGTCGAACTCCGCGATCTTCTTTTGCCACCTTACGGCGTTGGGATCTTGTGAAGGAGCCCAGGCGTTCGATGCCGCCTCGTTGAAGAAAGGCAAATCGAAATCACGCAGATCGATCAGCTCGATCTCCATTCCGCCGTGTTCCTTCGCTTTCTCCACGATCCATTGGGCAGGCTTCTCGCCAAACCTTGTCTCGCGTGTGGTGGAGATGATGACTGCTATCTTTGGCATAGTGGTTTCCCTGCTAGTGCTGGTATAAATTAGTAACCAGCGCTATATTGGTAATCGTTAGAATTCCGCAAGGAGGCACTTTCTTGATACCTGATAACCTGCATGAAACCGGCGACTGCCGGGCGATCAGCGAAATGCTCTCGCGCATCGGTGACAAATGGAGTGTGCTTGTGGTCACCTATCTTGGCGAGGGCAGCCTTCGCTTCAGTGAGTTACGGCGCCAGATTGGCAGCATTTCGCAAAAGATGCTGACCGTCACCTTGCGCAACCTCGAGCGCGACGGCTTCCTCACCCGCACGATCTTTCCCACCAGCCCGCCCGCGGTGGAGTATGAACTCACCGATCTGGGGCGCGAACTGCTCGTTCCCGTTCAGGGCATGGCGGATTGGGCGCGTGCCAACATGCACCGCATCAACGAATCTCGCGAACGGTTCGATTCCATGCTGGAGAAACGCTCGGCCTAGACCGGGGCAATCCCGCCACGCAAACTAGAGGTTCAAATTTACCCAAGCAGCGTTTCGGTTCGAAGATCGCACGCAAGCATCGACAAATGCGACGCCGAGCAGGCCGTCCCGCACGGTTGGGTAGATGACCGACTTGTCCGGCTTTGCTGCGCTCCTGCGCGCTTGGATCGCGGCGGCGGCTTCCGAATATATATTGGCGAAACCCTCCAGATAACCTTCCGGGTGACCGGGAGGAATGCGGGACATCCGCGCTGCGGCGTCTCCGGTTCCAGCCCCGCCGCGGGTCAGCAGCCGCTTCGGCTCTCCAAACGGTGTGAACCAGAGATAGTTCGGGTCCTCCTGTTTCCATTCAAGACCGCCCTTGGTTCCGTAGACACGCAGCTGCAACGCGTTCTCGTTGCCGGGCGCCACCTGACTTGACCAAAGCATGCCCCTTGCCCCGCCCTTGAAACGGAGCATCACATGGGCGTTGTCGTCCACCTGCCTCCCGGCAACGAAGGACTGCATGTCTGCAGCAAGCGATTCAAGTTCAAGACCGCTGACAAAACTGGCAAGATTGAACGCGTGCGTGCCGATGTCGCCGATTGAGCCCCCTGCTCCGGATCGCTCGGGGTCGGTGCGCCACTGCGCCTGCTTGTTGTCCATCTCCACGGTCAGCCAGTCCTGGGGATACTCGGCTTGCACCAGACGGATTTCGCCAAGTTCTCCGTTGGCCACCATTTCGCGCGCCTGCCGGACCATCGGATAACCGGTGTAGTTGTGGGTGAGCACGAACAGCGCTCCGGACTTCTCAGCCGCGGCTGCAAGCTTCTTGGCATCGGCTAGCGTCGAGGTGAGCGGCTTGTCGCAAATGACGTGGATTCCCCGCTTGAGAAACTCGCGTGCAGCCAGCCAATGCACATGGTTCGGCGTGACGATCGAGACAGCTTCTATGCCGTTCTTTAACCGTGCCTCGCGCTTGGCCATTTCGATGTAATCGGAGTAGACGCGATCTCCCGCAATACCGAGGTCAGCGCCGCTTGCTTTCGATTTCTCGGCCGTGGAACTGAAGCAGCCGGCGACCAGGTCGTAGTGGTCGTCAATTCTTGAAGCGATCCGGTGGACGCCGCCGATGAACGCATCGCGGCCGCCGCCGACCATGCCTAACCTGATGCGCGCCGATGATTGCGTTTCCTTGCCCTCGATTGCCATGTTCAACCTCCGATACCCAACATCCGGCGATTGGCCGCGTCGTCGGCGCCGCCCTCGGCGAAATCGTCAAACGCCCGCTCGGTAACGCGGATAATGTGGTCGCTCACAAACTGCGCGCCTTCCCTTGCGCCGTCTTCGGGGTGTTTTAGGCAGCACTCCCACTCCACGACGGCCCAGCCGTCGAAGTTGTTTGCTGCCATCTTGGAGAAGATCGCTCCGAAATCCACCTGGCCATCACCAAGTGAGCGGAAACGCCCGGCACGGTCCACCCAGGACTGATAGCCCGAATATACACCTTGCCGGCCCGTCGGATTGAACTCGGCATCCTTGACGTGGAACATCCGGATCCGGTCCTTGTAGATGTCGATATTGTCAAGATAGTCGAGGCACTGCAGCACATAGTGGCTGGGGTCGTACAGCATGTTGCAGCGCGCATGCCCGCCTACGCGCTC
>Ga0310345_10004191_pt1 | contig 13226 bp, 9 predicted proteins | sample HC15DNA20500_MG_FD_204667 | JGI IMG/M metagenome (GOLD analysis project Ga0310345, IMG submission 204667) | Marine microbial communities from station ALOHA, North Pacific Subtropical Gyre - HC15-DNA-20-500_MG | ecosystem: Environmental > Aquatic > Marine > Oceanic | place: Pacific Ocean: North... | reverse complement strand
TCTCAGTTCGGATTGGAGTCTGCAACTCGACTCCATGAAGGCGGAGTCGCTAGTAATCCCGGATCAGCAACGCCGGGGTGAATACGTTCCCGGGCCTTGTACACACCGCCCGTCACACCACGAAAGTTGGCAACACCCGAAGTCAGTGGCCCAACTCTTTGAGAGGGAGCTGCCGAAGGTGGGGTTGGCGATTGGGGTGAAGTCGTAACAAGGTAGCCGTACCGGAAGGTGCGGCTGGATCACCTCCTTTCTAAGGAGTACCGCCTCATACCAGGCTGGACGTATGTTCCAGTCGGGGGAGGCCACTCCCAGTTGATGCACTGGCGTGTCGTTCGGATCGACTGCATGGGCTCGCCCGTGTCGACGACCGGATTGACGGATTCGTCCTCTGTTCCGTTTTGAGGGAGTGCCATAGGCACCTCCTCGATGGTCGGTTGACTCCCCTCGGGGATTCCCGGCCATCCCGTGGTATCGGCCACTGCCGCCTTTGGGCGTCATGCCGACGCTGGCTGCCCGACGTCCTCGTCGACCTGGCCGGCTCCGCCTCTTGAGAACTGCACAGCGATCACGAGCATCTTCATCAATTGTCGATGTATTTTAATTTCCAAGCTACTAAGGGCCAACGGTGAATGCCTTGGCGCCTACTACCGAAGAAGGACGTGGACGGCTGCGAAAAGCCACGGTGAGCTGCCTATCGAGCTCCGACCCGTGGATGTCCGAATAGGGAAACCTGGTACCCGTCATGGGGTATCACGCCGGTCTGAACACATAGGGCCGGCCGAGGGAACCGGGTGAACTGAAACATCTCAGTAACCCGAGGAATGGAAAGCAACAGCGACTCCCCGAGTAGCGGCGAGCGAAACGGGAAGAGCCTAAACCGAGTCTGTGCCAAGCCTGACGGCGTTGCAGGCTCGGGGTCGTGGGACCGAATGGGAGGGGCGTCAGATCCTCCACGGAGTTACAAATCTGCCAGTTAGCAGAAGTGTTCTGGAAAGGCACGCCACAGCGGGTAATAGCCCCGTATGCGAAAACTGTGCAGACTCCGATTCGTGCTCCCGAGTAACACCGGATCCGGGAAAGCCGGTGTGAATCTGCGAGGACCACCTCGTAAGGCTAAGTATAGGTAGGCGACCGATAGTGAACTAGTACCGTGAGGGAAAGGTGAAAAGTACCCCGGGAGGGGAGTGAAATAGTACCTGAAACCGTTGGTCTACAATCAGTCAAAGCGTCGTCTCGAGCTTGCTCGAGGCCGCGATGGCGTGCCTTTTGAAGAATGAGCCAACGAGTTACGGTGTGTGGCAAGGTTAACCCGTGAGGGGAAGCCGGAGCGAAAGCGAGTCTGAACAGGGCGTTCAGTCGCATGCTGTAGACCCGAAGCCGAGTGATCTATCCATGGGCAGTGTGAAGCGGGGGTAAGACCCCGTGGAGGCGCGAACCGACCTAGGTTGAAAACTGGGCGGATGACCTGTGGATAGGGGTGAAAGGCCAATCAAACTCGGTGATAGCTGGTTCTCCGCGAAATGCATTTAGGTGCAGCGTCGCATGTTCAGCCATGGAGGTAGAGCACTGGATGGGTTAGGGGGCCTACAAGCTTACCAACCCCAGCCAAACTCCGAATGCCATGGCTCCAGAGTGCGGCAGTGAGTCCTCGGGGGATGAGCTTCGATGGACGAAAGGGAAACAGCCCAGACCGCCGACTAAGGTCCCTAAGTTGAAACTAAGTGGAAAACGAAGTGGGATCGCACAGACAGCCAGGATGTTGGCTTAGAAGCAGCCACCATTGAAAGAGTGCGTAACAGCTCACTGGTCGAGTGATCCCGCGCGGATAATGTAACGGGGCTCAAGTTTCACACCGAAGTCGCGGATTTCTGCCTTATGGCAGGAGTGGTAGCGGAGCGTCGAGTCTGGAGCGAAGCGGCGGTGGAAACCGTCGTGGACCGGGCTCGAGTGAGAATGTTGGTATGAGTAGCGAGAGAGGGGTGAGAAACCCCTCCGCCGGAAGTCCAAGGGTTCCTGGGGAAGGCTAATCCTCCCAGGGTGAGTCGGGAGCTAAGGCGAGGCCGAGAGGCGTAGTCGATGCACAACCGGTTGATATTCCGGTACCACTGGATGCGCGCCCAACGCCGATCCGCGGTTGCTAAGGGGATGTCCCGCCTTTCGAGGCTGGAAGGAACCGACCCACCGCGGCAAGGCGAGCGAAGCGGGGACGCAGGAAGGTAGGTGATCCCAGGCGATGGTTGTCCTGGGGCAAGCGTGTAGGCCGGGGCGTAGGTAAATCCGCTCCCCATAAAGGCTGAGACGTGATGCCGAGCCGTATTAGGCGAAGTCACTGATCCTATGCTGCCGAGAAAAGCCGCTAGCGAGCGCATCGAGTGCCCGTACCCCAAACCAACTCAGGTGGACAGGTAGAGAATACCAAGGCGATTGGGAGAACTATGGTTAAGGAACTCGGCAAATTACATCCGTAACTTCGGGAGAAGGATGACCTCATAAGGGTGAAAGACTTCGCGTCTTTAGCTCGAAGAGGTGGCACAGACCAGGGGAAAGCGACTGTTTACTAAAAACACAGCAGCGTGCTAAGTCCTAAGACGACGTATACGCTGTGACGCCTGCCCGGTGCTGGAAGGTTACGGGGAAGGGTTAGCCCTCGGGCGAAGCTCTGAACCTAAGCCCCAGTAAACGGCGGCCGTAACTATAACGGTCCTAAGGTAGCGAAATTCCTTGTCGGGTAAGTTCCGACCTGCACGAATGGCGTAACGACTTTCCCACTGTCTCAACCATAGACCCAGCGAAATTGAAGTACGAGTAAAGATGCTCGTTAGCTGCAGAAGGACGGAAAGACCCCGTGGACCTTTACTACAGCTTGGTATTGGTATTTGTTATATGTTGTGTAGGATAGGTGGGAGACTTTGAAGCGTTGGCGCTAGCCAATGTGGAGTCAACCTTGAAATACCACCCTGCGTTTGACGGATATCTAACCTAGGCCCGTTATCCGGGCTGGGAACAGTGCCAGGTGGGTAGTTTGACTGGGGCGGTCGCCTCCTAAAAAGTAACGGAGGCGCCCAAAGGTTCCCTCAGTCTGGTTGGCAATCAGACGTCGAGTGCAATGGCACAAGGGAGCTTGACTGCGAGACTTACAAGTCGAGCAGGTGCGAAAGCAGGGCATAGTGATCCGGCGGTTGCGTGTGGAAGCGCCGTCGCTCAACGGATAAAAGGTACCCCGGGGATAACAGGCTTATCTTCCCCAAGAGTCCATATCGACGGGAAGGTTTGGCACCTCGATGTCGGCTCATCGCATCCTGGGGCTGAAGCAGGTCCCAAGGGTTGGGCTGTTCGCCCATTAAAGCGGTACGCGAGCTGGGTTTAGAACGTCGTGAGACAGTTCGGTCCCTATCCTCTGCAGCCGTAGGAGATTTGAGGAAAGCTGTCCCTAGTACGAGAGGACCGGGACGGACGTAGCTCTCGTGTGCCAGTTGTTCCGCCAGGAGCATGGCTGGTTGGCGACCTACGGAAGGGATAACCGCTGAAAGCATCTAAGCGGGAAGCCTTTTTCAAGATGAGATCTCCCACCGGGAAACCGGGTAAGGCCCGTGGCAGACCACCACGTTGATAGGCCGGAGGTGTAAGCACGGCAACGTGTTCAGCCGACCGGTACTAATCGGCCGAGGGCTTGGTTACACATCGGCAATTGTCCGAGGTGTTCGTGATCGCTGTGGAGTACTGGAGAGGCCCACGGGCCTTCCTTGACAACAGATCGTGTCCCCGTCGCCTCGGCGGCAGGGGGCGCAACGGCTTTCGGTGGCGAAAGCGGTGGGGTCACACCCGTTCCCATTCCGAACACGGCAGTTAAGCCCGCCAGCGCCGATGGTACTTGGGCGGAGACGCCCTGGGAGAGTAGGACGCCGCCGGATTTCTCACTTCGGGCGAGGCCTTCGGGCCTCGCCCGAAGTTCGTTTTGGGCCCGCCTCGATCGAGGCCCGAGGGCCTCCGGACACCGAGGGAATCCGGTGGAGCGGGGGCTAGCGTCCCGTCATGGCTCCGCCTTCCGATGGTCGATCTCCGCGCTCCGGCGGGCGAAGCGGTGGTTCGAAGGGCGGTGGAGCCCAGCGGGGCCGGCAGGGCAGCGGGGGCCGGGCCGGACAGTCTGGAAAGGGTGGTCGTTCCGATGGTCGGGGTGGTTCGCGTGGGGGCCAGCAGGGTGGTCGTTCCGATGGTCGGGGTGGTTCGCGTGGGGGCCAGCAGGGTGGTCGTTCCGATGGTCGGGGTGGTTCGCGTGGGGGCCAGCAGGGTGGTCGTTCCGATGGTCGGGGTGGTTCGCGTGGGGGCCAGCAGGGTGGTCGTTCCGATGGTCGGGGTGGTCGTGACAGTTCGCGCGGGGGGCGCAACGGTGAACGGCCCGGTCGCGGTCGAAGGGACCAGGATGTCGGCCCGAAGGAGTGGGGAGGCGTGGCTCGTCGTAGTGCGGGCAGGTTCGATCGCGAGGAGTCCGAGGACCGTGCGGGTCGCGATGCACGGAGGGCCGAGCAGTCGACGCGTGTTCCGCCCATGGAGGCCGGTGAGGACCGCCTACGCAGCGAGGCCCAGAGGGCCGTCGAACGTGCCGGCACCATAGGACGCCGGAAACGTGCGAAGCCTCCCATCGATCGGCCCCCGCTTCCCGTGGCACCGGCCCGCCTTCCCGAGCCTGAAGCGATGTTCGTCCGGGCTCTCGGTGAACGGGCCGGTCGACGTGCCGCGTCCCGACTCGACGAGGCGGCCAGGGAGTTCGACGAGGACCACTTCGATGACGCCCGCCGCATCCTGGCCTCGCTCGACCAGCGGGCTCCAGACGTCGCCGAGGTGGTCGAACTCATGGGTCTGTCCCAGTACCGCCTGGGCCGGTATCACGCCGCGGCGAAGACGCTTGAACGGTTCCGGAGCCTGACCGGCAGCACGGAGCAGCATCCGGTGCTGGCCGACTGCTATCGCGCCCAGGGCCGGTGGGTGGACGTCGATGCGCTGTGGGAGGAGTTGCGTGAGCGCTCTCCCAGTGCCGCTCTCGTGACGGAGGGCCGCCTCGTCGCTGCGGGTGCGCTCGCCGACCAGGACCGGATCGCCGAAGCCGTTCACCTCCTTGAACGGGGGTGGACGGTCCCGAAGCGGCCCCGACCGCACCACCTGCGGCGCGCCTACTCCCTTGCCGACCTCTACGAGCGCTCCGGCGCGACCCCACGTGCCCGGGAACTGTTCGGCTGGCTGCGTCAGCATTCACCCGATTTGGCCGACGTGGTCCAGCGATTCGAGTCGCTGGGCTGAGGAGGCCCGGGATCTCCGATTGAAGTGCCGGAACGGGCGCCTCGGCAGTCGCTGAGGCGTAGGAATGTGCATCGTCAACGGGACACGAGCGGCGTATGGTGAACAGAGCCGGGTGTGGCCCGGCATGATCGCCCAGACCCTTCCCAGAGCGACCCTGAGGAGTCCCCAGGTGGATACTGCATCCCTGCTCGGCGATGACGCCGGCTACCTACTCGACCACGAAGCCACGGCAATCGGTTCGTCGGCTTTGACACTGCCGGGCCCCGACTTCGTCGACGACGTGCTCGCGGCGTCGGACCGCTCGTCACAGGTGCTGCGCAGCTTCCAGTCGCTGCTGGACCACGGTCGCCTGCGGGGCACCGGGTACGTGTCGATCCTTCCCGTCGACCAGGGCATCGAGCACTCGGCTGCGGCCTCCTTCGCGCCCAACCCCGCCTACTTCGATCCCTCCAACATCGTGGAGTTGGCGATCGAGGGCGGCTGCAACGCCGTCGCCTCGACCGTTGGCGTGCTGGGTTCCGTGTCGCGCCGCTACGCCCACCGCATCCCGTTCATCGTGAAGCTCAACCACAACGAACTGTTGACCCTGCCGAACAAGTTCGACCAGGTCATGTTCGGCTCGGTGGACCAGGCCTACGACCTCGGGGCGGCCGGCGTCGGGGCCACCATCTACTTCGGATCCGAGGAGTCCACCCGGCAGATCCAGGAGGTGAGCGAGGCGTTCGCCCGTGCCCACGAACTCGGCATGTTCACCGTGCTGTGGTGCTACCTGCGCAACTCCGGGTTCAAGGTCGACGGTGTCGACCATCATGCGTCCGCCGACCTCACCGGCCAGGCCAACCACCTCGGCGTCACGATCCAGGCCGACATCATCAAGCAGAAGTTGCCCGAGACCAACGGTGGCTACAACGCCCTGCCCGGCTTCGGCAAGACCCACCAGCTGGTCTACGACGAACTCACCACGGACCACCCGATCGACCTCTGCCGATGGCAGGTGGCCAACTGCTACATGGGTCGTATCGGCCTCATCAACAGCGGCGGCGCTTCGTCCGGCGCCAGTGACATGGCCGAGGCCGTGCGAACCGCTGTCATCAACAAGCGAGCTGGTGGCCTCGGCCTCATCTCGGGCCGCAAGGCCTTCCAACGCCCGATGGCCGAGGGCATCGAACTCCTCAACGCCATCCAGGACGTCTACCTCGACGCATCCGTCACGATCGCCTGAGACTGCGGCGAGGCGATAGGACACGGAGCCCACGTGCCACACGGAGACGGGTCGGCCGACACTTCGGTCGAGGAGTCCGGCGAGCCGGTGATCCTCGTCGACGAGCCCTCGCCGGGCGTCCGCCGGGTGACGATGAACCGTCCGGAGAAGCGCAACGCGCTCTTCCACCCCCTCCGGGGAGCCATCCTCGAGGCGCTGGTCGCCCATGACCGGGACGCCGATGTCCGCGTCACGATCATCCGGGGGGCGGGACCGTCGTTCTCCGCCGGCTACGACCTCGGAGGCGGCAACGTCGGCCACGAGTACCCGTACTACACACCCGGCGGCGAGGGCCAGTGGCCCCGCCATGTGACCGAGGGCTGGATGTCGATCTGGGACCTGGCCAAGCCGGTCATCGCCCAGGTCCACGGCTACTGCCTGGCGGGCGGGAGTGAGCTCGCCACCGGCTGTGACCTGGTCTACGTCGCAGAGGACGCCAGCATGGGGTATCCGGCGGTCCGGTTCGGAGTCCCGGACATGCACTTCCACGCATGGTTCCTGGGCATGCGCCGGGCCATGCAGATGATGCTGACCGGCGACTCCATCACGGGCCTCGAGGCCGTTGAACTGGGATGGGCCAATGCCGCGTTCCCGGCCGAGGACCTTGACGAAGCGGTCCTCGACGTGGCGCGACGCATCTGCGGGGTCCCGGCCGATCTGGTGCAACTCAACAAGCGGGCGGTCCACCGGCAGATGGAGCACATGGGGCTCCGGACGGGGCTCCGGGCCGGCACCGAACTCTGTGCGCTCGGCGTCCACACCGAGGCCATGTCGGAGTTCCTCTCCTCGATCCAGAGTGGAGGTCTGACCGAGGCGCTCCAGCAGCGCGACGAGCCCTTCGGCGACTACCGGACGGACCACGAGGTGCCGGGCGACGGAGACACCCGGGACTGACGGCGGCCCGGTTGCCGGGTGACCCATTGCACACCGTGAACCCTCCGTCGGTCCCGTTGAAGTCGGCCACGCACGATTAGGGTCACGGACCAGATGAGGAACCTGGCAACGGAGCCGGATCGGAGGTGGATCACGTGACCGAAACGGCTGCGGAGTCGCTGATCCCCGAGGTCGGGCGCATGGTCGTTCGGTTCGCCGGCGACTCGGGCGACGGCATGCAACTCACCGGCGAGCGGTTCACCTCGGCGAGTGCCCTGTTCGGCAACGACCTCTCCACCCTCCCTGAATACCCTGCCGAGATCCGCGCCCCGGCCGGAACGCTCGCCGGCGTCTCGGCCTTCCAGGTCCACATTTCGGACCACGACATCTTCACGCCCGGCGACGCCCCACACGTGCTGGTCGCCATGAACCCGGCGGCGCTCAGGGCCGAACTGGACACCCTGGTCGACGGTGGCACCGTGATCGTCAACGCCGACACCTTCGTCGAGCGCAACCTGACCAAGGCCGGCTATGACCATGACCCGTTGGAGGGCGCCGACCTCGACGCCTATCGGCTGGTCCGGGCGCCGATGACCTCGCTCACCAAGGAGGCCTGCAAGGAGTTGGGCGTGAAGCCCCGGGACGCAGAACGGTCCAAGAACTTCTTCGCCCTCGGTCTGCTCTCGTGGATGTACAGCCGTCCCATCGAGCCGACCATCGAGTGGATCGAGGCCAAGTTCAAGGGCCGTGACCTGATCATCGCTGCCAACAAGGCTGCCTTCAATGCCGGCCACGCCTACGGTGAGACCGCCGAGTTGTCCGATCATCAGGTGATTGTGCGTCCCGCCGAAATGCCGGCCGGCACCTACACCAACATCAACGGCAACACGGCGCTGGCCTGGGGCCTCGTAGCCGCTGGGCAACTCTCGGGCCTGCCCGTCTTCCTCGGCTCCTATCCGATCACACCGGCGTCAGACATCCTCCACGAACTGTCCCGGCACAAGGAGTTCGGCGTGACGACCTTCCAGGCCGAGGACGAGATCGCAGCGGTCGGCTCTGCGCTGGGTGCGGCCTACGGCGGCCATCTGGGGGTCACCACGACGAGTGGTCCCGGCATGGCGCTCAAGGCGGAGACCATCGGCCTCGCGGTCAGCCTCGAACTGCCGCTGGTCATCGTCAACATCCAGCGTGGCGGTCCGTCGACCGGTCTGCCGACCAAGACCGAAGCGGCCGACCTGATGATGGCCATGTACGGACGCCACGGTGAGTCGCCAATGCCGGTGATCGCCGCCAAGACGCCGGCCGACTGCTTCGACCAGGCCATCGAGGCCGCCCGCATCGCCACCCAATACCGGACCCCGGTGATACTGCTGTCCGATGGCTACCTGGGCAACAGTTCCGAGCCTTGGCTTCTGCCCGACGTCGACGACCTCGAGCCGTTCCCGGTCGAGTTCGCGAGCGGCTTCAACCAGGTCGACGAGGAGGGCAACGAGATCTTCTGGCCGTACCTGCGCGACGAGAAGATGGCTCGTCCCTGGGCCATCCCCGGCACGCCGGACCTGATGCATCGAATCGGCGGTCTCGAGAAGGAGGACGGTTCGGGGAACGTCTCCTACGACGGCGCTAACCATGCCCACATGATCGCCGTGCGTGCAGAGCGCATCGCCCGCATCCCGGTCCCCGACGCGGAGGTCTGTGGCGATGCCGACGCCGACGTGCTCGTCGTCGGCTGGGGCTCGACGTGGGGTGCGATCGCCGCCGCCGTCCGGAGGATCCGCAACGGTGGCCGGAAGGTCGCCCACGTGCACCTGACCCACCTCAACCCGATGCCGGCGAACCTCGGTGAGGTCCTCTCGGGATTTTCGACGGTCCTGGTCCCGGAGATGAACCTCGGGCAGCTCGTCCGGATACTGCGCGACGAATACCTCGTCGATGCCCGGCCCGTGAACAAGGTGACCGGCCAGCCCTTCACGCCTGCCGAACTCCAGCAGGTGATCTTGAGCGAACTCGGAGACGACACCTGATGACCGACACGCTGATTCCGGAGGGAGGCTCAGGGGACGTGCCCCCCACGACCCGTGCCGACTGGCAGAGCGACCAGGAGGTCCGCTGGTGCCCGGGCTGTGGCGACTACTCGATCCTGACCGCCCTCCAACTGCTCATGCCCGATCTCGGCGTCCGCCGCGAGAAGACCGTGTTCGTGTCCGGGATCGGGTGCGCCGCCCGGTTCCCCTACTACATGGACACCTACGGGATGCATTCGATCCACGGCCGCGCACCCGCCATCGCCACGGGCCTGGCGCTGGCGCGTCCGGACCTCGACGTCTGGGTGGTCGGCGGAGACGGCGACATGCTCTCAATCGGGGGCAACCACCTGATCCATGCCCTACGGCGGAACATCGACATCAACATCCTGTTGTTCAACAACCAGATCTACGGACTGACCAAGGGCCAGTTCTCGCCGACCAGCGAGAGGGGCAAGGTCACCAAGTCGTCGCCGATCGGGTCGTGCGCAACCCCCTTCAACCCGGTGAGCGTGGCGATCGGCGCCGAGGCCAGTTTCGTGGCCCGCACCCATGACTTGGATCGGCACCACATGCAGGAGGTCTTCCGGCGCGCCTACGAGCACCCGGGCGCTTCCTTTGTCGAGGTGTACCAGAACTGCAACGTCTTCAACGACGGCGCCTTCGAGACCATCACCAAGAAGGCCGTCCGCGACGACATGCTCATCCCACTGGTTCACGGCGAGCCGATCCGATTCGGGTCGGAGGGCCAGTTCGGGGTGGCTCGCCACGACGGTGGCGTCGAGATCGTCGACGTCGCCGACGTCGGTGTCGACGCTCTGCTCGTGCACGACGAGGCCCGGCCCGACCCGTCCACGTCCTTCGCGCTGTCCCGCCTCGCAGAGAGCCCCGACCGGCCGACGCCGATGGGCGTGTACCGGGCCGTCGATCGCGGCGAGTACGGGGCGGCCATGCACGCCCAGGTCGACCAGATGGCGGGCAGCAGGGGCAAGGGTGACCTGAAGGCGCTTCTGCACTCGTTGCCCACCTGGACCGTCTGACCCCACCGACGGGGGAGCAGACTGTCGGACATGGCCTGGGCGTTAGATCTGGACGGCGTGGTGTGGCTCGGCACCGAGGGCATTCCCGGTGCTGCCGACTCCGTGGCCGCTCTTCAGGACGCCGGTGAGACGGTCCTCTTCGTCACCAACAACTCTGGCCGTCGTGTCGTGGACGTCGAGGCCAAGTTGGCCGGCCACGGCATCGAAGCCCGCGGTGGCGTCATCACCTCGGGCATGGCGGCGGCGGCGATGGTCCAGCCGGGTGAGGTGGTGCTCGGCATGTGCGGACCCGGCGCCAAGGAGGAACTCGAGGCGGCGGGGGCGATCGTCGTCCGGGACGGCCCGGTCGACACGGTCGTCGTCGGCATCCACGAGGACTTCGACTACTGGCGACTGACGGCCGGTGTCCAGGCCATCTCCGGTGGTGCACGGTTCCTGGCCACGAACGAGGACGTCACCTATCCGGCGCACGACGGCATCCGGCCGGGTGCCGGTTCGATCGTGGCGGCGCTCGTCGCTGCCACCGGGGTGATCCCGGTCGTGGCCGGCAAGCCACACCGGCCGATTTGCGAGGTGGTGCTCGATCGGGCCGCAGAGGGGGGCATCGTCGTCGGGGACCGGCCGGACACCGACGGCCTGCTCGCACGGGCCCTGGGCTGGAAGTTCGCCCTGGTCCTGAGCGGGGTGACCACCGAGGCCGACCTCCCGACCGACCCGGAGCCCGACATCGTGGCGATCGACCTGCCCTCGTTGGTGAAGGCGCACCTGGGGTGAGCGGTCGATGAGCGTCCGTCGTCGCCTCGACCAGGAGATGCTGCGCAGGGGGCTTGCCGAGAGCCGGACCCGGGCGCAGGACCTGATCGACGCCGGACGCGTCACCGTCGACGGGGCACCCGCCGACAAGGCGGCACGCCGGGTGGCCGCCGGACAGGCCGTCGTCGTCGCCGGTCCGCCGCCGAGGTTCGTGGGGCGCGGCGGCGAGAAGCTCGATGCGGCGCTGTCGAGGTTTACGATCGAGGTGGCCGGTCGCCGGGTGGTGGACGTCGGTTCGAGCACCGGCGGCTTCACCGACTGCCTGCTGCAGCGGGGTGCCGGGTCCGTCGTGGCGATCGATGTGGGTCGGGGGCAACTCCACCAACGGCTGCGTGACGATGGCCGGGTCACCGTTCGTGAGCGGACCGACATCCGGGACGTGGAGCCCGCCGGTGTCGGTGCCCCATTCGACCTCCTCGTCGCCGACCTGTCCTTCATCTCGTTGGCCACGGTGATGCCGAGCCTGGTCGCCCTGGTCGGGGAGGGGTTGCCGATGGTGCTCCTGGTCAAGCCCCAGTTCGAGGCGGGACGGGAGGAGGCAGACCGCGGCCGGGGGGTCATCCGGGACCCGGAGGTCTGGCATCGCGTACTCGAGAGGACGCACCGGTCGGTTTGCGACGCTGGAGCCGCCATCATGGACGGCATGGTGTCGCCGATCACGGGTGCAGAGGGGAACGTCGAGTTCCTCGTCCACGCGACCGTCGGGGTCGTGGAGGGTCCGTTCGACATCACCCGACTGGTGGCGTCAGTCGTTGGCGACGACTCGGAGCCCGGCTGATGGCGACGCTCGGCCTCGTGGTCCATGAGGGACGTGAGGCAGCCGTGGTGCAGGCCGACGACCTCGGGGAAAGGCTCTCCGCGGAGGGACACGAGGTCCGGCGCCTGACCGAACCCGGCGGAGCCGACGGCCTCGACCTGGTCGTGAGCCTCGGTGGCGACGGCTCGATCCTGCGTGCCGTGAACCTCCTCGACGGTCGACCGGTGCCGGTGCTGGGCGTCAACTTCGGCCAGCTCGGCTATCTCACCGCCTGTGAGCCCGACGACGTCGATGTTGCCGTCAGCCGCGTGCTGTCGGGCGAACACGACATCGAGGAAAGGATGATGCTCGCCGTCGAGGTCCGCCGGGCCGATGGCACGGTCGTCGGCAGCGACCACGGGCTGAACGAGTTGGTGGTCGAACGGACCGGGCACACCATCCGGCTGGGCCTGTCGTTCGACGGCTCCTTCTTCACCTCGTATGCCGCAGACGGACTCATCGTGGCGACGCCCACCGGTTCGACGGCCTACGCCTTCTCCGCACGTGGGCCGATCGTGGACGCCCTGCACCGGTCGCTCCAAATCACGCCGGTTTCCGCCCACATGCTGTTCGACCGCACGCTCGTGGTCGGCCCGGAGACCGAGATCACCCTCGGGGTCCTCGGCGACCGTCCGGCGACGTGCACGGTCGACGGCCGGGAGGTCGCTCCGCTCGATCCCGGAGACCTCGTGGTGTGCACTGCCAGCGAGCGGACGGCGAGGCTCGTGACCTTCGGCGGGCGCGGCTTCGAGCGGGTACTCAAGGCCAAGTTCGGCCTCGAGGACCGCTAGCGGCGGAACCCTTTCCGGTCGGGTATCAGGCGGGGATGACCACGGCCATGCCCGGGTTCCGCGCGTGCCGCAAGTTCTACCGGTAGGTTGGCGTTCCGTGACCAAACACATCTTCGTCACGGGCGGCGTTGCCAGTTCGCTCGGAAAGGGCCTCACTGCCGCCTCCCTGGGCCGCCTCCTCAAGCAGCGGGGACTCCGGGTCCTGATCCAGAAGTTGGACCCGTACATCAACGTCGATCCGGGAACCATGAACCCGTTCGAGCACGGCGAGGTCTTCGTCACCGACGACGGTGGCGAGACCGACCTCGACCTCGGCCACTACGAGCGGTTCAT
>Ga0310345_10004190_pt1 | contig 13228 bp, 12 predicted proteins | sample HC15DNA20500_MG_FD_204667 | JGI IMG/M metagenome (GOLD analysis project Ga0310345, IMG submission 204667) | Marine microbial communities from station ALOHA, North Pacific Subtropical Gyre - HC15-DNA-20-500_MG | ecosystem: Environmental > Aquatic > Marine > Oceanic | place: Pacific Ocean: North... | reverse complement strand
AGCAGCAATTAATTTTGATACAGCGTGAGGACCTGGAGTTAAGTATAACCCATCACCAACTTTTTTGTAAGGTATTCCAAGTTCATCCCAAATTTTTTGTGCAGGTGCTCTAACAGTGACTGGATTCATCATATATCCTCCCAACCAGTAACCACCACCAAGATAGTTATTTTGTTCAATAACTAAAATTTTGTAACCCATCAACGATAATTCACGCGCAGCAGTTAGCCCTGCAGGACCTGCACCAATAATTATTACATCACATTCAGCCCTGTCTTGTAAAACATCATAGAATTCCTTAGCAATAGCACGTGTTATCTCAACTTCCTTTACGTCAGCAAAAATTTTTCCCGGTCGTTGTTCATTAACAGATTCTTGCACAAATGCACATCATTACAAGCGCTTAATAGTTTTTCTTAAGTAAAAATTAGGCAGTACTAATACAAAATCATTATACAGGCAATTAACTGCATGATTATTTGTTACGTCGGTCAAAATTCCTATTGTCTAAAATTTATATCTGGAGTTTTATAAAATAATTGAAGATGGCACAACAGCTAAGACCATCAAAATCGGCTTCAAAAAAGCCAAAGATTGATTGGTCGCGAAGAGAGGAAGCGGATAACTTTGCCCGCACGGTAAAGCTTTACCGACAGGGCAAAATTGATCATGATAATTTTAGACGTTTTCGTTTGCAACATGGTGCATATGGTACAAGAATGACCGATGATTATGCAATGGTTAGAATTAAAATTCCTGCAGGTCAGATTTACCCGTACCAATTGGAAAAGATTGCCCAGCTAAGCGAGATGTATTCAATCGGTAGCGCACATATATCAACTAGAGAGAACGTTCAACTACACTGGGTTGTTCTTGAAGATGTTTCAGAAATCATGCATGGGCTTGCGGATGTTGGGCTGACTTCCCGTGAAGCATGTGGTAATACAGTTAGAAATGTTATGTGTAGCCCTTTGTCAGGAGTTTGTAATGATGAGGCATTTGACGCAACACCATATGCAATTGCAACTGCAAGATTTCTTCTAAGAAATCCACTAAACCAAGCATTACCACGAAAATTCAAGTTCAATTTTTCTTGCTGTGAAAAACATGGGATGACTAGGATAGTCGATGTGGGATTAATTCCTCAAATTAGAGAACTTGATGGGAAAAAACAGCGTGGCTTCAAAATATTTCTTGGCGGTGGTCTTGGAAACAAATCATTTGTGGGACACCAGCTTGAGGATTTTACATCGGAAGAAGATCTTTTATACACATCAATAGCTGTTCTACAAATTTTTGATAGGATGGGTAATAGAAAGAACATGGCTAGGAACAGAATGCGTTACCTTGTTGATGAAATGGGCTGGGATAGATTCAAGAATTTGATTCTAAAGCAGCGAACAATCGTCAGGGCAACACAATCAGTCATTGTAAGATTAAACATTAACCAGAAACCAAATGAAATTAAAAGACCTATTTCTGTTTCCAGTGAAAGTGGTTCAATACCTGACGGCTATGCACGGTGGCTTAAGACTACTACCTACAAACAAAAACAGGAAGAGTATACGGCTGTTTTTGTTACACTTGAATCCGGAGATATGACTGCAAACCAACTTCGTGCTATGGCAGAAATCACTAAGGACTTTTCAGCTGAAGGTTTTGCACGCAATGGTTTCTCACAAGATATTATACTTAGATACGTACATGAAAGTGAATTACCAAATCTTTACTCTAGGTTACTTGAAGCAGGTTTAGCAAATTCGGGTTCACTGACCATGGCCTCATCTGTTGGTTGTTCTGGCACTTCATCTTGTAACCTGGCTCTTACAAACTCTCATAGATTGGCAAAAGAGATTCAACGGAAATTCTTGGAGTTAAAACTAGATCAAGACGACGATTTAAGGGATGCATCAATTAAGATTAGCGGATGTCCAAATTCTTGTGGTCAACATGAAATTGCTACCATTGGTTTCTTTGGCGGCGGTGCAAGAGTAGGTAAGGACATGTACCCTAACTATAGCATGTCTTTGGGTGGCAGATTTGATGAAAAATCCATGCTTGGTGTTACATGTATGAGGGTACCAGTAAAACGTACCATACCTGTTATCTTAAAGATCATTGAACTCTATAAGAAAAACAAACAACCCAGTGATACTTTCTCTAGCTGGATTGATAGGATTGTACATGGTAATGAATCATCGGAAATAAAATCTGTTGGGGATATGAAAAAAATCCTTTCACCACTAGTTATTCCACCGTCTAAGGACGAAGATCCAGACTTTTACGCTGATTATGGAAGTGATACTAGTTATCATACAGTTACGGGTAAAGGTGAATGTGCAGCTTGAGCAATGAAATTACATCACCAACTATAGATCTGGATGCAGTTAGATCAAAAATGAATAATGGTTCTTTAAGACTGGTAGATGTGAGGCGTGAGGAAGATTACAATCAGGGACATATTCCTAACGCAGTAAACTTGCCACTTGCAAATCTTTTGTCTGATGACTCACCAGAAAGCATTGTAAAACTATTTGAAGCCATGGGAATCGCAGATGATACTGTAGTTGTTGTTTATGATGATACGTTTGGAGCTTTAGCATCAAGAGTGGCTTGGTCTCTTCAATACATAGGACACAAAAATGTTGCACTGCTTGAGGTAACTTATTCACAATGGAAAGAACTTGGTCTTAAAACAGGTACAGAAAAACCAAATATCAAGCCTACAAAACATTCACTTAACTTAAATCCTGAGATTATGGCTACTGCAGAATATCTAGAAAATGCAAAGGAAAAAGACAATGTTATTCTGATAGATAACAGGGAACGACTCAACTTTTTAGAACAACATATTCCTGGCTCAATTAACATACCATATAGAACACTAGCAACTGACGGAAAAATTTTGAGAACAAAAGAAAGCATGAGAAACCTCTTGAAAAACAGAGGAATTCCGGAAGATGCTGAGATTATAACATATTGTGGTAGCGTTGGAACACTATCAGGTTTAGCATATTATGCTCTCAAATCTATAGGTGTTCCAAACGTAAAGCTTTACGTTAACTCATTTAAGGAATGGAAAAAACTTGAGAAACCTATTGGCAAACAAGATAACGCTAGTTACTGGGATCTTTCTGCAGAATAACCTAAAATTAATTACTAGCCAAATTACTACGAAGTTTTTTTGTAACAGAAACTTCCATGTCATCAAGTAATGCTAATATTTTTTTCTTATTGTCTAGTAAAAAGTCCAATCCTTTGTCCTTCAGTCTTATTTTAAATAACCTGATTTCTCTATGTTCCTCTAAAAAGTCGTCTATCATTTCCTGTCCACATTTTTCGGGATTGATAAATAGATTACAATACTCCATAGTTTTTTCTAGCTCCTCGTCTCCAATTGTTGTTTTTATCAGCTGAATTGCTTCGGCTAGATTTTTTAGATCTTTTACTGGCTTTGGTAGAGATTTCCTTGGTATTCCTAACATACCTCTTTTTGTTGTTCCAACCTTGTTTGCCACTTCAGTAACTAAATCATATGTATCCACGGTACTCCACACTTTTCTTATCTCATGTTTTACAACTAGTCCTTTTCTCATTAATCTGTCCAAGCATTTCAATACATCCTCTTTATCCAAGAATGTTGTCCATACTATTGAACCAATTGTATGATAACCTTGACGCAGTGATTCGATTACAACTACTTCGACAATTCTTTTGAACCCTTCCTCAAGTCTCACATTCATGAAATCCTTGTCTTTCACAGCACGTTTTGCATTTTTAACATCGATTTCAATTGAACGAATAAGAGCGTCAAGTGATTGAGGAACCTCGCTTAGCATAGAAAGATAACATGCTCTGTTATACCACGCCATACCAAATGTTGGATCAGAGTCGATTGCCTTATCCGCACAATCTAGCGCTTTTCCATAACTCTTACGTTCATAATATACCAAACTTTTAAGATTCCATGCATCTGCATTTGTTACATCAATATCTAGGACCTTATCATACGCTCTCATCGATTCTGTATAGTCCTCCAAGTGAAATCTAGCATAGCCTAACTTCAAAAGCGCATCAACATCATTTGGCTCTATTCTTAAAAGCATCTGGAATGTATGAGAAGCATCTTCAAGTTTCAAATCAGCCATAAGATTAATGCCCTTGCTGAACAGTTTTTTACGGTTATAGTCTACATCGGTTAGACTTGTCTCGTCTTTTTTAGCAATCTCATCCTTGGTTGATTTGAGAGAATTAGATGGTTTTTTGGATATCTTTTTTTCTTCTGATTTTTTAGTGATTGTATCAATCTTGTCAGAGGACTTCGATTCTTTCTCCATTATTTTTTTCCTTTTTAGGAATAATTCTGGAACATCGTTCGTATTATCAGAGTCATCTGAGGATTCATTCATTATATTTTCAATATGGTGACATATCTAGATAAATACTCTTTGATAATAATCAAAATTTTCACTTTTTACGCTGAAAAATATAAAAATACTTCAACTTAACAAGGTCAATATTGCCTAAAAAAATCGAAGTGTCAGGTCCGTCACCATTTGGATCATCCACTGGTGTTTTTGAGGCTGAAATTTTTATAACTGCAAACAAGCCTTCGGATGATAATATTAGAAATCAAACATTTGATTCATTATGGAAAGACACTTTTCATCTCACTGCAAGCAATGGCGGTTTTTCTGAAATTCTAGGAAGTGATAGCAATCCTATTTCTGCTAATGTGTTTAAGCATGATTCAGTTTGGATTATAGTCAAAGATCAATTTTCTTCCTCGCATGTTTCGTTTGAATTTAACATTTCTGAAAAAATTGAGGATATAAAATCAGTAAATACTACCTCAGAGCCACACGTAAACAAAAAACAGATTACATTACCTCCCAAACCTGGCCCACGTGGTTACATTGGTCCACCTGGTGAGAAGGGAAGATCTGGTACTATTGGAGCATCAGGCGATAAAGGTGACAAAGGTGACAAAGGTCCTATTGGCAACCAAGGTGATAAGGGTGACAAGGGACAAGCTGGTGACAAAGGAGACAAGGGTGTTACTGGATCAGCTGGTGACAAAGGCAAAACAGGAGAAACAGGACCTCCTGGTATTCAGGGTGATAAAGGGATTCAGGGACCAACTGGTGACAAAGGAGACAAGGGTGTCACTGGACCAATCGGTAACAAAGGTCCATTGGGTCCTCAAGGTCCACTTGGTGACAAAGGACTGACTGGAATTCCTGGACCACAAGGTGAAAAAGGAGTTCGTGGTCCGCTTGGTCCACAAGGAGAACGTGGTCCACCAGGCAAATCTGGTCCAACAGGTCCTCCGGGTCCACAAGGAGTTCAGGGTCCTCAAGGTGCCCCTGGAATTACTGGTCCTACAGGACCAGCTGGCGAAATGGGTCCACCTGGCGATAAGGGTGAAGTTGGCCCTCCCGGTCCGCGAGGTCCACCAGGTCCACCTGGAGAAAGTGGAACTACTGGTGGAATATCTGACGAAGCAAAAACATTGATCAAAGATCTACTAGAAGTATTAGCCTCTAAAAACATCATTACCACTGAAGAGCAAATTAAGCTTTCTAGTTATCTATACTAGGCGAAGTTAAGATGAGCGAAATACCAAATAAAATAGAATTTAAAATGTTGGATCATCAAAGATTAGAAAATGATTTTGTTTCATTTAAGCTTGAAGATGGAACCATTGTAAAAGTGAAAGTTGATTTAGACAGGGTTGGAATTGCTACAAACTTTACAAATCCTGACGGCACACCACATTATGCAATCAACACTTCAGTCAAATTATCTATTATACCAAAAAACAAAAAATTTTTGGTTGAAAAAAAATCAGTCAAAGGAAAACAAAGTTCCCCTCCAAACCAAATGTTTAGCTGAGTTTTTGATATTTACCTGATTTTTATTATGGTTAGAACATCTTCATCCAGCAGAACATGATTTAAGCCTACTCTCTGCCCGCCAAATTTTACACTTTTGCCCCACACAAGTCCATACCTAAAATCTTTCCTTAATTTCCTATGCAATTTGTTGCATACGTCTAAAACAGAATTCCCATTCCTGACAATCAAGGGTTCTTTGTAGTCTGTTTTACCACCTTTTGGGCGCAAATAAATTCTAATAAACTGTAATTCGTCATACAATCTGTCCCTTAATTCTTCAATGTTGATATTCGCATCAGCGGAAACTGGAATAAATTCAGTCTTAATTTTTTTTGACGTTTTTTTAAGAAATTTTTTATCAACCAAATCAATTTTATTTAAAATTGTAATTGCCTTTGCATATGTTTTATTACCTGTAATAAAATCTACTAATTGCTCAGAATCAATATCCTCACGAATTACAACTCTTGCACTCGTATATCCATAAACATTAAGAATGTCTTTGAGAAGTCTTATTGACATTTTTTTTAGTTTAACCTGCTGCGCAACTGCAATTCCACCAGTTGTGGATTTTTCAATCACAATATTTGGTGGGTTTTGATTTAATTTAATACCTATATTTGATAATTCATTTATTAAGACATCTTCGTGATAAGGCTGAAAGATATCAAGTACTAATAGTACAATGTCAGCACTTCTTGCTACTGACAAAATTCTTTTTCCAAGACCTCGACCGCTTGACGCCCCCTTGATTATCCCTGGTAGATCAAGCATCTGAATTTTTGCACCACGATATTCCATGACACCAGGAACAACTGTAGTAGTAGTAAACTGAAATGCGCCTATGGATGATTTTGAGCCTGTTAGCCTATTAAGTAACGTTGATTTTCCAACACTAGGGAGTCCAATAAAAACAACCGTAGCATCTCCGCTCCTTTTTACATCAAATCCATCTGTTTTTTTAGCACTTTTTTTGATTTGAATTGTTTCCTGTTCTCTTTTCAGTTTTGCAATTTTTGCCTTTAACAGTCCAATGTGGTGCTCTGTTGCCTTATTGAGTTGTGTTCTTGTAATTTCATCCTGAATGGCTTTAATCTTTTCAGGCACGCCCATAATCTATTCGCAGAACGTTTCAGTTATTATGCGCTATGATTCAAAAATATTGCTTGAAAAAAAAGACATTTGCATTTGACATTGATGGAACAATCACTTTGAATGGTATGGGAACAATTAATCTCGAGGTGCTGTCCAGATTGCGTTCTTTGAAAAATGAAGGTCACAATGTGGTTCCCGTAACAGGAAGATCTTCCGTGGAGGGATACATACTTTCAATATTTGGTGGACTGACACACATGGCAGTTGGCGAAAATGGTGGGTGTATAACTTATGGTGATAAAATTCAGCACAAATTACTTGGGAACAAGGGTGAATGCATTCATGCTCTTGCAACTATTCAATCAAGTATAGATATAGAAATAAAAGAAAAACCTGTTCTGCCTAGGATGACAGAGGTTGTGTTAGAACGAACCTTTGAGATCGATAAAGCCCAAAAAATAATAGATCTGGAGAATCTTAATGTGGTTTTAACTGATAGTGGTTATGCTTATCACATAAATTCCAAAGGTGTTAACAAAGGTTCTGGATTTTTAGAGGCGATAAAGATACTTGATGTAGATTTGAATGACGTAATTGCTATAGGTGATAGTGAAACTGATATCCCATTGTTCAAAATAGTGGGAAATAGTATTGCTGTCTCAAATTCCAATGAAAATCTAAAAAAAATAGCTAAAATTGTTACAACCAAGAAATCAGGAGAAGGTGTTCTTGAAGGGTTAGATAGTATATTATCTGAAAATTGATGGAGTATGGTACTTCTTAACATCATAAACCACGTGAGGGAAAACATTTCAAAAATAATTTTGGAAAAAGGATATGGCGAAGTGAATTTTGTTGTAGAACCATCTAGGAGTGGCTTTGGTGATATTACTTGTAATGTAGCATTTTTGCTAGCAAAAAATCTGAAAAAGACTCCACAGGAAATTGCTCAAGAATTGGCATCTGCATATGATACTAGTCTAAACAATGAATTAGATAAAGTTGAGGCGCATCAAAGCGGTTACCTCAATTTTTTTCTTGATATACACCCATTCAATAAAGCTGTTTTACTAGAATCTCAGAAGGAGAATTATGGAAGTATAGACATTGGAAAAAATTCTAAACTTGTGGTTGAACATACATCAGTTAATCCAAACAAGGCTTTACACATCGGACATCTAAGAAATGTTACAATTGGAGATGCAGTTTCTAGAATTCTTTCAAAAGTAAATTATGATGTTAAAGTTTTGAACTATATTGATGATTCAGGCCTTCAGGTGGCAGACCTAATTGTCGGTTTTAAGTTCGGAGGGTTTTCAGAAACTCAACCAGATGGGGAAAAATTTGCTAACTATTGTGGTGATACGGTTTATGTTAAAACTACTGCAAAATATGAAAATGATAAAGAATTAGAATCTAGACGGCTTGAAATTTTAAAAGAATTAGAGGACCCAACATCTGAAACTGCAAAATTTGGGAAAACAATAACTAGAAAAATTTTATCTGATCAACTAGATACTGTTTGGAATCTTGGTGTTTCATATGATTGTTTGAATTTTGAATCTGATATTTTATATTCAAAGCTCTGGGAAAAAGTATTCGCGAGAATGAAATCTGAAAATCTTACACATCTTGAAGATCAAGGTGATAATACAGGTTGTTGGGTACTTCCAATTGAAAATGGTGATGATAAGATACTTGTTAGAAGTAATGGAGTTGCCACATATGTTGCAAAGGACATACCATATGCAGCTTGGAAACTTGGTGTATTAAATGACCCATTCAATTATGCAAAATATACTACACAATCAAATGGTAAAGTATTGTATGAAACAATACTTGATGAAACACAAATACCAAAGCAATCTTTTGCTGCTAACAAGGTCATAACAGTTATTGATAATAGACAAACTAACCTTCAAAAAATTGTTACTGACATTATGTCAAAATTTAATCCAGAGAGTTCTTATGTTCATCTTGGTTATGAGGCAGTTACACTAAGCTCTGAAACTGCAAAATTTCTTGGTAATAAAACCGATGGTAGGGAGGTACAGATGTCAGGTAGAAAAGGTCTTTACATTAATGCGGACGAAATGATTGAAAAACTTGAAAAACGCATTTATCTTGAATCAAAAGAAAGGAATACCAGTCTAGATGATGTATCACTCAACGATGCTAACGGAACAATAAGATATGAATTGATTAAACCTGATCTTGATAAAATTATTACATTTGATATCAATACATCACTAAAGCTTGAGGGAGATACTTGTAGTTACATTCAATATTCATGTGTCAGAGCTGCTAGAATATTAGAAAAATCAGATAAAAAACCGGATTTTAATGCATTATTTGATCAATTGAATGCTGAACACGATCTAAATCTTATTAAACAGATTGGAATGTTTGAGATTTTTGTTAATGATGCGGCCAAAAATTATTCTCCAAAAGTTATTGCAAAATATTGTTATAGTTTAGCTGTTACATTTTCCTCATTTTATGAACATGTTAAAGTTTTGAAAGCTGAGACACCAGAATTGGTTAATGCCAGATTATGTTTAGTATTATCATTCGGATTAACTTTGGAAAAGGCTCTAGATTTGTTAGGTATTACAGTGCCACAGCGCATGTAGATAGGTACTGGAATGATTTACGCTAAAATCTAAAACAAGCTATCTAACTTTTATTAGCATTTTTAAAACTACACTTATGGATTTTATGCTGGAAGAGGAATTAATTGATCTTTTTACTTTTTGTTTACAAAATCCGGATTTTCCAGAGGTAACAGAAAAAAAAATACGAATTAAAGAAATTGGGAAGGAATTATTTGATGACGGCGGTGTTGATGCATTGGAAAACTTCTTTTTTGCAATATCAAACAGAATTGAAGGAGAAATTAACAAAAGCCCTGCACCATTTCGCTCATTATGGAACGGTCTTTCTGATGAATGGAAATACTAATTTTTTAAATGTTAAAATATAGATAATGATTTGTGTTATAAAATGAAAAACAAATTTGATAATAGATTATTACATATAACCAAATTTAGTACGTAATCTTATGTCGAAAATAAAGCAAAACAGATACGTATTGTTTTTTTATAATGATTCAAAAAAATGGTTAGCTAAAATTTCAAAAAATGAGCAATTACACACTCACATAGGTGTAATCAAGCATAGTGATGCTATAGGTAAGGAATATGGTTCTAGGCTTGTTACAAACAAGGACAAGTATGTCTATCTTTTTGAACCAACAATTCATGATTTTGTAATGAAGATACAACACGGTACTCAGATAGTATATCCAAAAGATTTGGGGTACATAGTTGCTAGAACAGGTCTTACTAGTGGTCAAAAAGTTGTTGAGATTGGAACCGGCAGTGGTTCATTAACATCATTTCTAGCTGGGATAGTAAAGCCACGAGGTCATGTATACACATACGATGTTGAACCAAAATTTATGAAAATAGCTGAAAAAAATATCAAAAAAGCTGGCATGTCGAAATATGTTACAATGAATGAATTTGATTTTAAGAAAGCAAAAAAATCACCACATACAGAAGTTGATCTAGTTGTAGTTGATCTTGGTGATTCTTGGAGTGTTGTTCCACAGGCACGAAAAATGCTAAAAGGCAGTGGGGGTTTCGTAGCAATTTGTCCTACTATGAATCAACTTGAAAAATTAGTTCAGGTTCTAGTACAAAATGAATTTTCTGATATTGAATGTACTGAGCAAATCCTTCGTCACATTGAAGCACGTGAAGGAAAGACAAGGCATTCTTTTCGAGGAATTGGCCACACAACATATCTTGCCTATGCAAGGAAGTCATTCTTTGGCAAAAAATCTATAAAAAAATCAAGAAATGTAAAGACAAAAACTGTCAGTAAAAAGAAGGTTTATTCATCAAAAAGGTAAGTGGGTATATTGTCAAACACTATAACGCCAAAATTGGTAAAAAAATTTGTACCAGTGCGAAAGTTATCCTCAAGGAAAGGAGATAACGGCAAGGTTCTTGTTCTTGGTGGAAGTTATATCTATCATGGTGCACCAGCCTTGGCATCTCTTGCTGCGTTAAGAACAGGAGCTGATCTAGTCTATACATGTGTTCCAAAAATCAATGTGCAGTCCACTCGCGCTGTTTCACCTAATCTTATTGTAATTCCTTTGGTTGATTCTAAACTAACTCGTGGCGCAGTTAACAAACTATTGGGTCAGATTCCTAACGATTTGGATTCAGCAACTATAGGTATGGGTCTTTCAATTCAGGATCCTGAGGCACTAAAGCTTCTGGTTAAATCATTACTTGATAGTGATGTTAGGCTTTCACTTGATGCAGCTGCATTGGTAAATTACATTCTTCCACTTTTGTCTGGGAAAAATGTAGTTGTTACTCCACATGCAGGTGAGTTCAAAAGGATGTTTGGAGAGAATCCTCCAGAGTCAAAAAAGGCACGTATTACAATGGTCGAAAAATTTGCAAAAGAACATTCTGTTACGATTCTTCTAAAAGGTCCAACTGATATAATTTCTAATGGTACAAGAACATACCTCAATCCAACAAATACTCCTGGAATGACGGTTGGTGGAACAGGTGATGTTCTTTCGGGTATTATAGCTGGAATGCTTGCACGAAATAGGAATGGATTAGAATCCGCAGTAATCAGTGCCTACTTTAATGGTATTGCTGGTAAGATGACTCAAAAGAAACTTGGATCACATATGACAGCAACTGATTTACTAGACGCTTTACCTGGCGTCATGAAATCATTTGATAAAATAAAATGAGTATCAAAAAAGTTCTGCAACATGTTGATAAAAACATGAGTGTGCTTGTTAAAGATCTTCGTGTCTTGATACAACAACCAAGTATTTCTGCCAAAAATCAAGGAATAAAAAAATGTGCAAATCTTGTAAAAAATACTTTAAAAAAATCTGGTATAAACACAGAAATTTTGAGCATGAAAGATTACCCACCAGTTGTATATGGAGAGATAAAATCAAAGAAAAATCCAAACAAAACCTTATTGTTTTACAACCATTATGATGTACAGCCTGTTGACCCAGTTGAACTTTGGGATGATGATCCATTTAGTGGAAAGATAAAAGGAAACAAAATCTATGGTAGGGGTTCATCTGATGATAAGGGTGAACTGATTACGCGAATAAGATCTGTCGCATCATTTCTAAAAGTGACCGGAGATGTTCCATGTAATGTAAAATTTGTTATAGAGGGAGAGGAGGAAACTGGAAGCGCGCACATTGAAGAATATTTAAAAAAATATAGAAAGAAATTTTCATGCGATGGTATAATATGGGAATTTGGTCATGTCGATAGTAAAAATAGACCAATTATAGATCTTGGAATGAAGGGTTTGCTGTACGTTGAGTTATCATTGAGAGAATCAAATATGGATTCTCACTCAAGCCTTGCTGTTTTGATCAAAAATCCTGCTTGGCGTTTAGTAGAAGCCCTGAAAACAATTCGTGATTCTTCAGGAAAAATTTTGATAAAAAATTGGTATAGTGAAGTACTACAATTTAGCAAATCAGATATTAAAATTTTAAAGGCTTTACCATTTGATGAGAAAGAATTCAAAAAAGAATATGGAATTAAAGAGTTTTTAGGAAAGAAGACTGGTATTGAAATTAAAAAATCTCTGGCAGGTGAACCAACATGCAATATAGCTGGAATAGTTTCAGGATATTATGGTGAAGGAGCAAAAACTGTACTACCAGCAGAGGCACGCGTAAAAATTGATTTTAGGTTAGTGCCTAACATGAATCCAAAAAAACAAGCTATGAGATTAAAACGTCATCTAAAAGCAAAGGGGTTTGGTGACATTAAGATTAAGGTCTATCACGGCGAGGCTCCTGCAAGAACTAATCCTAAACATCCGTTTGTTTCCAATGTTACGTTAGCTGCACGAAACTCTTTCGGGAAATACCTACTAAGTGTATCTAGCGCCGGAACTGGTCCAATGCATGTATTCACACATATCCTTAAGGCACCAGCTATTGCTGTTGGCTCAACATATGTATTTTCCCAGATCCATTCCCCTAACGAGTTTACGCGTATTGATCTACTAAAAAAGACCACGAAATGCATGTGTCTTATCTTGGATAATTTTGCTAGATCTAACTAATATTTTGCAAAAATGTTATCGCAATAACTTTTATTCTCCTCTAAATCCACTTGATCTATGACAGCAATGTATATGCCAGGTGCAACAGCTGT
>Ga0310345_10004189_pt1 | contig 13232 bp, 9 predicted proteins | sample HC15DNA20500_MG_FD_204667 | JGI IMG/M metagenome (GOLD analysis project Ga0310345, IMG submission 204667) | Marine microbial communities from station ALOHA, North Pacific Subtropical Gyre - HC15-DNA-20-500_MG | ecosystem: Environmental > Aquatic > Marine > Oceanic | place: Pacific Ocean: North... | reverse complement strand
TAGGAGCATGACCAGAACGACAGTTAACAGCGCCATGCCGGAGATTGGAGACCAATCTGTCATGCCCGTGCATTGGGCAATGATGATTCCCGCAAGCCAGATCCACGCGACACCGACGACCGCAATTACAGCTGCTCGGAGAACGGATGGAAAATTGGCCAATAATCCCTTTCTTGCGCTGTTGTTTTCGAGGTAGGTATCTTTTGCGGATATCGGCCAGCTGTCCCACGTCTGTGCCTCGGCTTCACTAGCGAATCTAATGGCGTACCCGCCGTAACCACGGGTTGAGGTGTCGAGAGCGTCTACCTCAGCATTCCGTAAACGAACAAGCGCCTGCCGCTCAGGTTCGGGTATGTCGTCGGTTAGATCAGCAACCGTTACAGGGCTAACCCAAGATCCAGTCACCGGACATTTTCGGTTAAATGGTGTCTCACCAGAGACGTAGGCGGCGGTGTAGAGAAGCACCGCCGCCAATCCGGCGGCGGTTACAACAACCCGCAATCCAAGTTCATCGCTGCCACCCTTGAGCCGACTGGCGGCTGCGACACTGCGTAAGGCTTCTTTTAAGGCGGGTAGTGCCATCACGATGCCTGCTATTGCGCCACCGAGGAGCAGGCCGATACCGAGAGGGCGATTAAAGGCGGCAAACCCATACGTTGGTGCATCGGCGGCTGCGACTGCCAGAGGCATCCATCCCATTGAGTAGGCGATTGGGGTAAGTACGTGATAGGCCAGAACACCACCGGCGAGGATGAGCAACCCTGGTCTTCCGGTAATGTAGCCGGCACCGAGCGCAAAAGGTGCGATGCCAAAGATTAATTCGAATTGAGGTGGAAGGCTTAGGAGTTGTGCCGCATTAAATTCTCCGGCGGTGAGAACTTCGAAGCCGAGCGAGCCGTAGTTGAAGAGGTTGAATTGTTCAGCTGCGACGAACCAGTACACGAACGCCCCCAGAACAATGCCGCCCAGAAGAACGATTGCTTTTTGGGGTCCAGCGCCTGGCGATTTCAGGATCGTGGCAACTCCCATTCCGGTTGGAAATCGGAGTCGGTCAATCTCAATCATCTGTTTACGAAGAGGGACAATGAAGGCAGTTCCGAGGATTGCTCCGCCGACTGCAGCTAGCGTGATTAGCCAGAACGTGGAGCTCGTTATCGTGAGTGGAAAGCCTAGGAGGAACAGCACTGGAACGGTAAAGATAATCCCGGAGTTTGGGGTGTTGACGGCCGAAGCACACGTTTGCGCGATATTGGTTTCAAGGATGGTGCCTCGTTTGAAGACGCCTCGAAGAATTCCGAATCCCAGCACTGCCGCGATTGCGCTGCCACCAAGGGTAAATCCGATCTTTAAACCGGCATATGTGATCGCCGCATTCATGACGATGCCGATTGTGATCGCAAAAATGATGGCGCTGAGGGTGACCTCACGGTACCGAGTTTGGAAGAGTTCTCGAAATACGTGTTGACGATTCATGGCAGTTGCTCAATTTGGGGGAACACCTTAACAGTTGCACACAAGATGAGGGCAACTATTCCCGTATGTAGTTGGGGGCCGTCCGTTATTGGCCCGGTCCGCAATTTCGATATCGTGACGCGCAAACATATCTCATACAAGCCCAGTTGCATGTATGCCTTATTTGTTGAAAGCGACTGATCTGTCAATTGTGCGTCCGGGCGGGCGGTCATTCAAATATAAGGTACGATTGCGGGTCTACAACTAAATGCTTCTTTAGTAGAAGCGAGGTGTGAGCATGTTAAATCTGCAGAATTTAGGATTATTGGTTCTCGCAACGTTGGTTGCTGCCGTCGGCACTCCGAGCGAGGTCTTGGGTCAAGCACTTCCTAATCCCTATCGTTTGGTTGAGGACTGGGCAAAACTTCCAGGTGGACGGCAGATGGGCGCGGTTGGCGGTGTGACCATGGATCCTGATGGCCGACACGTCTGGGCCGTCATTAGATGTGACGCAACTGCTTCAGAACGATTTGGGAATGAGTGCTTGGATTCAGACCTTGACCCCGTCATCAAGTTTGCTCCAGATGGAACCGTGGCCGAAAGTTTTGGCGGTGGATTGTTTATTTGGCCACATGGGATCGACGTAGACTCGAATGGTAATGTGTGGGTCACGGATGCGGTCAGTGAAGCACGGACACCTGAAGGCACCCGGGGGCACCAGGTGATTAAGTTCGGTCCTACCGGAACCGTATTGATGACTCTCGGCACACCGGGGAAACCAGGAATGGGTCGCAATAGTTTTAATGCTCCGGCGGATGTTGTGGTGACGGATAACGGCGACGTGTTCGTGGCAGATGGTCACGGGAACAACACGAATAATCGTGTTGTGAAATTTTCGCCGGATGGTACGTATGTGAAGGAATGGGGAAAAACTGGATACGGGCCGGGAGAATTTAGGACACTGCATGCTATTGCGCTCGACTCGGAAGGTCGCCTTTACGTGGGAGACCGGTCGAATAATCGAATTCAAATCTTTGATCAAGACGGAAACTTTCTGGCGCAGTGGACGCAGTTTGGTCGCCCGAGTGGAATCTTTTTCGACAACGGCAGGGTCTATGTGGCCGATTCTGAGTCAGACGATGTCCAGAACCCAGGGTGGGAAATGGGGATTCGGATAGGCGATGTTGAAACGGGATGGGTTGAAGAGTTCATCCTTTATCAGTGGGGCGACCCGCGCTCTACCGCCGGGAATGGCGCCGAGTTTGTGGCAGTGGACAACGAAGGCAACATTTATGGCGGCGAACCGTCGCCGCGGAAGCTACAGAAATACGTCCGAGTCAGGCCGTAGTGGTGCTGGCTGGTGTCTGCCGTCGGGCTACAAGTCGTTTAAAAAGTTGACGAGGAGCGTATTCACGACTTCGGGCTGTTCCTGCTGTACCCAGTGGCCGGCCCCGTCCACCATATGTACACCACGGAAGTCTGGCAGGCATGCTCTTGCATGCGTTCCAGTGCTCCTGGGCCTTGATAAGCTCCCCGGTCGCTCGCGCCAGCGACAAAGATCGAATGTTGATCGATCGATGGTGAGACCTTTAGCTCGTGACGAGTTTTTTTACTGCGGTCGATCCTATGACCTTGCCTTTTACTCGGCGAGTTGGGAGCTCAGGGATGGTCCCCCGGCTCTGTGTGATTCAGTGAAGCGGTTATATTGATTTCGGCCGCATAGGATTTAAGGACCGGCGGTATGATCAGCCTAGGTTATGCGAGTGGCAAGACCGGGAAGAGTTCTACTTCGTGCTGACTATCCGCCTGTAGGAACTCTCGGTTTTTCGCCAGAACAGCGATGAATGAGGTGCGCAATATGTTCCGAGGTGGAACTTCTTATTTTTGGTTGATCATTTGCGGAATCTTGGTTGTGACGTCGGTGGAGGTGGTAGCCCAACAGGGGGCTCCCGTCGGCGGTGAGTGGCCGACCTATGGCGCTGACTTGGGGAGCACTAAATATTCCCCGCTTGATCAGATCGATAGAACTAACTTCGATGACTTGGAGGTTGCTTGGCGGTGGCAGTCAGTTGACGGCTTCCTTAGTGTGAGCACCCCAAGTGGAGGCGAGTGGCGCACTGATTCCAGGGCGGTGTTCGAAGAACTCAACAGGCGCGACCCAGACCGCTGGCGGGATGCACTTCCACCAACGACAACGAATTTCAAGGCGACGCCGATCATGGTGGGTGGGCGAATATTTATCAATATGCCAACTTCGGTCGTTGCAGCGATCGACGCCGTGACCGGAGCAACACTCTGGGTTTTTAATCCTAAGAGTTACGAAGAGGGTACTACTACGATGAGTGCCCGTTGGAATCAGCGGGGTGTGGCTTATTGGTCAAGTGGACCGGACCGCCGTGAAGAGCGGATTCTTTTTGGCACAGGAAATGGTTATTTGGTTTGTGTCGACGCGAAAACAGGTCGGCCGTGTGCCGATTTCGGAGAGAATGGCCGTCGTGACCTCATGGCCGATATTCCAAGGGCCAATCGTGATGCGCGGGATTGGCTGAACGCTTTACTTTACTCGGTACAGTCACCGCCTATTGTCTACGGGGACACGGTGGTTACGCCGATGTCAATTTCCACTTACAACATTCGCAAGGAAATGCCACCTGGCTGGATGAGGGGGTTCGACGTCAGAACTGGCGAGACGAAGTGGGTGTTTCACACGATTCCGCAAGGCGACGAATATGGCAATGACACTTGGGGGGGCGATTCGTGGCGGGAGACTGGGAAGGTTGGCGTCTGGACGATGATGAGTGTGGATCCTGAACTCGGCTACATTTATCTTCCGCTCAATACTGCTGCTCCCGATTATTATGGCGGTCATCGTCCGGGCAGGAATCTTTTTTCTGAAAGTTTAGTGGTTCTCGATATCGAGACAGGTGAGCGAGTGTGGCATTTCCAAGTTGTCCACCATGGACTCTGGGATTATGACTTACCTGCGGCACCCAATTTGATCGACATCACGGTGGAGGGGCGGCCAGTCAAGGCGGTTGCGCAAATTACCAAGCAAGGATTCATTTTTGTCTTCGATCGGGTGACTGGAGAGCCCGTCTGGCCGATTGAAGAACGACCCGTTCCAACAGATACCGACATTGAGGGTGAGATTCCATGGCCGACTCAACCGTTCCCGACTCGACCAGCTCCGTTCGACTATCAGGGCGTCACGATTGATGACCTTGTCGACTTTACTCCAGAGATACGAGCCATGGCCATCGAGGCTATCGAACCGTTCCGAATCGGTCCAATGTACACGCCCCATAGCCAGCGTGGGACGGTGTTTCGCCCAGGTAGTAGCGCCGGAAGTTGGTCCGGGGCGGCGGTCGATCCAGAGACCGGGATACTGTACGTTCCGTCAACCAACCAGTTTGCCGTCAAGCAATTTCGAGAACCAGAAGCTGGCGAAGATGCCTCTCTTCGTTTCATCGAGCGGCGTGGGAGTGCCCGTCCCCAGATGCCACAGGGGCTCCCGTTGTTCAAGCCACCGTATTCCAGAATGACGGCGATCGACATGAATACTGGCGAACATGTTTGGATGAAGCCGATGGGTAAGGGCGATCGATTTCGGAATCTTCCGATGTTGCGAGATCTTGATCTTCCTCCGCTTGGTGGTGACAGCACTCGAGCGGGCCCCTTACTAACGAAGACGCTCTTGATTTATGCCCTTACTGCCGGTGGTACGGATGATGGTCCGCGGTTGGTTGCGTTTGACAAGGCCACGGGCGATGAGATTGCCTCAATCGATTTACCTGGCGGTGCGATCGGTGCACCCATGACGTATATGGTTGGCGATAGACAGTACATTTCGTTGACAGTCGGAGGGTCACGCGTGCCTGAGTTGATTGCGTTGGCACTGCCTTAAGTAACTAGGTGAGTGAAGGAGGGAAGGCGGATGGCATCGACACGACGACGTTTCCTGTTAAAGGCAGCCGCGATCGGTGGGGCGGCAATCGGGTCATCGACGAAATGGAAGTTTACCCGAACTTATTCGTCTACTGTGACGGCCGCAGAAGTAACCGGATCAACTTCTGCGTTGCAGAACCAGGAGAGACGCGTACCGACGCAACCCGAAGTTGAGGAGTGGTACACCGACCGTCGGAACTGGGCACGTTGGGGATCGGATGACCAACGAGGGGCTATCAATCTGATCACGCCAGACAAACGGATGGCGGCGGCTGCGTCTGTCAGGTCGGGGCGGACAGTGTCTCTGAGTCGGGTGTTTGAACCGACTCAGCAGTTCATTCGAAAGAATGACCGGGGCCGTGGTGGCCAGGCTGGTTCCGTCGTGGATTATTACGGTTTTATCTATCATGGCCAAACGGTGACTCACATTGATGCGCTGTGTCACATGTGGGATGTCGATGGCATGTGGCAAGGTCGAGACCCATCTATTGAAATTGACACTCAGGGTGCACATTTTGGTGATATTACGGCCTGGAGTGATGGGATTATCACCCGTGGCGTACTTCTAGATGTTCCCGGGTACCGTGGAGAACCTTTTGTAACGACTGATCGACCCGTTCATGGCTGGGAACTCGAGGACATCGCCCGGGCGGAAGGAGTTGATCTTCAGCCTGGAGATGCGCTCATGGTTCACAGTGGTCGTGGCGCGTTCGAACAAGCTGGGAATACTTTCGGAGGAGGTGACCGACCTGGCCTCCATGTCTCTTGTGCCAAGTTCATCCGCGACCACGATGTCGCGCTGTTGGGATGGGACATGATGGACGCGAGGCCCAATGATTACGGGCTTCCGTTCCCGGTACATGGGGTGCTGTTCAACTACGGAGTAGCGCTTCTTGATAACGCACTTCTTGAACCGCTGGCTGTAGCGTGTGCGGAAGAATCACGATATGAGTTTATGTTCATGGCGCTTCCACTGAAAGTCGCTCGCGGTACAGGCAGTCCAGCTAACCCAATCGCGATGTTCTAGAGAGGACCTGGTTCTTAGTGAAATGATCAAGGGTATAGGCCCTGAGATTCAGGACCTACACCCTTGTGGTCTTGCGGTAGCTAATTTGATGGCCAGACGACGCCCTGATAGCCGCCTCTCGTCACGTGCCCGATTCCTTTGTATACGAATTTTTGAACTCGTTTTCCTTCAAAGGTTTCCGTTGTGAATATGTTGCCTTGGGAATCGGTGGCGATGCTGTGTGCCCCGTAGAACTGACCTGGCTGACGGCCGCCATCACCGAAGCTGGTGACAACTTCTAGGGTCTCTCGATTCAGAATGTGCACTCGTTCGTTCACACCGTCTGCAACATACAAATACGTCTGCCATTGGTCACGGGAGAACGCAATGTCCCAGGTGGCGCCGGCGCCCAGGGTCTCTTTCTCAATGAATGCTTCTGTCACGAACGTGCCGTCTGCCTGAAATACCTGAATCCGATTACTGGTTCGGTCACAGACATAGAGGAGACGGTCATATGACAACTCAGCGCAGTGGACCGGACCCCGAAATTGTTGAGCCGGAGGGGCGTTCGGATCGTAACGCCCAAGGTCTGCATCATCCGGTTCATTTCCATAGGCTCCCCAGAATCGTTTGAAGTCACCCGACTCGGCATCGATAACGACGACCCTTTTATTGCCGTAACCGTCTGCGACGTAGACTTCATTTTCAAGAGGGTCGACAAAGACCTTGGCGACCCGACTGAAGTTTTCGTTGTCGAGGCTGCCGGTACTTGCGCCAGAGCGCCCTACCTGTTGCAGAAATCGTCCGTCGCTGGTGAACTGGAGAATATGTGCATCATTTCCGCCGTTGCCGCCGATCCACAGGTTGCCATGTTGGTCGAATGCGAGGCCATGGTTCGATTCTGGCCATTCATATCCCTGCCCTGGGCCACCCCATGAACCAACGAGGTCGCCGGCCGGATTAAATTCGAGAACTGGTGGTGCAGGCACACAGCACTCGCGAGCATTACCGTTAGCGGCTGGCGCTTCACCGGCCGAAACTGAGTCAGGTCGGTGAATGATGAATACGTGGTCTCTCGCATCAACTGCAATGCCGATCGTAGTACCAATTACCCAGTGATTCGGCAAGGGCTTCGGCCACAGGGGGTCCACTTCGAACAGGGGCGCTTCGGCGCCACCCTGCGCTTGTGCGACCGCAGTTCGGTCGACCAGTGACTGTCCTAGACCGAGCGTGGCGATCAGGGCAGTAAACGTTAGGCCAATAAAAAGGTTGCGCTTGCGCTTAAGCATTCTGTTCGTCTCCTAAAGCCAGGCAGGCCGTGGCATTTTGCCATAGGCTCCCCGATGAACAATGAAGGTCAAAGACTGCCATGACTGGACCGAAACTGCAACGTTATTAGCGTTTTCTTTGGGAAGAAGTTTCAAAGGTCAGTATTTCACGGGAGAATAAGCGCATGAGTCACTTCAGTAAGCTCCCGTAATACGTGACACTCCGTAATCCAAGCAAAATGTGTTCGACATAGTCGAATTGTTCTTCGGCAGGCGTGACTGGTGTGTTGACCGCCACATTGCGATCAAAGACACGAACATACCCAGTCCCATTTAGGGCCACATAGGTAGTAAATGGCCCGTTTCTTACGGCACCCATTTCGATATGGCGGCGGGATGCCCAATAGAATTTCCCGTCTTCTTCGGTGATCATTGATTCGGCTCTGTCTGCGAGTTCTCGCGAAAGACCAATGGGCACTCGTTCGAGCCCGCCCTCACTGATTTTGATGCCAGGCCGTCCGTGAAACACCACGTTCTCCTGGGTGTTTGGTGCGGCGGTCAACCATGCTGCCTAACCTATCAACCAGATGACGAGGAAAAGTTTTGAGTGAGTCTTCATAGTTAATCGCTTTTACGTATTTTTAAAAATTACGTCACGGCAACCCATAGGAACGTTTGGGAGTAAGGTCGCCAATAACAGTTTGTCTTGAATCTTTGTGGCATTGTGTTCGATACGTGACAAAATTCGGTGACAACGGTGCATCCGGTTATAGTGTGAGACGCGACCGATACGAACAGCGTCTCGCTTCTTGGACTTTCAGATTCTCAAGGTGCTGGGTGTTTTGGGTCGACGGGTAAGTTACGCACGTCTACGTGTGTTTGATAGGGTCAGGCGATTCTTTGGGGGGACATGATGCAGCGTGTAATTACCGTTCAAATAATGGCAACCTGGTTGGGGTTGGTAGCGTGCTCACTCTTGTTCGGGTCAGTTCAAGTCGTTTTAACTGGCGCCGAGCAAGGAGCGAACGCTGAGGAGCATCGATTTGTCGCTCACACGATCACCACAGAGATGCAGGGTGGGTACCAAAGTGTGATTGCGGATTTGAACCGTGATGGTCGGCCAGATGTTATTGCCGTCTCGTTGGGTTTGGATGAACTGTCATGGTACGAGAACCCAGGGTGGCAGAAGCACGTTCTTGTGCGCGGGTTGAATCGACCGATTAATCTTGCTGCACAGGATCTCGATGGTGACGGCATTCCGGAACTTGCGGTAGCTCATGAATTTGGTACGTCACATGAGGGAAGTCTGGGAGTTCTGTCCCTTTTAACGCACACGGGAGACCCAACGACACTGTGGTCGTTGAAGGAAATCGACCGGACCCCAACCGCTCACCGTGTTCGGTGGGCAGACATCGACGGAAGTGGGAATAAAGTGTTGCTGAACTCGCCATTGGTGGGGCCGGCAGCTAGTCCACCTGAGTATCGTGACGACGTACCCATCTATTGGTACCGGCCTGATGATTGGAGTCGACGAGTTGTAACGGATTCTGAAGAGGGTGTGGTTCACGGCATTTTGGCGACGCCTTGGGGAGACACAACTCGGGATTCCATTTTGAGTGCCAGTTTCCTCGGAGTACACGCTCATCGATTTATCGACGGCGAATGGATTCGATCGAAAGTGACCAATGGCGATCCGAACACGTGGCCGTTGAGTGGTTCAAGCGAGGTGGGTGTGGGACGGCTTGGAGGAGGAACGAATTTTATTACGACAATTGAACCATGGCATGGTGGGCAAGTTGTTGTGTATCGCGAAGACGGCGATGCTTGGAAACGTCACGTGATCGATACTGAGATCGATAGCGGTCATACGATTGCAACTGGCGATTTTGACGGCGACGGTCTCGACGAAGTCGTGGCCGGGGACCGAGGCGACACAAGGAGCGTCTATTTGTACTCGTCGAACGATTCAGCTGGCGAGCGATGGTCACGTCAAGTGATTGATGATGGCGATATGGCCGCGTCTGGATGCGCGGTGGATGATCTAAATGGGGATGGGCGACTGGACCTCGTGTGTATTGGTAGTAGCACGGCAAACTTGAAGTGGTATGAGAATGTCGCGCCGTAAACCCACTAACTCGGTTCGGAAGGGTGTTTTGTGAAGAATCCTCGTGCCGTGGTCGCGAGTGCGCTCGTGGCGGCATTCGGTTTGGGAATCGTCGGGTTCGGGCAGGGGCAAGGGAATCGGTTTGAAGGCGTTGAATTGTCGATCGAGCCGGTTGCTGGCAATGTCCACATGATTCAACGCCCAGGTGGCGGTGGTAACGTCGGTGTGTTTGTCGGACCGGATGGCGTACTGCTGGTTGACTCACTGTTTGCGCCGCTGTCAGACAAACTTATCGACGCGGTTCGACAGGTGACCTCTGGTGAGATCCGTTTCTTGGTCAATACGCATATTCACGGTGACCACATAGGCGGGAATGCTCCCCTTGCGGCACAGGGTGTGTTGATTTTTGCGCACGACAACACGCGATTGCGGTTCCTAGCTGATAAGACGAGGATTCCTAGGCAAGGTGGGCGCTTAGGACCGCCACCGCCCGCAGGGGGACGACCGGTCGTGACCTACAACGACGAGATTAGTTTTCATCTCAACGGCGAAGATATTCGAGCCTTCTTGGCGCCGCCTGCGCATACCGATGGGGATACGTTTGTTTACTTCCCAGTCTCGGACGTGTTGCATCTTGGGGATGTGTTCAGAACTACCAGCTATCCGATCATCGACCTGTATAACGGTGGGACACTGGCGGGCACCATCGACGCGCTGGAACTGGCCCTGGAGATAGCTGGACCAGAGACCAAAGTGATTCCTGGCCATGGCGTGGATGTCGTCGGTAGAGAGGAAATTCGAGAGTTCTTGAACATGATTCTCGATGTTCGCGGGACGGTCCTCGGACTCATCGAGCAACAGCGAAACCTTGAAGGTGTCCTGCGCGCTCGACCTACTGAGGCCTATGACGCGATCTGGGGCCAGGAAGCCGGTTGGACAGCCGCGGATTTTGTGCCAATCGTCTATTCTGAGTTGGGTGGCTCGGGACGGCTGGTTGACCGCTAGTTGTCAGAAGGGCAATATCACCCCTTCTTGTCATTTCGTGAATTAATTCCTTGTCGACTAGCTGTCGACGCCCGTCAAAATTTTGTTATTGACTAGGCCACCCTGCATTCCGATAATCACAATGAGTATTCAGGCTGTCTTGATGACGCGAGCGGAGGATCTTGTGAAAACAGTATTTTCGTGGCTAGTAGTTGGCTTGGTGGCGTTTGTTCCGTTTGCGGTTGAGGCGAACGAGGTCACCATTACCGATTGGCGGGGTGCGTCGGTCGACGTCACAGAAGGGTCGGTTGATTCGAACGGCGTCAAGATTGTCTACCACACGGTCGGTGAAGGGCCGTTGGTTATCTTTGTCCATAGCATTAGTGGCCCCTGGTTCGATTTTCGCCACCAGATGGTGATGTTGTCCGAAAAGTATCGGGTGGTCTCAATGTCGACTCGTGGGACTGACCAGAGCGACAAGCCAGAGGGGTATGAGCACTATGCCTCCGCCAGAATTTCTGATGATATCAATGCGATCATTGATCATTTTAGTGAAGACAAGGCAACGCTGATTGGCCAGGATAGTGGAGGTCTTCATGCGTGGCACTTCGCGATGACTAATCCGGAACGGACGGAGCGGCTTGTGTCTCTGGGGTCCATTCATCCGGCTGGATTGATTCGTGAACTGATTGACAACGCTGATCAGCAGGAGGCGAGTACATTCCAGCGCGGCATGCAGGAGAATCCTGAAGCCGGGAAGCAGTATGGCGAGCGATTACGGAGTCGACCTGCGAATCCTGATGAGGCTCCTGAATTGGCCGCGTTACGCAAACGGGCGTATGAAAGTACGGATCCTGAGTCAGTTGTTGGTTTCTATAAGGCGAACTGGCCGACAACTCCGGTAACGATGGATACTGAAGGGTTTGGCTTTAAAATTGGCGACTTTCCACCTGTAACGGCACCGACCTTGTTTTTGTATGGGAAGGACAGCGGGCCGTTCCAGAATCCAACGCTGAATAATATGTGGGACTACGTCGAGGGGCCGCTGACCATTCATGTCCTACCCGGCGTTGGACACGGACCGCACACCCAGGTGCCTGAGATTGTGACGCCCCGTATTATGGAGTGGCTTGAAACTGGTCGGTAGGTTGGTTTATGGATAGGCAGTTGAATTGTGATTGTGACCACCAGGGAGAACTCCTAATGACAAAGCAGAGTGTTGTGAGCCTATTAATGGTTGGCGTAGCCGTGATGGCCGTGCCGATTCTGGTAGCGGCCAACGAAAATCCTGCCGGTGACAGTGTGCCGACGTTCAATAGTGACGTGGCGTCCATTGTGTTTGAGAACTGTTCGAGTTGTCACAGAGATGGTCAGGTGGCCCCCATGTCGCTGACCTCCTATGCGGAAGTCAGACCGTGGGCCCGGGCGATTAAGGCCAAAGTGGTGTCTCGAGAGATGCCGCCATGGTTTGCTGATTCTCGGTTTGGACATTTCAAGGACGTGCCGACGCTTACGCAGGCTGACATTGACACGATAGCGGCGTGGGCTGACGGTGGGGCGCCACTGGGTGAAGGTGTCACGCCGGACATTCCGGACTTTTCGAGCGCGTGGCGCCACAATCGTCCGCCCGACTACGTCGTTTCGATGCCCCTCGAAATTGAAGTCCCTGCCCAGGGCGAGATCGAGTACGTGAAGATGTGGGTTGAGAATCCCTGGAAGGAAGACGTGTTTTTGGAGGCGGTGCAAATGCGGCCCGGCAACTATGCGCTGGTGCATCACGCGGGTGTGCATACCCGGGCACTACCGCCTGGCACCGAGATTGGGCAAACCGAATTTTATCCAGGCAGTCAATTGATTCCGGCACCAGTCCCGATTGATGAGAACGAAACAGTTGAAGCTAAGCAGCAGCGGGCGGTAGCAACGGCGACTGCTAATTTTGGTAGAGACGAGCTGCTCTTGTTCTACGCGGGTCGCAAGGGATTCGCAAAATATCCTGAAGGCACAGGTAAGCGGGTTTATGGCGACCGCTATATTGTGTTCGACCAGCACTATCAGATGACTGGTCGTCCGGAGAAGGACCGGTCCGAATTGGGCGTCTGGTTCCCTGAGAAGCGTCCACATCATCAGGTGATCACCACCAGTGGCGCCGGGACCGTGCGAATTGTTGAGAGTGTTGAGCAAACAGCCAGTCTCACTGGCACTGAGAGAAAGGCCCAGAATCTCCCACATCAACCGTTGATTCCGGCTGGGGCTGGCGATTTTAGAGTTACCAGCATGTGGCCACTGAGCGAAGACATTACGTTGTATGGTTTGTGGCCGCATATGCATTTTCGGGGCAAGGACATGGCCTACCTCGTGTCGTATCCGGACGGAACGGAAGAAATTCTGTTGAGCGTGCCGAACTACGACTCTGGTTGGCAGTTGGCCTACGACTTTGTTGAGCCAAAGAAGATTCCGGCTGGAAGTACCATGA
>Ga0310345_10004188_pt1 | contig 13234 bp, 6 predicted proteins | sample HC15DNA20500_MG_FD_204667 | JGI IMG/M metagenome (GOLD analysis project Ga0310345, IMG submission 204667) | Marine microbial communities from station ALOHA, North Pacific Subtropical Gyre - HC15-DNA-20-500_MG | ecosystem: Environmental > Aquatic > Marine > Oceanic | place: Pacific Ocean: North... | reverse complement strand
TATGGATTGATTGCTACTATGGCTTCACATATTCCGTACATATTCCTACTCCTAAGCAGTTGTTATCGTTGAATCTTCTAATTCAATTAATGTTATAGTGCTAACAGCGTAAGTTCTATTTGCATGATTTGAATCACTGCTTTCTCTATTACGATATATTGTTATAGTATCATTGTGCCACCATTGATACTTGTACGTTATAGCACTAGTGGTTGATGGCGCATCAACAGCATTTGCCGTACTTTGCATGAGGTCATAAAGATTCCCACTACTAGCTTGACTTCCAGCATGAGTAGGCGCACGAAGGCCAGGAGTAGAGGTGCTACTCACAACCGCAGTCGAATCACGCAAAATTCTCATACCACCATAACCGTTATGACCCATACTAAGATTACCAGTTACCCATATCTTGCTTCCAGTTGAGGATGGAGTAATAGCTAGACTCACACCTACATCAGTCCAAGTGTGAGCCGAAACTGATATACTGGCAATAGTAGTAACATGGTGTGACTTTACTTGTAAAACTTTTCCACTACCTGCAGCATCAGCATATGCTTCTGTTGCATAAGTAGTAGGTGTGACCCACTCTGGTGCAGTTGCACCAGCATTAGTTGCAAGATGTTGACTAGCTGTTCCCTTTGCCAACCTTACATAATCGGTTCCATTATAATATAAAATATCACCTGCAGCATCACTGCCCATAGCAATTTTAGCACCAGTAACACTATTATCTTCAAGTGACAATATTGGAATTGATGCAAAGGATAATGTACCAGAACCATCTGTTTCTAATACCTGACCATCTGTACCATCAGTAACATTAAGTTGTGTAATACTGATTGAATTATCAGTTACCATCCTTCCATGTGTTTTAATAGTCATTTAATAATTTCCTTTTTAAGCTTTACATTTTAACATAAATCGTACACCCTGTCCTACTGCTGAAGAACCAATTTGAGTAACTTTAAAAGTTATTCTATCACCAGAAACAAAAGATGTAGTCGTAAGAACACCAGCAGTTATAGCAGTAGCACTTGCAGCGAACTGTGGTTTGGTTGAAGCATAAATTGTAGTACCATTTTTCATAACATCACATATAAGATTTGCTCCTGTACAGACAGTATCTATGTAACCAGCTTCACCTTGAAATGTTCCAGTTCGTCCCATAACCATTTCACCATACGTTTGAACTGCCACATTAGATTTAACTGTTGAAGAATCCCAACCAGCAATAAAAGATATATCATAATACCAACCACCCAAACCTGTCAGACCAGCAGATCGTACCCAATTTGTACCATCATAATACATAACATCACCTGTAGTGTCACCACCCAAAGCAATCTTAGTTCCATCAATAGTATTATCTGCTATATCAGCTCCTGTAATTGTTCCATCCAAAATTTCCTGTGAACGAATAGTTCCCGGAGTAATTGATGCATTTGTAATTGTCTGTGCAGTTATCTTTGCTTCTGTTACTGCATCATCTGCGAGTTTAGCTGTTGAAACTGAACCATCAGCAAATTTAGTTGCTGTTACCGCATTTGCTGCGATCTTGGCTGTAGTAATAGTTCCGTCTGACGGAGTACCAACCGTTGATTGAAAACCAAGATGTAAACAACGAATTACTGAACTTACAGGAGGTGCAGCTGTAAACTGAATAGATGTTGAAGTAGGTAATGCATATGCAGTTGTTGGTTGAACAATACCATCAATATAAACTAGTAATGCATTTATAGAACCAACAGCAGCTGTAAGAGTAAATGTTGTTTGTGCAGCTACACCAACAAATTCATCTATCGTAAAATTCTTCAATGCTGTTGTCAACATACCAGTTGTTATAGTATTAGCATTAATTACAGCAGCAGATGTTGTACCAGAAAGATGACCCCCTAATGTAGGATCAGTAACAACTGTAATAAAAGAAAGAGTACCAGAACCATTAGTTGATAATACTTGACCAGCTGAACCATCAGTTACATTTATTTCTGTAACACCAACTGCATTGGCAACTATCTGTGCATTTCCAACAGTACCAGAAATATCACCACCAACTGCTGAACCTGTTACATTAATCGTACCAAAACTAATCGTACCTGAACCATTTGTTTTAATTACCTGATCTGCCGTACCATCTACAAGATTTAATTGAGTAATACCAACTTTATTCGTAACATTACTCATGTCCTCTCTTGCTAATGGATAACCACCTTGAACTGTACCGTCATGAACTACAACAGTATCTTTACTAGTATCAACAGTTGTTTCACCATCATACCCTGTAAAGGTAGTATGTTCTGCTGTTGTTCCTCTTCGTCTTTGAACTCTCTTTGCCATATTAGTTCTCGCTCATCTTTATTAAAAGATTTTTTATTTCTCGCATATCAGTTTTCAAAATATTTATATCATTAATACAGTTATTTAAAATATCTTGTTCTCGTAATCGTTTATCTCTTGCAATCTTATATTGTTCTAAACCACTTCCATCTGTATTCAATACTGCACTAGACAAATTATCTCTAACAAATTTATGTTCACTCATTATGCCAATGCTACTACTCTCATATCTCCGATTCGTGGAACTTTAGTCGTACTCGCACTTGTCATAACTATCTTCATAGCAAAAGTTTTAAATGTTGTATATGTTGCACCACTACTTGTATAATTTACATTAGCTCCTACTGGATCAAATTCATACTCAATAAATTCAGTTTCAGTTAAAGCAACAGTATTAGTCTTTGAAGTCTGAGTCATAACTGTCCAATCTTTATCATCAAATATACCCGGATCATACTGTGATAATACTTTATAATAAATATATACATCCGTACCAGCTGGTTTATTCATAGTGAGATATGTTTTTATATCAGTTGCATCAAAACCATCAGACAAAGTAACTCGTCTTGTAATATACCTTGCCAATGCACTTCCACCAGAAGGTTTAGCTGTTTCATTAGTTGTCAAATTATTAATTCTATTTTCAATTGGAATAACACTTAATCGTTTCGTATCAATATAAGGTGTTATATGTTCACTAGTAGAAGATAGAGTTGCCTTAGCAATAAAACTTCCTGCTGAAGTAGTAATTTTTTGTTGATTATCAAATACATGATTTTCTTTAGCAACCGTACTTGCATAAGTAGAAGTTAATGTACTCGTTGATTGATCGGTTGTTTTAATACCCCAATTAACAGCAGTTTTATTAACAATAATTTCTGAAGGTGTCAAATGCATTGTATCCATCAAATATTCAGTTGAATTTGAATTATGAAATACTGCTTCATGTGTTCCAGCAATTGTAAACGCACATTTATTCAACTTAAAAGTTAAATCTTGATTTTGATTTTGTTCCCATGTACTTGCGTTTTGTGATTTAAATAATACACCAGCATAAGGTTGCTCAGAAACTTTTCTTGTTGTACCTACAAGATTCTGTCCCATCTCTGCAACCCAACTTTCATATTTTAAACTATTAGTCATTACAACGATTGCATATTCACCCGGCATTAAAAAAACAGGTTCACTAAATGCAAAGTTAGTTGCTGTAGCGGCTGTTTCACTTACACCAACACTAGCAGGTAATAAACTAACATCAGAAAATGGTACAACTCTGTTTGTTGGTAATCCTTGTTCTACATCTCTTATATGAATTGATACAGGAATGTTTCCATCATCTTTTGACTTAAAATATAAATCTGTACTTGATAAATAAATTCCGTCTGGATATAAATTTTCATCAACAAGAAATGTTTGAGCCAAAGGATCATTCCAACCAATAGTAACCTGTCTTGTTGCAATTCTAGTTTCTGTACGAATATCGGTTGCACTTCCCATTGCTCCAACATGAATCCTAGGAACTCTTGAAGAAAGAATAACATTTTCTTTTGTTTGTAACATTCCTTGTGCTTGATACATCCGTTCTGCATAAGTGCTAGCTGTTACCAAATTACCATTCACATCATCTGTTAAAAGAAATTGTCGTTCGCCTGTTCGGAATACTAACAACTGAGGATCTTGTTCCAAAGCTAATGCAGGACATGGTATTGCAAACACAAGACCACTAACAGAACCACTATCGTCTGTATAAATTGGATCATTCGCACTACCACCACTAGGAGTACAATAAGATGCAACAGCTGTTTTATCAAAGAAAGGATAAACTCTAGTATTTGGTTTCATACCTTTAACTGATACAGTAATATTTCTTGCACGAATAAATGGAAGTACAGAAACATTAACTACTCGTTCTCCTAATGATGCTTCAACAGTTTCAGAACCAACAATCTCTGTTCGTATTCCTGTTCGTGTTTGTGTTTGATCTGTAGCAAATGTTACATTATCCCACATTCGACCAATACCACGGCTGCCAGCTTGTCTAGCAACTTCTCTTTCATTTCTTCCAGCACCCATATCTTGCCAATCATTCCATTGACTACCAAATCCCAATCCTGCAAGTTGTTCCCATGCATCATTTTCACCAGTTGCGTTAACAATTACTTCTGGTCTATTAGTTGTATCAACCCAATTATCATTTGGAGGATCCAAATTAAGAGTACCAACCCAAGCAACAACATTAAATGGATTTACATTAAGAAATGTACTAGCTTGTGTTTGTGTAACAAACGCAGTTGTTGTAAATGGTAAAGTAATCAAATCATTCATCTTAGAAACACCAGTAGATGAACCAGATATATATGTAAGGTCTGCAATATTAGAATTAAATGGAGGTCTTAATTCTCGATCTCTAAAATCAATTGAACACTTATAATCTGCATTTTTAACATCACCAACACTATGACCTGCAAAATCATCTACCAAAATACCATTTTTGAATCTATCAAGACCAGCTGCATCTTTAATAACCAACGCCTCTGCATCTTTTTCTAATAATGAAAGAGCTGTATAATATTCTACATTATTTAATCGTCTTTCTAACTTACCAATATCTTTCATTGTATATCGTTTGTTTTCGATATATGTTGCAATAACATCAGTTGGAGAAAATGTATATGCAGGAATTTTCAGTTGATACATACTCATTGTATTATCTAAACGAAATGGAGGTACTGGATTATCGGCTGATACTCCTTGATGTACTCCAAACTTTTTTTCTTTACTTAAATATAAAACATCTATTCGTGGCATATAATAACTATAATCTGCCTGCCAGTTAAGATTTGGATATGGAAGTTCTGCACCTGATAAAGTAACAGCACCATTATCTCGGCGTGGTCTGAAATCAATACAATCTCTTAATTCTACTCTTGAACCTGAAGTGGGACTTATATATGCTGGAACATCATCATAACCAGTTGCCGCAGTATAAGAATCAACTGAAAGATAACCAGTACCAGCATGTGTAAAGTAATCAAGAATAACCAAGATTCTACCTGTTGCAGCAGTACCTGTTAATTGGATTCTACCATGATCGTAAAAATTATCTCGTTGTCCATTATCCAATGTCCAGTTAGTTGTTGCTACTGTACTACCAGCTGCAAGACTAACCATAGTTGCACTATATGTTGTACCAGCAATAGCTTCTGTTCCTGCAAAAGTTCCTGAAGTAACAACAAATGTAATAGATGTTGCAGGACTATGTGCAATAACTGTTCCCTTTGCACCACTTGTTCCACCCGTAATTGTTTCACCGGCAATAAAAGTTCCTGTTGCACCAGATACAGTTAATGTTGGTGCTACTGCATCTGTACCGGCATTACCAGAATCGTAAATAGCTTTAATAGAATTTATATCAGATGTATCAAGAGAAGTATATGCAAGGGCTGTTCCAGTAGGTGACGTAATTGCTTTGGTTGCATTTTTAACAAGAGTTTTAACTCTCTCTTGTTTTGCATCAACATTCATAGTAACAATGAAATTAAATGTTGCACTCAAGGAATTGTCACCAGTAAAAATCGTTACTGATTGTCCATTACCAGCTACAGTAACAGTTGCTTGTGCAGGAGAACTTGTATTAAGATTTACAATAGTACCAGCGGCATCTTGTGCGTGGTAATGTTGACCAACTACTGAACCACTCAATAAACCAGTTCCATAAAATGTTTCACTACTTCCACCAGAAGTTAGAGTACAAGTACCAGAACTAATTGAAACACTAGCAAATGTTCTTTGTATTGTATAACTAGTATCAACAGCATTTGAAGCATCACGAATTGTTTTAATCGTATCTTGAGGTAATTTAAATACTAATGAATTAAAATCTGTTTCAAATAATTTTGCATCACCACCAGATACTCCACCTACTTTACCCGTATTATCAATATTACATTTTGATGTAATAGAAGCAGGAGCCAACACAGCAGTTGCCGCGGCACCTGAACCTCCACCACCAGAAAAAGCAATAGTAGGTACTGAAGTATAACCCGAACCAGCAGCAGTAATAGTAATAGAAGCTACAGCATTACTTGAAAGAACTGCTGTACCTGCAGCTCCAGTTCCTCCACCACCACTAAACGCAACAGTAGGTACAGAAGAATAACTTGAACCACCAGCTGTAATAGTAGCAGAAGCTACAGTAGATGTTGTTAAATTTGTAGCACTAGGAATAGTAATACTTTCAACAGCACCAAAATCTCCTGAAGTCATAGTAACATCATAAAGATACATATTATGAGGACCACTATATGTAGTCTGTGTTAGCTGACGAACTCTTGCCGTACCAACTTTACTACTTGTATAATTAGTAGGACTTAGTAAACTAATACTTGCATGAGCCACATTATGTAAATCAACAGTAGCAAGAGTTGTTACATTATATAATCCGGTTAAACTACTAACAATTGCATAATTACCATATTGCATCAAACGATCAAAATTATTTACATTCTTATAATCTCTAGCTCGATCAACATCAACGTCAGTTGAAATTAATGTTTCAAATTCATGTCCATAAATATATGCTTTACCTGGGTCTAATCTTGCAGTCCACTTAGTTGCAACAGACGCATGATTTTTCTTTTGAAGTGGAAAATGTCTTACTGTATAACTTCCAGATTCATCAAATGTTCTACGAGCAAATGTTTCTTCTAATACTGAATAAATTGGATATGGATTATCAGCATGCTTAACACCACCTACCAATCTAGTAATTTCTATAAAATCTATATCATCTGTAGATGATGTTGTTTTCTTCGTAAGTGTAAGAACATACTTCAAACGATCAGCACCCGGAGCTGCATAGTTATATGCTCCTTGTGCATTATCCAACAAAGTTGTATCTTCTCCAGAGTCAACAACTTCTGCTGTGACTTGAAATCCAATTCTGTATGTTGGAGTATTTGTATAATTATCTAATATTACGGTTCCAGAAGATACTCGTATAAAATTACCATTAAAGTAATAATAACCAGCATCATTAGAAACAGCACAACCTGTTCCAGTAGGAGAAGATGCAGCTGCATAAACAGAAGAAGATAAATCTGTTGCAGAAATTCTTTCACCACCAAGAAATGCAGCAGATGTATTAAGAGTAGCAACTGCTACCGCAGACGATCCACCACCACTTGTAATTGTAACAGTTGGAGTTGAAGTATATCCAGAACCCTTAGCTGTTACATTAACACCAACAACAGTCTGTGCAGAAGCACCAGCAGTACCAACCACAGCTACAGCAGTAGCTCCAGTTCCACCACCACCTGTAATGGCAACAGTTGGAGTTGAAGTATATCCAGTACCAGCATTTGTTACTCTAATACCCTGAACATTTGCTGTGACAGCACCACCTGTAAGATACTTAACCCATATAGTATTAGGATCACCAGTAGTTGCATTGACAGCAGCAGTATTAACAACTCTTGCTATTGTTCCAGATTGACTTCCAACAATAGTTTTACCAGCTAAGTCAGCTACTGTAATATTTGTACTATTATATTGTGCTTGTAATTTCACATATTCATAATCTGTATCAATATGTAATGCACCACCAGATACTCGACTACCATTTGCAAATATATGATTACCAAATCGTTTGAACTGATTTCTTAATATTGTTTGTTCTTGAGTAAGTTCTCTTGCTTGAACAGCAACAGCAGGTTTATATAAAACTTGATGAAAGTCTTTATTTTCATCATAATCATCAAAGTAAGGACTTTGATTAAGATTTAAATTTATATTGGTTGTCATGTATTATACCCTTCTTAAAATTCAACGACTAACTTAACATCTTCTGTTTGGTCAGATGCACGATTGATTGGAGCTCGATATTCTACATAAATCATTTCTCCAGAATCATCATCCATTTCTGCACCAGAATATGTAGCTGCTGTAGGTGCCGCACCACTTATAAGTGGATTTGCAATTAGAATTACTTTTCTAAAATCATCTCCTACTGTAAAATCACCACCTTCAGTTCCAACTAAACGAATATTCAACATTACATAAGCACCACCAAGTTCTGTCTTTGCATTTTTACCATGTCCATTCTTAGGAGAGATTCGTGGTTCAAGAGTAGCACCCGACCCACCACCAAGTGTAAGAGTTGCTGTTGCATAACGATACCCTGCACCAACTGCTGTCATAGCAATTTTCTTTATAACACCACCAACAACACTTGAACATCTTGCTGTTGCAGTTGTAGTTGGTGCTGGTGTTTCTGATCCATGAGAAATTGTAACAAGGGGCATTACTTCATAAACACTATCGTTAGCTGGATTTGTTGTCCATGTAGAAACTGTTGCAACTTTTGTTGCACCAACATAATCTGTAATAACTTTTATTTGTCCACTTCCAGTACCAGAAGAAATATAAACTGTCATACCATTATAAATGTCATTTGTAGCAGAAGCTGTAGCAGCCAATGTAATAGTTGTTGCCGCACCAGCCTGTGCAGTACCTGTATGAGTATTTACATATCCTGTTCCACCTGCTGTAACATCTATATGATCTATAGCACCATCTACTGCTGCTTGCTGAACATCCCATTGTGCATTACCATCATCTGATGTAAGATATTTCACAGGAATCCAATCTGTCGTTACATATTTTAAAACATCTGCTTGCTGAACTTCATACATGAATTTCCAACGATAATTATCTGATGTTTCAATAATAGTAGCAAGCTGTCCAGTAGGTTTAACTGTGGATGCTGCACCCCCATAATTACTGATACACTTATAGACATTATACTGATCTGTCATTACAAAAAATGTTTGGTCAATCTGGTCATCTTGAAGATGACTATATTCTGCATATACCGTACTCATTGTCCAATCTACTCTCTTAACAACATGAGATATATCCGTGGAATTAATCAGTTTAGCAGCTATCATATCATTATGATGAACATATGGTGCTGATGTCGTATCTATGGGAGTAGGAAGCGAAGTATCAGTCGGTGTTCCTGCATATTGTCTTAAATCAGCACCAGACCAAGCTGTAGCCTTTCCTATCATCAGATATACCTTATTAGTCGAAAAAGAACTAATAAAATTATCTGCGTTATAGGTTCTAAATGCGTTTGTTATAATAGCTGGCATAACTAAAATCCTTATTTAAATTCTGTTTTATTTATAATATTTATAATATTTATACATTAAAATTTCCTTTTAAGTATTTATACAATACTAATTTCACTATTCATAGTTCTTCTTTGCTTTTCGTTAAAGTTAATACTATACGTTGAAATCTTCTCATCTTTAAACTCATTAATAGACCAACCGCCACCCATATTCTCTCGTTCTACAGAATAAATTGTCGTACCATATCGTGTTTTTGAAGTATGAGTTTCATAAAGCATATACCCACCTGTAACTGGTTGTCCATTTCCTGTAGAACCAGCAGTTATAGCTTTAGCTTTTGCACCAGTTCCAGAACCTGAATCTGTGATCGTAATCGTTGGAGGAGAAGTATATCCTGACCCACCAGCCGTAACTGTAAATCCAATCACAGCATCAGGAATCGTTTCAAGATAACTACCACCAAGACCAGAGCCAGATGTTAAATTTGAACCAATAATAGGTGTGAGAACTGCACCCGTTCCCCCGCCACCAGAAAGAGTAACAGAAATTGTTCCAGAAGTATATCCAGAACCACCTGCTCTATATATAGAGTTTGAATAACCACCTTCTCTCTTAAATTTATTTTGTTCTACTTGTCTACGCATAGGTCCTAATTGTAATGAACCTAGAAGCCCACCAACAATTGATCCCCAATCTTCTGATGCAGAAATAGTACCATCGGTAATTAAACCCCAATCTTCATTTGCAGGAGGAAGATCAAAAGATTGCTGAACAAAAAACCAATCATCAAAGTCTGCTGATATTAATACAATAATAGGTAAATCTATTTCATAAATATGCCAATCTGAATGTCCACCATCTCCATTCTGATAACCACTATGTGGCCAAGCAGCACCAGAAGGCCACTCAGGTAAATTTTGATATAACGTATTATTTAATTTTACTGGCGGAGCAATATCACCATCATGGAAAATAACTTTATATGGCCAATAGTGAACATACGGAGCACGAAAATCTGATTCACCAGGTTTCACCCTTAAAGATGTATCTAATAATCCAGTAATTAATGTTCTACCCCATAATGAAAGACCTGCCGGATGTACTAATCGTTTAACATAATCTCTCCACTTGTCAATCGTATTTCCAGATTTAATTACATAAGAAAAGGCTTGGTAATATAAACTATCTTGAATATAATTTGCAGATGAAATAAAACCATCATCACCAACCCATCTTGTATTAGCTTCATTTTCATAACCACCAATAATCGCTGTACCAGTTGCATTTCCACCACCAATACCAGAAAAATCTAATGTTGGTATTGATTGATAATGAAATCCACCATTTACTATTTTTAAAGTTTTAATTCCCCCGATACCTGCACCACCTAATGTAATATTCGCACCCGTTCCAGTACCACCTCCTGAAATAGTTGGAACTACTTTATAACCATAACCATTGTGTTCAAACTCTACTGCTGTAATCACTCCAGAATTTACTGTCTTTACAAGTACACTACAAGTTCTTCCATCAATTTCCAGTTTATCAGTATTGTTGATTGTAAGTTTATCACCAACAACATATCCAGTTCCACCAGATACAATTGTTGCTGTTGTAATACTTCCAGTTGTTAAACTATCAATAAGAAATTGTGCTCCAGTAGCACCTGCACCACCACCTGAAATTGGAATATTTGTTTCAACAGCATATCCACTACCTACATTGGTTATATTATAACCAGTTACCATTCCATCCAGAGTAAATGTAAGAGTTCCATCTGTAATAGTTTCAGCTCGTTGAAATATTCCAGCAACTTTAGAAAGATAAATAGTAGAAACTTCAAATGTTCCCATTTGTTCTTTAATAACCAATTCTACAACACCAGTAGTACCAGATGTTCCACCAGTAATTGTTTTACCAGCCAACTCAAAAACCGCACCAGTTCCACTTGTATCAACACATCTTAAAATCTTGTCTTTAGTATATCGACCATCTGATACACGAAGCATATCAACAGATGGATAATAAAATTCAATCTCCTCTTTATATAATAAACGAAAAAGAAATTGAAAAGATTTCTCACTACCTTTAGAACGATAAAAATCTCTTAAATGTTTTAATACTTGTGGTTTATTAGCATTAGCAAATACTGCCTCTGGAATATCTTTACCAAATTGCTTTTTAAAATATTTTAAAAAATCATCAACTGTTTTATCAACATTAAAATAATTTTTTAAATTACCAACAATTTCATATGGTTTACCAATTTGTTCCATGTACTCATAATAAGCTTCCAAGAAAGCTACGAATGTAGCATGATCTTGTTTTACAAAATCTGGTAACTGTCCTTCTACCTTAACAGATATGACTTCATCAAATGAAGGATGTATAGGATGATTAGGAGATACTGTTGCCATCTTAGATTATTGTTTCTGCAACCATAGTAATATTAATAGCTGCTGTATCAGTTGTATCAGTCGTTAATATTTGTTCTCGTAATGGAGTAATATCTTGATTATTAACTGAAGGTGTTATAGTTAATTTAATATTTGTTGTTCCATCTGAAATTGTATAAGGAGTAAAATTATTTAATAGCACTTTACCTGTAGTATAATCAACTGTTCCTTGATTCTGTGATCCATCTGGTAAAGTAAAATATACTGCTGGACTATCAACTACACCACTTGTTGTTTTAGCTACTTTAACTATTCCTGCACTATCATCAACCAATGAATATGTAGCACCATCACTAGCTGTAAAAGAAGTAGTAGTCAATGTTCCTTTTATTACAGGGTCATTAAACTCCATTGTATAAGTAGCAGTTGTTGCTAATGTTGCAGGAGTTATTCTCATTTGATATTTAATAGATGTCTTACTATTTCTAATTGCACTATCTGTATTATCTATTATTTTTGTCAAAACTGAATATCTAAATTTTTGGTCAAATTTCTGTAAATTAGAAGTAAAATAATCTGTAATAGAAGTATCAATTGCTGATTTTAAAACATTTTCACTTGTCAATAAAGTAACAGGATCATAATTAACTGTCGTGGTAATAAGAAGATAATAAAAAATAGGATCCACAATCTCTGGTATAACTGTAACAACATTTGATTTTTTAAGTATAGAAGTTTTTATATCATCTTTTGTTGTATTACTATATGTTGTATTTCCCGATGGTTTAACAGCTATATATACTTTACCATAAACAGGTGGACTTGCATCTTCACCACCATAAACAGTAATAGAATTTATATCACTTCTTTCTGCCAATAAGATTGCTTTATAATCATCTTTAGTTGTTGCTCGTTTCTGTGCTTGATATAACTTAGGTGCATTATTTTTTAGAGAATTAATAGACTCTGCAGCTGATCCACCAGAAGCTACAGAAGCAACAGTCAAAGTATAATTTGCAGAAGTCAATCCAGCAACAGAACCAACAGCTGTAAATGCATTTGCTTTATTTGCAGTAACACCACCAGTAACCAGATATTCAATAAAAATAATATTACCATCTGATAATTGTTGACCAACTGCTCCATCTCCAAAAATAAGTTCATATTTTCCTTCCTCAACTTCTTGAAGAAAATAAACTTTTTGTGTAGAAGTAATTGTTGTTACATCCAGAGAATTACCATCGGCCCAAGTAACTACTGTTGTATCAGTTGAAGAATTTTGAACTGTAACTGATATTGTAGATGTATCAACATTTACATTTGGAATAATAAATCGTTGAGTCGTGTCTGCTAAATCAACTGTAT
>Ga0310345_10004187_pt1 | contig 13235 bp, 8 predicted proteins | sample HC15DNA20500_MG_FD_204667 | JGI IMG/M metagenome (GOLD analysis project Ga0310345, IMG submission 204667) | Marine microbial communities from station ALOHA, North Pacific Subtropical Gyre - HC15-DNA-20-500_MG | ecosystem: Environmental > Aquatic > Marine > Oceanic | place: Pacific Ocean: North... | reverse complement strand
TGCCGCCCGAACCGCCATATTCTTCCGGAATGGAGGCGCAGAGAAGACCGTTGGCACCAGCCTTCTCCCAGCTTTGCCGGTCGAAGCATTCGGCCTTTTCGAACTCCTCGTATCGAGGTGCGATCTCTTCGGAGAGGAACCGGTTGGCCATGTCGTAGAGCATGGCCACATCCTCACCTGCCCAGGCAGGTTTTGGCATTCCAAGAACCGATTGCGGATTGTTACCCATCAGCGCCTCCTCCAGCGTTCCGAGTGCAGTTTCCGTTCACGTCAATGCGCGACGCATGCTGCAATCAGAATGCCTCCGCGGCAAGACCCATCATGGTGTCTGATCCGGAAGAAATACGGGCCAGATGCGCTGCGGATTCGGGCATGATGCGCTCCATATAGAAGCGGCCCACAACGAGCTTCTGCTCCAGCATGTCCTTGTCGCCCTCGCCTGCAGCAAGTTGCGCCTGCGCGGTCTTGACCATGCGGCCCCACATATAGCCGAGCGCGACCAGACCGAAGAGATGCATGTAGTCGTAGGATGCGGCACCGGCATTGTCGGGCTTCTGCATGGCGTTCTGCATCAGCCACATGGTGGCGGCCTGCAGATCGTTCAGCCCCTTTTTCAGGCCCTTGGTATAGGGTGCCATGTTTTCGTCGGCGCGGTTCTCCTCGCAGAAGTCACCGACTTCCTTGAAGAAGGCCTGCACTGCGCGACCACCATTGAGTGCCAGCTTGCGCCCGACGAGGTCGAGTGCCTGGATACCGTTGGCACCCTCGTAGATCATGGCGATGCGGGCATCGCGCACGAACTGGCTCATGCCATGCTCTTCGATATAGCCGTGGCCGCCAAAGACCTGCTGCGCCATGACGGCGATGTCAAAGCCCTTGTCGGTGAGCACACCCTTGACCACCGGCGTCATCAGCGCCAGCAGATCATCCGCGATCTGGCGCGCATTTTCGTCATCGGAGCGATGGGCGATATCGGACTGGAGTGCTGTCCACAGAAGCAGAGCGCGACCGGATTCGTTGATCGCTCGCATGGTCATCAGCTTCCGGCGGATATCCGGATGAACGATGATCGGATCGGCCTTCTTTTCAGGCTCCTTTGCGCCGGTGAGCGAACGGCCCTGAAGACGCTCGCGCGCATAGGCGACCGCGTTCTGGTAAGCCGCCTCGCCGATGGACAGGCCCTGCAGGCCCACGCCAAGACGTGCCTCGTTCATCATGGTGAACATGGCCTTCAGGCCGCCATTCTCGGCACCGATCAGGAAACCTTCCGCCTCGTCGTAATTCATGACGCAGGTGGAGTTGCCGTGGATGCCCATCTTCTCTTCGAGCGAGCCGCAGGACACACCGTTAGCCTCGCCGACCGTGCCGGCATCGTCGACCTTGTATTTTGGCACGATGAAGAGGGAGATACCCTTGACGCCTTCTGGTGCGCCTTCGATGCGTGCCAGCACCAGGTGGACGATGTTTTCCGACATGTCGTGCTCACCGGCGGAGATGAAGATCTTCTGGCCGGAAATCTTGTAGGAGCCATTGCCGGTCGGCACAGCCTTGGAGCGCAGCAGGCCCAGATCCGTGCCGCAATGGGGCTCGGTCAGGTTCATGGTGCCGGTCCAGGTGCCCTCGATCATCCTGGGCAGCCATTTCTGCTTCTGCTCTTCGGTGCCGTGGGTCAGGATCGCGGCAATCGCGCCCTGTGTCAGGCCCGGATACATCATCAGCGCCATGTTGGCAGAGGAGAAATATTCGCCGACCGCGGAATGCAGGAGATAGGGCAGGTTCTGACCGCCGAACTCATCGGGAGCGGAAAGCCCCATCCAGCCGCCTTCACAATATTGCTTGTAGGCTTCGTGGAAACCCTGGGGCACGGTGACGCTGCCATCGTCGTGGCGCTTGCAGCCCTGCTCGTCACCGACCCGATTGAGAGGGTGCAGAACATTCTCGGCCAGCTTGGCGCCCTCGCCCAGAATGGCTTCGAGGATATCCGGCGATGCATCAGCGAAGCCGGCCAGATTGTCGTAACGCTGATAGTTCAGAACATCGCGGATGACGAAAAGCGTATCACGCACGGGCGCCTGATAAATGGGCATGGGTTTCCTCCGAAGACACGTCACCACCGGCAGGACCCACCTGCCGGACTGATCGAGAGCTCTATTATCAATCTTTGACGTGCGCGTAAACGTCAATCAAAAAATGCGCCCATGAAAAAACCCGGCTGCGGGAGCAACCGGGTTGTGCAAATCGGGGAAATCGAGACCGTTCAGCTGGCCTTGCGCTGCTGTTCCTCAGACTTCGCATCCTGCGAGGGTAGTCGGTCGCGAATGTCGCTGATGAGATTGGTCAATTCGACCACTGCTTCCTCGATCTCGATATACTGCTTTTCAAGACGATCCATCTGGCGCTCGGATTTCTTCAGGACCATGCGCAGCTGCTGCACATTGGTGCCCTTTGGATCGTAGAGGTCCAGGATCTGCTTGATGTCGCGCAGAGGAAAGCCAATCTTGCGGCCCAGAAGGATCAGCTTGAGGCGCGCCCGGTCGCGGCTTGAGTAAAGGCGCATGGTGCCGCGGCGCTTGGGCTGCAACAGGCCCTTGTCCTCATAAAAGCGCAGCGCGCGCAGCGTCACATTGAATTCGCGCGACAGCTCGCCAATGCGGTAATAGGTTTCAGCCCCGTAAGACGTCCTGCCCCCCGCCGTGTCACCACTGACGGACCAGGCATTTTCTTCTGACATTCTTCAACATCCCCAGCGGGTATGGGTCCACTAAGACACAAGGCGACGCATCCGTCAGGACGGCATGCAGTGTCGGACCGTGGATGATTATGATTCGATCAGGGCCTCACGCCCCGCGTCGCGGGCATATGTGCCGCTAGGGCACAGATTGCAAGGGGGCGGCACCCATTTTTCATGGGACCATCCGTCACATCCATCGACGATTTGGAAAGAAAGGTTAACTGCTTGTTTACCACGATTGGCGATTGTGGTGGGCGAGAAGCCGCCGTGCACGCTTTGTTATGAATCCGGCGCGGCGACATGGATGAAGGTGCCGAAGTCTTGCCAGTTTCTGCCCATAGCAGCCCAGGTGTGGCGAGGCTCCCTCATCCCGGTAATTGCGGCACCCGAATGTGGTCGGGGAAGAGGCGGGCGTTTCGATGAACAGCAAACGGTCATATCTGGACAGTCTCAATCAGGGGCGGACGCGGCGTTCGGGTCACTCGCTCGACGAGATCAACCGCACGCTCGATCATCTGGAAGATCGTCTGGAACGCGCGCTCGAACCGCGCGAGCGTCCACGCCGCGCCGAAGAAGACATTGCCGAGCGTATGCGTGCCCTTTCAAACGAAGCGGCTGCACGCTTCAGCGACTATGGTCAGCCAGCGCCACAGCGCGCCTACCAGGAACCGATGCCGCAGCAGCGCGGCTGGTCCGCCCCGGACGCAGCTCCCCGCCAGCGTCTTGAACGCGTAGCGCAGGATTTTTCAGAAGCACGACGGCAGGAGCAGGCACTCTCTTCAATCGGCGAACTGGCGCGCGAGTTGCAGCGCCTTCGCGAAGATATGGGTGCAGTGGTCAATTCCGGCTTCAACCGGGAATTCGAGGGTCTGCGCCAGGAGATCTCCAAGGTGACCGAGGCGCTTCATCATGCGCCGCGCGACCCGCATCTGCATGACGAACTCGAGCGCATCTCTCAGACGCTGGAGCGGCTTTCCGCGCGCAGCGACGACAAGAGCCTGAAGATGCTGCGTCTGGAGCTGGAGCAGGTAAAGGGCTCAATCGCCAATCTTGCCCGCGAGGACAGCATTCGTCATCTCGACCAGCGCTGGGATGCCTTCGAAGAGCGCATGGTCAGCGGGATGCGTAATGCTTCCGACCCGCATCTGGAGTCGCTGTCGCGCCGGGTCGAGGAAATTGCACAGGCAGTCTCAAGCCTTCCCAATTCCATGAGCCTGCGCTCCCTAGAGGAGCGTGTGCAGACACTTGCTTCTGCACTCGACCATTTTGCCGGATCACAGAGCCAACCGGACCTCTATGCGATGGTCGAGGAGCGTCTGGACGAGATTTCACGCGCGATTACTGCATCCGTGGCGACTGCGAGCGTGCCGGGAGCAGACCCGCGCCAGCTGGAGCGCATCGAGGCGCGCATCAGCTCGCTGGCAGCCCAGTTGGACGAGGTCGCCAATGACAGGCCCGACCATGCCATTGCAGAACGTCTCAACGCGCTGACGCAGCGTATCGACACGATTGCCTCGCGCATTGATGTGCCCGAACAGGCCGTGGAGCGTCTTTCCGCGCATATCGCGCAGATTGCCGAGCGCATCGACCGCGCTGGCAATCACGGCAATGCCGACCAGCTTTTCCACGGGATCGAAGAGCGTTTCGCTCATCTCTCGGACATGATCGAAAAGCGTCAGGAAGATGCGATTCATCAGGGTTATGCCCTGTTCCAGGATCTTGAACGGCGTCTTCAGACGCTGGACGAGAAGATCAACAGCCAGCCTCGCGGCGACGATGGCGCTGTCATGGCTGCCATCGACCGGCGTCTGGCGGAATTTGCCGAGCGGCTTGAGCAGAAGCAGTCCGGTGGCGCCGACCCGCAGCTTGTTCATGCGCTTGAATCGAGACTCGAAGACATTTCCTCGCGTCTCCAGCAGTCTGCGGCGGCTGCATCCCATGCGTCGCTCGACCAGGATGTGATCCGCAATCTGGAAAGCCAGGTCGCGCATCTTTCACAGCAGCTTTCGCAACCCGGTCATGGTGCGCCCGCAGAAGCAAGCGATGTCTCTCCGCGTCTTGAAAGCCTGGAACGCGCCATCTTCGAAAGCCGCGAAACGCTGATGGAAGCGGCCCGCCAGGCCGCCGCCCAGGCTGTTGCGGCGTTGGGCTCGGGAAATTCCGCTGGCGATGACAGGCTGAGGGACGAACTCCAGACCCTTGAGGCACTGACGCGCAAATCCGACGAGCGAAACACGAAGACCTTCGAGGCCATCCACGACACGCTTCTAAAAATCGTCAACCGCCTTGGCACGCTTGAAGCAGGCAAGGTCGAGGCTCAGGCTGCCGAACTGAAGATGCAGGTGGAGGACGCACCGCATCTCAACCCGGCTGATGGTGACGACGAATATGCGGACTATGACGAGCCGCAGATCCCACGCACCCCTGCCGAGGCTGCCGCGGCTGCCGCACAGGCTGCCCTTCGCGATGACGATGTCGAAGAAGCGGTCGAAAAGCCGCAGCGAAAAAACTCGATGCTGAGCGGTCTGCGTGCCTTGAGGCAGCGCAAACACCGTGACAGCGAAGTGACGGAAGCGGTTCGCGCCGAGCCGGAAATGGTCGAGGTCGAGCCTGAGAACGCGCAGGCACCGCAAATCGAGGCCGAACATCTCGACGCGCCGCTTGAACCCGGCAGCGGCACCCCGGACCTCAACGCCATAATGCGTCGGGTGCGTGACGAGAAAGCCGGCAAGCAGGATGATGCACCGATAGCAGCCACTTCCACATCCGCTGACGCCGCCAAGGCCGATTTCATCGCGGCTGCGCGGCGCGCGGCTCAGGCAGCGGCTGCAGAGGCGGAAGTTTCGCGCAAAAAGTCCGGCGGCGACGGTGCCGGCGAACGCGGCTTCAGCCTCGGCAGTGTGATCGGTCGACGCAAGAAGCAGCTTCTCTTAACCCTTGGTGCTGCAGCAGTCATTGCCGGTGGCGCTGTTACGGCGCAGAAGTTCCTGCAAAACGACGAGAACCTGTTCCTTGCACAAGCGGTTTCGAAGGATGGCGGCGCTGAAAGCCTCGCCGAGGCCAAGCCGCTTCCGCCTGAGCGCGAGAGCGAGAATGTGCGTGTCGTCGAGCCCGAAGATGAGGTGAAGGCAGCAGCAGCCACACCCCGTGCCGAACCGGCCGCAGCAGAAGCTGCGGAAAGTACTGAGGCCGTGACTGCAAGCATGGAAGCCGCACCGGCCCAAGCAGAAGCACCAGCGACCGAAACAGAACTCGCAGCACTCGATCCGGAAGCTGCGGAAGAAGAACTTCTTGATGCGCCTGTCATCGACATGTCGGCGATTCCCGCCGGCATACAGCCACAGGCATTGCGCGTGGCCGCCTCACAGGGTGACGCCGAGGCGCTTTACGAGATCGCAAGTCGTCTTGCCGAAGGACGGGGCATTGCACCCGATCTGGCAGAGGCTGCCAAGTGGTATGAGAAAGCCGCAGAGCAGGGCCTTGCGCCCGCGCAATACCGCCTTGGCAATCTCTACGAGAAAGGCACCGGCGTCGAGCGCGACTTCGAGATGGCCAAGACCTGGTATCAGCTCGCCGCCCAGCAGGGCAATGCAAGCGCCATGCACAATCTCGGCGTACTGTTTGCAATGGGTGCCGACGGGGCGGCAGACAATGAATCCGCAGCGCGCTGGTTCGTGGAAGCTGCCGAGCGCGGGGTGACTGACAGCCAGTTCAATCTCGGCGTGCTCTACGCCAAGGGTGTAGGCGTGCAGCGCGACCTCAGCGAAGCCTACAAGTGGTTTGACATCGCCTCCCGCGCCGGTGATCCGGATGCTGCATCCAAGCGCGACGAGATCGCGGCCGCAATGGCTCCGGCCGATCTTGCAAAGGCGCAGGGCAAGGCAAAACTCTGGCAGGTTCGCGAGCCTGATGCGGAAGCCAACATCGTCGAGATCCGTGACGAATGGCGCGTCTCGGATGACGTGGACACCACCGCAAGCGTCGACATGAAGAAGGCCATCCAGAACATTCAGGCCATCCTCAACCGCGTTGGTTTCGACGCCGGTGCACCGGACGGCATCATGGGTGACAAGACCCGCTCGGCACTGAAGGCCTTCCAGCAAGCCAAGGGGCTCGATGCGACCGGCGAAGTGAATGATCAGGTCGTGCGTGCACTCCTGAAGGAGCATGAAGCTCTGAAGCAGCAATAGGCGCCTTGAGCTTTGGCAGCATTTTGTTGCACGATTTCAGAGATTTCGCCCGCACCGGTTTGACTTCCTTCCGCCGAGGGCGCAAGAACGGCTAAACGCAACCTGAAAGCGGAGCGGGCTCGCTTCGCTTTCACCTCAAACTGCTCGGGTGTCGCGGGTGGGTATCTACCTCCCTATCGCGGAAATGTCCGTCAACATGGTGGTTCTGCTCGCCATGGGGGGCGCGGTCGGCTTTCTCTCGGGCATGTTCGGCGTTGGCGGCGGCTTTCTCATCACACCGCTTCTGATTTTCTACAATGTCCCGCCTGCGATTGCCGTTGCGACCGGCGCAAACCAGGTCATCGCCTCGTCCTTTTCCGGTGCGCTCGTGCACTTCAAGCGCGGCACACTGGATTTCAAGCTGGGTGGCGTATTGCTCGCAGGTGGTGTCGTCGGCTCCTCCATCGGCATTTATGTTTTTGCCTATCTGAGAAGCCTTGGGCAACTCGATCTCATTGTCTCGCTTCTCTACGTCGCTTTCCTGGGCTCCGTAGGATCGCTGATGATGATCGAGAGCGTGCGGGCGATACGGCGCACGCGCGGCGGCCAGGTCGCTTCGCTGCGCAAGCCCGGCCAGCACAACTGGGTTCACAAGCTGCCGCTCAAGATGCGCTTTCGCGCTTCCAAGCTCTTTGTCAGCATCATCCCGGTTCTGGCGCTGGGCGCGATTATCGGTTTCCTCGCATCGATCATGGGTGTGGGCGGCGGCTTCATCATGGTCCCTGCGCTGATCTATCTGCTCAAGGTCCCGACCAATGTCGTGATCGGCACCTCGCTGTTCCAGATCATCTTCGTTGCAGCCTTCACAACCGTGGTTCACGCGCAGGCAAACCAGACGGTTGATGTCGTGCTTGCATTCCTGCTCATGGTCGGCGGCGTTGCAGGTGCGCAATATGGTGCGCGTGTAGGCCAGAAACTGCGCGGCGAGCAGTTGCGCGCGCTTCTGGCACTTCTCGTGCTCACCGTCGCGCTGCGTCTGGCCTTCGATCTCTTCGTGCGTCCGGCAAGCCTCTACACGCTTGGTGGCGGAGGCGTGTGAATGCTGGCTCGGATCGCAACAGCTGCAGCATTTCTGGGACTGAGCGCAGTAGCGACGTTGGCGCAGCCGCGTGATCCCGAAAGCATCCAGATCGGTCTATCGACCGATAGTGTTGCCATCACCTCGAATTTCGCAGGCGCCAATCTCACCATCTTCGGAGCGGTGGACAATGCCGATCCGCTGATCGCGCGGCAAGGCCGCTATGACGTCATAGTCGTTCTTGAAGGGCCTGCGAAACCGGTCGTCGTGCGCAAGAAGTCGCGCGTGCTTGGCATGTGGATCAACACACAATCGGTCGTCTTCAAGGATGTGCCTGCGTCCTATTCGGTGGCAATGACGCGCCAGCCGCAGGATATCACCACTCCTGCCGCCTATTCCCGGCTCGCGCTGAGAGCGGACAACATCCACCTGCAGCCGCTTGATCCCGACGGCAACCAGAACACGATCGAGGCTTTCACCGAGGCCTTGCGGGACCGCAAGAATGCGGTTGGGCTTTATGTTGAGCGGCCGGGCGGGGTACGCTTTCTTTCGCAGAACCTGTTCCGCGCGACCTTGCAGCTGGCGCCAAACGTGCCCGTGGGAACTCACCGCGCGCGTGCTTTCCTCTTTCGCAATGGCGATTTCATCCGCGAGACATCTGCGGCACTCACCATCAAGAAGGCGGGTCTGGAGCAGCGCATCTACGAGTTCGCGCATCAAAATGGCCTCGCCTATGGTCTTGCTGCCGTCCTCTTGGCAATCATCACTGGCTGGCTCGGCCGGATCATATTCCGCAAGGATTGATCAGGAAGGCTTCAGGGCGGAAGCGTTGATCGGATAGATCTGCGCACCCAGCACATAGGCGATCAGGCGCTCGACCGAGAAGATGCCTTGGAAGGCGCGGTCCAACACATTCAGATTTCCCGTCAGGCTGCCGAAGGCCGGCATGATCAGGCGCTCGCCATCACTGGCAAAACATGCACGTCGGACCGAGCGCCCCCGCCGCACGATGCGTGCGCCGGGATGCAGATGACCCGCCACCTCGCCTGCAGCCTTCCCGCTTGTGGGCTCGTGACGGAAAACAAGCGCGCCAAGCGCCAAGGCCTCCGAGCAGAAGCCACCGAGCTCTTCAGGCGGTTCGGGATCGTGGTTGCCGGAAATCCAGCACCAATCGCGTCCCCTGATCTGCGCGTTGAGGCGATCACGGAATATTTGCGGCAGATGGCCCGAGCCAAGCCTGTCATGAAAGCTGTCGCCCAGGCTGATGACGAGCCGTGGCTGATATCGCTCCAATACCGCATCGAGCCGGTCGAGCGTTGCGGCCGTGTCATAGGGCGGCAGGAAACGGCCGCGCCTTGCATAGGCCGCGCCCTTTTCCAGATGCAGGTCGGATATGACAACAACACGGTCGGCAGGCAGGTACAGCGCACCGCTTGCGTCACAAAGAACGGGCTCGCCATTCAGCTCGATTTCTGTTGCAGGGAGGCTTCGTGCCGGCCGCATGGTCATTCGTGCATCGCCTCCTCGATCAGATCATCAGCAGCTTCGCGCAGGAGCGCATCGTCGCTCTCACCCGGCACGGCTTCCTTGCCGATATCAAGCAGGATGGGGACGGCAAGCGGGGAGACGCGCGACAATGCCTTGTGCGTGATTCGGCCACGGGTGCGCGACAGCATTTCGCCGAGGCGCGCTATGTCGAGCAGACCCGTGGCCGCATCCCGCCATGTTGCCTGAAGCAGGATGTGATCCGGCTCATGCGCGCGCAAAACGTCATAAATAAGATCGGCAGACACGGTCACCTGCCGTCCGCTTTTCTCTTTTCCCGGATGGCGTTTCTCCACCAGCCCGGAAATCACCGCACAGTTGCGAAAAGTGCGCTTCAAAAGCCAACTGTCGGCCAGCCATGCCTCCAGATCGTCGCCCAGCATGTCCTCATCAAAAAGTGCATCAAGCGAAAGCAATCCGTTAGAAATCATCGCGCTCATGTCGTTTATCGACCAGATCGCGAGTGCATAATCGCTGGCCACGAAGCCAAGCGGCCTTGCGCCCGCCCGTTCCAGCCGACGCGTGAGCAGCATTCCGAGCGTCTGATGCGCCAGACGCCCTTCGAAGGGATATGCGACCAGATAGTGTTTTCGCCCGCGCGGAAATGTCTCAATCAGAAGATCGCTTTTCTTCGGCAGAACCGAGCGCAGTTCCTGGATTCTGAGCCATTCGGCCACCTGCTCGGGCAGCGCATTCCAGCGGTCGTGATCGGCCAGCATTGCGCGCACTTGTGATGCCAGATAGGTGGAGAGCGGAAATTTGCCGCCCGCATAGGACGGCACCATTGCATCCTGCCCGGAGGCGTTGGTGACGTAGCACTCGTTTTCGCGAATGCCTTCAAAGCGCAGTACCCGTCCGGAGAACATGAAGGTGTCGCCGGGCGCGAGCGTTTCGAGGAAATATTCCTCCACCTTGCCCAGCACCATGCCGCCACGCGGGCTTCCCGCTTTCGCACCCCGGCGCGTGAGGCGCACATTGAGCATGGGCGCCTCGATGATGGTCCCGACATTCAGGCGGTATTGCTGGGCGAAGCTTGGGTGACTGATGCGCCAGCGGCCATCCTTCATCTTCCGGATGCGGGCATAGCGCTCATAGGTCTTCAGCGCATAGCCGCCATTGGCGACGAATTCCACGACGCGCGAGAAGGTGTCCGCGTCGAGCTTCGCATAAGGTGCTGCAGAGACGACTTCCCGATAGAACTCGTCCTCGTGAAAAGGTCCTGCCGCCGCCCTGCCCCAGACATGCTGAGCGAGCACGTCGAGCGAGCCGTCCACCAGTGGTGGCGTATCCTGCGCACCGAGATAATTCGCTTCAAGGGCGGCACGGCATTCCATCACCTCGAAGCGGTTTGCGGGCACGAGGATCGCACGGCTCGGCTCGTCCATGCGGTGGTTGGAACGCCCGATGCGCTGCGCCAGACGGCTGGCACCCTTCGGCGCGCCGACATGGATGACGAGATCGACGTCCCCCCAGTCGATGCCGAGATCCAGCGTGGAGGTGGCAACGATGGCGCGCAGCGCATTGTCCTCCATCGCCTTCTCCACACGCCTACGCTGAGCGACGTCAAGCGAGCCATGGTGCAGCGCGATGGGCAGCGTGTCCTCGTTGATGTGCCACAGCTCGCGGAATAGATATTCCGCCTGGCTGCGCGTGTTGACGAAGAGCAGCGTCGTCTTGTGCTGGCGGATCTCCTCATAGATCGCAGGAATGGCGTAGCGTGCGGAGTGGCCAGCCCAAGGCACACGCTCTTCCGTCTCCAGGATCGTGATGTGCGGCTTGGCACCACCGGCAACCGTGACCAGTTCCGCCATGGCTCCAGGCGGGTTCTGAGGCACCAGCCATCGGCGCAGCTCGTCGGGTTCGGCCACCGTGGCAGAGAGTCCGAGACTCTGGAAATTTGGCGCTAGCGAGCGCAGGCGCGCCAGCCCAAGCGCCAGCATATGGCCCCGCTTGGAAGTCACCAGCGAGTGAAGCTCATCCAGAACGACAAAGCGCAGATCTTTGAAAAAGCGGTCCGCATCGGGCGAGGCAATCAGAAGTGCAAGCTGCTCAGGCGTCGTCAGCAGGATGTCCGGCGGCTTGATCTTCTGGCGCTGGCGTTTCGAAGACGGCGTGTCGCCCGTGCGTGTTTCAATCGTGACCGGCAACCCCATCTCCTCCACCGGCTTGGTGAGGTTGCGATGAATGTCGACAGCGAGCGCCTTGAGCGGCGAAATGTAGAGCGTGTGGATCCCGCGGGCCGACTCCCCCGGTTTGGTCGGGGCGCGCGTGGCAAGATCGGTCAGCGCGGGCAGAAACCCGGCCAGCGTCTTGCCTGCGCCGGTTGGTGCGATCAGGAGTGCCGACTTGCCCTGCAGCGTTGCATCCAGAAGCGCTAGCTGATGTGGTCTGGGCTTCCAGCCGCGCGCGGCAAACCACCGCCTGAATTGTTCCGGCAGCAGGTTTTTAGGAATATCGGTCGGCGCTATGGGCTTGGTCACGCTCCAGAACTAAAGCAGAACATGCCGCCCGCCAAGACCAGCAGCTTGCCTTTTTTTCTACAGAGCCGGTGCGCTTTCGGTATCGGGCAGAGGCATGGCAAGTGCTGCGGCATCGCCCATCACGTCACGTCTGGCGGTGCAGATGAGACCAATTACCGGCTCTGCGCGATCCATGCGGATGACTTCACGGCGGCAGTCGACCAGCACCAGGCCGTTTTGTGCAAGCAAGCGTTCCAGATAGGGGCGGGAATGGGCAAAGCGGCGCGAGGGGCGCAGGAAGAAATCTTCCTCGCCTGTATGTTCCTCGACCGAAAAGGCGAAAACGCCATCGGGCGAAAGCGCGCCCGCCACAAGCGGCATCACGCGGTCGAGTGCGCCCAGATACATGAAGACATCGGCCGCGACCACGAGGTCGACAGAGACACCCAGCCGCTCCACCAGGTTCAGATCCGACTGGGCGAGCCGGTCATAAAAACCCTTCTCCTCGGCCTTTTTCAGCATCTCGCCGGAGATGTCCATGCCTTCCAGAAAGCTGACATGGTTCCGCAGCCTTTCACCCATGAGGCCCGTGCCGCAGCCGATATCGAGAGCATGCGCGAAACCTGCACCTGCTTCGCGAGGCAGGCTTGCTATGGCTTCGGCCAAAAGCTCGGGCACGCGATATTCGAGCCGTTCCACCAGCGACTTGTCGAAATCCTCCGCATATTGGTCGAATAGCGCTTCGACGAAGGCGCTGGGCGGGGCCTCGATGCCAATGGAGATGCCAAGAAGCTCCAGCCTCAATGTGGCCCCCAGCCGATCCTTCGGGTCGAGCCGGAGGCAATTGCGAAATGCATCGGCTGCGGCCTCGCGATTTCCAGCCGCTTCATGCATTTCGCCCAAGCGATACTGGCCACCAAGCCATTCCGGCGCGCACTCCACCGCCTGCGCCATCAGGTCCGCTGCAGCGGCGTGATCGCCTGATGCGAAAAGCATCTCGGCATAATCGGCGCGGCGATCCGCAATCGGATCGCCCGAGGGCAGGAAGAGTGGCTTCATCTGAAGATGTTCGCAGAGAGTGATCGGCGCGCGCTTATGATGCAGCTTTCGCGTGCTTGCAAGCATCTTTCTTTCGCCGCTTCAGCGCCTATCTTGTTTCCCATGCAAGCACAGGATCTCCTTCGCCCGCGGCCGGAAGGCCTTTATTGCCCGCCGGGCGACTTCTATATCGATCCGGTGCGCCCGGTTGACCG
>Ga0310345_10004185_pt1 | contig 13237 bp, 10 predicted proteins | sample HC15DNA20500_MG_FD_204667 | JGI IMG/M metagenome (GOLD analysis project Ga0310345, IMG submission 204667) | Marine microbial communities from station ALOHA, North Pacific Subtropical Gyre - HC15-DNA-20-500_MG | ecosystem: Environmental > Aquatic > Marine > Oceanic | place: Pacific Ocean: North... | reverse complement strand
CCCTGATGAATGATCCTTTTTTCATCACTTTTACTAGGATAGAATAGGGACTTAGAATTAGGCATACCAATTATTTTTTTGAAAAATAGTCTAACATTCAATGAGTAATTGAATGGTTTCAGAACAAACTTCAGTAGTAAGTTTTTCTTTTTAAAGAGCGGAGATCCTATCAATGACTGCAATTACTGGAATCAAAGGACGAGAAATTCTTGATTCACGGGGCAATCCAACTGTAGAAGCTACCGTAGTTTTAGAAAATGGAAGCACTGGTACTGGAGCAGTTCCATCAGGAGCATCCACTGGAAAACATGAAGCCATTGAACTAAGGGATGGAGATAAGACCCGGTATCTAGGTAAAGGTGTTTATAAAGCTGTAGCCAATATTAATGACAAAATTTCTAAGGAGTTACAGGGTCATAATGCCCTCGAACAATTAGCAATCGACCAATTGATGATCAACCTAGATGGTTCAAGTAACAAAGGAAATCTAGGTGCTAATGCAATTTTGTCAGTTTCTCTAGCTGTGGCTCGTGCTGCAGCAAAATCTGTTAATACACCTCTCTATCAGTACTTAGGTGATGTCAATTCAAGATTCCTTCCAATACCAATGATGAATATTCTTAATGGAGGATCCCACGCTGACAACAATATTGACTTTCAGGAATTCATGATCATGCCGGTGGGCGCAGCTAAATTCAGTGATAGCCTAAGAATGGGCGTGGAAATTTTCCACCATCTCAAAAAAGTCCTCTCGTTGAAAAACTACAGCACTGCAGTAGGCGATGAAGGAGGATTTTCCCCGAATTTAAAAAGTAATGAACAAGCTATCGAAATGATTTTGGAAGCTATTACTCAAGCTAATTACAAACCAGGTAAGGATATCCTTATCGCACTGGATCCAGCATCTAGTGAGTTTTACGAAAATGGTCGTTATTATTTCAAAAAATCAGATAACTCTATTAAAACATCTGAAGAAATGGTGGAGTTTTACAAGAATTGGATCCGTCAATATCCTATTGCCTCAATTGAAGATGGTCTAGCTGAAGATGATTGGGTTGGCTGGAAGCTCCTAAGCCAAGAACTCGGAACTAAAGTTCAACTGGTTGGAGACGACCTTTTTGTAACTAATACCCAGCGATTAAAAGAAGGCATTAAGAACAATGTTGGCAATTCTATTCTGGTTAAATTAAACCAAATTGGTACCGTCTCGGAAACAATCGAAGTTGTCAAACTCGCTAAGGTTAATGACTATTCAGTGGTGATCTCTCATCGTTCTGGAGAAACTGAGGATACCTTCATTGCTGATTTGGCCGTAGCTTTGAATGCAGGTCAGATCAAAACCGGTTCTGCCAGTCGAACAGACCGAGTTGCAAAATATAATCGATTACTTCGAATAGAAGAACATTTAGGCACTCAAGCAAAATTTTCAGACCTATCTTCTCGACTAATACCAAGATAACGATATTGGACCAGCATGCTTATTCTTCGCAACAATTAGATCGAAGTGTTTTAAAATCAACTATCTATTTTGATAGCTCCACAATTCTGGAGCTCTTTTAGTTCTGCACTACTGAACCCCCAATCACTTAACGCTTCTTTTGTATGTTCCCCTGGTTTGGCTGGTGGTCGCTGAATTCTACTTGGAGTGTTTTGAAAGCGAGGCGTAGGTGCTGGCTGCACTATGCCGGAAACTTTTTTAAACGTCTCTCGTTTCTTATGATGAGGATGGTTTGGAACTTCCTTCATACTGAGTACAGGTGAAAAACAAACTTCTGTCCCTTCTAGGAGTTTGCACCATTCATCCTGGGTTTTTGTTCGAAAGATAGTTCTTAAATGTTCTGCAAGAACCGTCCAACTCCTTCGATTATTTTGCCCTGGTAAATCTTGTTTATCTTTTCCTAATAATCGAAGTAATTCCTTGTAAAATTTAGGTTCAATAGAACCAATTGCTATGTGCTTTCCGTCTAACGTTTCGTAGACATTGTAATAGGGTGCTCCACCATCGAGAATATTCTCACCCCTCCTATCTGTCCACTGGCCTGCTGCATACAATCCAAAAGCGGCTGTCATTAAAGAAGAAGCTCCATCAATCATGGCTGAATCAATCACCTGCCCCACCCCCGTTCTCTCAACTCCTAATAATCCTGACACAATCCCTAATGCTAGGTACACACCACCACCACCAAAGTCACCGACCAGATTAAGTGGAATAATGGGAGGACCATTTAAGCAGCCAATCGAGTGCAGGACTCCTGTTAGGGCAATATAATTGATGTCATGTCCGGCAGACTGGGCCAAGGGTCCATCTTGTCCCCAACCAGTCATTCGTCCATAAATCAGACGCGGATTACGTTCCAAACAAACCTCGGGTCCTAGGCCTAGACGTTCCATCACACCTGGCCGAAATCCCTCTATTAAGGCATTGCTTTGATGAATCAATTTCAAGACTGCCTCGGTAGACTTTGGCTGTTTAAGATCAATTGCGATGGATCGGCGACCACGAGCTAACAAATCATATTTAAAGTCTGTCTGAATACCTAGGCTAGGATCTTCGATACGATCAATCCTAAGTATTTCAGCCCCCATATCTGACAATAGCATTGCAGCCATTGGTGCAGGTCCAATACCAGCGAACTCTACCATTTTGTAACCCGACAAAATCCCCATTGTAACTCCTTTCTATTTTGCTTATTTTTGATGAATGAAGCACAAAAGATTCGATTTATTGGAAAAGTTGCACACGGACCGCTCCTGCAGAAAAGAATAGAAAATCAATGTGTTTTTGATTTTATTTTAAGGGACGCCATCGGATTGCCTGAATTCCAGCTGGATAATCTTTACCTTTTCTCACCCCTACGATGGTCAAAATCATCCCAGGTTTGCCATCAGCCAGTTCAGGTGGAAGAACACAACTGGCCGAATAACCCGGCTTATTCAGATTATCGTTAATATACCACAGAGCCTTAAGCGTTTTTCCATCCGTTACGTCATAACTGCGCTTACTGCTTTCTTCAAAGGTAAATACTCCTCCGTCGGCATCTCTTATAATACTAAGTACCTCCTCCCAGTTAGAGGCTCCAACTGTATTAAGATAATACAATTCTTCATCCCAGGTCATCCCCCCATCTCGACTGACTTTAGCTCTTTCTCCACCATGATAAGAAGGCAAGCGATGAACATAAAGTAGTACGATTCGACCATCTGGAAGTTCTACTGCTGAACCATGCATTTCATCGAGTAAGTGGGTAACAGCACGAGGATGTTCCCAAGTAATTCCTCCATCATCAGAATCTGCCATAAGGAGATTTTTTTCATAGGAAGATAGTCTATTACGGTGGTGGTCATAGTAACTGGTAGCTCGCTGCCATAAAAGCCAAGGAAATTCATTTCTATAAAATTTTCTCCACTCACCTAAACTACGTGATGGATTATGTCGAGCAACTAGAATCAGTCTTCCTGAGTTAAGCTGGATTAGTGCTGGCTCCCCGCCTGGACAAGCTGGATACCCTTCTGACCAAGTACTACCTCCATCTTGTGACCGATACAAATAAATGGTATGTGGAACTCCTGGACGAGGATGGCCAATAGGCCACACCAATGTTTTGTCTTTTAATTGAGTTATTGGACCTGGTTGAGGAGACTCAACCTGAATTTGTCCTTTCTTTGTCCAATCCACTCCCCTGTTTTGGGAACTATGGAGGGTTAAATACCCATTGCTGAAGCTAGAACTTAAAAATGTCTCATCAGAAAGAACTGACATCAAAGTTTTTTTTGACTTCATCATACTCCAGTTACGTCCTCCATCCTTTGTAACTGCAACTGCATCTCCTTTTAAAGCTGCATAGATGACTCCGCTCTTGGTCACAGTTAGATTGGGTGGTGGGTCGGCAAAAAAGTTGTCACTATCAGTCCAAGGCATCCAGACCCTCTGGGCAGGCAAATCCTTCAAGTTTCCTTTTTTAGAGTATTTTATGCCTTGCAGATCTCTGTCCATCACAGGGTGGACTACAAACATATAGTCCTCTAGGGTGATCTGGTTTCCCTCCCCCGTGTCAATTCTGGCTATAAATTCACCCACACGATTAAAGTCATATATTAATTCTTGCTCCTGATAACCCGGTCTTAGGTCGAGTTGAATTTTCTTTTTTAAAACACTTATTCCCTTCATCGTTTTGATTTTTAAGTTCACGGCTTTATTACGGTTTTGGTCACGACTATTATAGGTAGCTAAAAATAGTTTTAATGGCTGTGTAACAAGGTGGACCATTGGAGGCTTCTGTCGTCCTGCCAGAACGGATTCTATGGGATGTCGGGTTTGGAATTTAGAAACATTTGGTCCTTCTTCAATCTGAACAGCATCTACCCAAACTTTACCTAAATTCTTACCTGTGATCATCAGGTCAACAACACCCTGAGAAACAAGATGTTCTGTTACAAAACTAAACTGGTAGCGCTTCCACTGATTTGATAAGGGCATTGCTAAACTTCGAGCATCAGGCCCTTCAAAAGATAGATAGGTTAATGATTTGTCTGCCTTTATTTGACTCCAGTCTAATGGCCGAGTCCAAAAACACAACATCAGTGAAGCAGGATTACTATCTCCTTTTACATAGGCTGAAAGAGTATATACTTGACCTCCTTTAACTGGAATTACGGGTGATGTCAAATGACCTTGAGCGATTCCTTCTTTTTCATCTAGCGTAACCTGGGCAACATAACTTCCTTCAACGGCTTCAGCTAACAGCCGTCTAGGAGGCCATTCTTTGGGTTGCTGATCTGTTGCTGCTAAATTGATTGTAAGAGGATTTAAAATGTCAGCCCAGTTAGTTGGCTGTCTAGGTTCTTCTCCAAACGGTAGCTCAAAACTGGCATTAGGCAAGAGATTTAGAGGAGATGATAGTTTGTTAGACCTTAATAAAGTTCCTGTCTCTCTATCCAAAAAATTTGGAGTTACTAATCTGCCTAAAAGGCCAGCAACAAGTAAAAACAATAAAAACCAACTTCCTTTATTCATATGGAGACCTCCTTTGTCATAATAAATGCTTTAGCAACATCACTTCTCGTGGGATGTATCTACTTTAATTTTATAACAAACCAATATTTTGAATCTAAATCAGAATCACATACGGTTAAGAATCTATATTCTTTTTTTCTGGTTTTTTAAGACAATTCTTTGAGAGACCGAATAGCCCATGCAACATGAAGGGCAGACCCAATAGAAAAAGCCTCTTCATCTACTTTAAAACGGGGATGATGGACACCATATTCTGCACCAACTTTTTGATTACCCACCCCGAGCGCTAAAAAACAACCCGGAACTTTCTGAAGATAATAAGCAAAGTCTTCACCTCCCATAATAGGAGGAGAATCTGTAACTTGTTCAGATCCTAACAAGTCACGTCCTATTTCTTGGGCAAGATTCCAGCAATGGGCATCATTGATGGTAGGAGGGCAATCATCTCCAGGGAAATTAACTTCAGTTTGACCACGATTTGCCATAACAACATGTTCAGTGATTTCCCTTACCCTCATTTGGAGCAGCTGTAAATCTTCAAGGGTTAAAGCACGAAGAGTTCCCTTAATTTCTATTTCTGGAGGTATCACATTAAATGCTTCACCAGCTTTAATAGCTGTGATGCTCACAACACCAGGTGTAAGGGGGTCAAATTCTCGAGAGATAATTGTCTGAAGCTCAATAATTACTTTTGCCGCCATCACTATAGGATCAATTGTCTGGTGTGGCATTGCAGCATGTCCTCCCTTACCATGAAGTTTGATTTGCAATTTACTAGTAGCTGCCAAAAAGGTGCCTGACCGTCCTGTAATTGAACCAGTAGGTGACGAAGGCCAAACGTGAATGCCAAAAATTCTCTGTACAGCTGGCTGATCCAGGGCACCTTCCTGGCACATCAGCTCCCCACCTGCACCTCCTTCTTCAGCAGGTTGAAACAATAACTTCACCATACCGGGTAATTGATCCTCGTACTTTTTAAGAAGCCTGGCAGCCCCAAGAAGCATAGCTGTATGACAATCGTGACCACATGCATGCATTTTTCCCTCTGCCTCACTCTTAAACGAAACATCTGCTTCTTCAGTAATAGGTAAGGCATCCATATCTGCCCGTAACGCAACACAAGGAGAATCATGTTTCCCAATCTGAGCAAGAACTCCTGTCTTTGCAATAGGTGATCGATAGGAAATTTTAAGTTGATCAAGAGTTTCACAAACCAATTTATTAGTTTGTACCTCCTCATACATTAATTCTGGCCATCGATGAATGCGCTGACGCAATCCAGCAATCCAATCTTGAATCTCATAAGCTTCTTGTAAAATTGCCTTTTGGTTCATTAGTTCCATCTCCTTAAAATGTACCTGACTAGTGGCCACTTAACTAGATCAGATAAGTTCTATTTGTCAGAATAGTTTCCACAATTTTGCTGCATTTAATCCTAGAATCTTTTCTACATCCTCCTGAGTAAAAAATTTCATTTTTTCACGAATCAACGATAGTTCTTGACTAAGCATGGGTCGGTTATACGCTGACCTAGCAGAACCTGGATAACCAGTGCCCCATAAAAGGCGATCGGGACCAAACTGCTCATAAACCGTTTTTACCCAGTGATGGAACTTATAAAAAGGATATGGTGCCTTTGAAACTGAAGTAAGCTCAGATACCTTAACCCAAACATTAGGATAGTTTGAAAAAGCTAAAAGCTTTTTTAGTTCGGGCATAGGGTCTGCAACCGACAAATCAATTTGGGAAAGATGATCAATACAGATCTTGACATCAGGATGTCGACGGACCATTTCCTCTAGCTTAGACAGTTGCTGAGTCGAAATATAAAAATTAAAAACAGTATCGAGCTTTTCTGCTGTTTTCCATAGTTTGTCGGTATAGGTGTCATTAAGCCAAGCATCTCCACCGTTATTACCATTGACATAATAAATTGGACTAAAACGCATTCCTGAAAGACCGTGTTCCTTTACCCAATACTCTAGTTTTTTAGCAACTTGAGGGTCAGTAGGGTCGATCAAACCATGCCCTCGAAAACGATCTGGGTAAGACCTTATGCTATCAACGACATAACTATTGTCCCAGCCATGAAAAATAACCTGAATTAGAATAGAGTGAGTCACTCCATTTTGATCCATATCGGCAAGAAGCATTTCAGTGGTTGCTTCGCTTGGAATATCATCATAAGAAAATTTTGGCTTATAAGGATGCACAACTGGATATCGTTTCTGATCATTTGCCCAAACATGCATATGGGTATCAACAACAAATTTCTGATCTTCTTTTAACAGTTCCCTTTTTTCTCCAACACAAGAAAAAAATGGTAACGCCACACCAACTGAACCTAGTATTCCTGTAGACTTAACCATTGATTTGCCAAATTGACGTCGGCTAATGCAAGGATCTGCTAATATTTTTTTAGACATACTCACCTCTCTTGACTCAACTTTACCAACTTATTGGGAGGTAATCTTGAATAAAGAATATTTCCCGCCATTATATTGCTACCAATTGCGGTTACAATCTGCAGGTAATGACAAAGAACAAATTATTGCCCTATACAGTAGGCTAATAAAGTACCAATAGCCGAATTTTACTACCTATCGAAAAAAATCATAATAACACCACAAATATATACTTCATCGTAATCTTCTCCAAGTTTTCCAAAGTAGGAAAATCCAACCACTTATTAAGCATATTCCTCCAAAAGGAGTTATACCAACCCAAAACCCAATCCCTGTAAGACAATAAACATAGAGACTACCAGAGAAAAGAACAATACCTATTAACCACATCCAGCCGGACCATTGGAGGTCTTCCTCCATCCAGCGATCAATAGCCAATCCTAAAACAATAAGACCAAAAGCATGATACATCTGGTAGCGGACCCCAACCTCAAAAACATTGAGCATCTCTGCAGAGAGTTTATGTTTTAGAATATGTGCACCAAAAGCCCCGGCAGAAACTCCAAAGGCTGCCAACAGACACCCCATTCCAAACCAAAATTTTGCCATTTTCAGTTCTCCTTGTAGAACTTTTTCTAAACAATGTTTTTAAAAAAATCTATTTTTTAGTCTACATTAAACGTTAATTGATAGACTTCTAAAGCAACATGAGCACATAAATAATAATCCTATGAAACTAAATATGGCATTGTAGCAGGTATATTCCTCCGTAGGCACAGAACAGCATAACCACTTACCAACAAAGGCTTTACATCTCCCATCTCTCTCTTATCCTCAGCAGAGAGAAGCATGGAGACTCCTACTTATACGGTTAAAACAGCCACCAGAACAGCCATTTGTTTTTTACATCTCTTGGTAGATAGCTCTACTTTTTCAAAAGGTGGTCAAACGCTAAAAATATTTTCTTATTTTTTTTTAATCGAAGGTATTGGGTCTTCTGGGTAGAGCCAATTGTAGAATCTAATCTTTCGATTCATTGCCCATCTAAAAACTGCTGTGTATGGGTAGCCCCAGTTATATAATCTCATCCTTGTATCTATGTTCCATTTGAGGCATTTCTTTATCATCTGTTATTGGAATTACTTCTTAGGCTTCTCCTTTTTAGGCTTGAATTCTCTAGATAGCTTCTGAGCTTCTTGGATTTGGGAAGGTTTTATTTCAGTAGCTAGGACATCTCTTAATTCAGCAGCATTTTTATTTCCTTGAGCAGCAGCTAAGTTGAACCACTTGTAGGCTAGGACATGGTCCTTTGGAACTCCTTCCCCAAAGTAATACATCACTCCTAAACTGAATTGACCATGAGCATATCCCTGCTCAGCAGCCCTTCTGTACCACTTCACAGCCTCTTGGCTATCTTGAGGAACACCAAGACCTAAGGAATACATCAATCCTAAAACACTTTGAGCCTCAGCATCTCCCTGCTCAGCCTTCCTAATATTCTCCCTAACTTGCTCTTGAGTTGGTTTTGGTGTTGCATCCTGCCCAAACACACTGATACATCCAGCAAGAAGGAAAACTGCTATTAGGAGGTAGCTTAAAATTCTCATGGTGTTACCTAGTTGTTTATTAGAAGTTTTTTAAATTTTACAACAAGGCTGTAGAAATCTCTACACATTGCACAGCCAACCACAGAAAAGTATCATTAGGTATGCCTAAAAGAAAAGACCTACCTCAGATTCCCAAAATAGAAGCTCACAGATTTGATTACACAATCAAGATAACTTATTTCAGTAAAATTTATAATGTTTTCTACTTCCGATGTTTTGTAAAAATAACAGCTATTACAATAAAGTTATCTGGAGGATTAAATGTCTACTTTTGTTGTTGCTGGTGTTCAAATGAATCCCATCCTGATGGACAAGGAAGGAAATCTCTCTTTAATTATCCAACAATTGCAGCTGGCAGCTTCAGAACAAGCTCGCTTAGTGGTTTTTCCTGAGTGTGCATTAACTGGATACTGTTTTGATAGTTTAGAAGAAGCTCTTCCCTACGTTGAAACTATACCCGGCCCTTCAACCCATCATTTGATTGAAGCTTGCCAAAAACTGAATGTCCATCTTGTTTTAGGGATGTTAGAGAAAGATGATGAACAATGCTATAACGCTGCTGTACTGCTTGGACCACAAGGACTAATTGGAAAATATCGAAAGATTCACTTGCCCTTTCTAGGTGTTGACCGCTTTGTAAATCCTGGAAATTTAGGCTTTCAAGTACATGAAACTCCCCTGGGACGGATTGGATTGAATATTTGTTACGATGGGAGATTTCCTGAAAGTGCCCGAACATTAGCTCTGCGTGGCGCTGACCTTGTTCTATTACCTACTAATTGGCCAAAGGGAGCTGAAGAGTTTGCTGAGTTTCTGGTAAACGCACGTGGTATAGAAAACCATCTTTTTTCTATAGCAGTCAATCGAGTTGGAAAAGAACGGGGTTTTCACTTTATTGGACGAAGCCGAATGGCTAACCCCGAAGGAAAGACATTAGTGAGTGCCAGTGAAAATCAGGAAGAGATTATTTATGCGGAGATCGATCCGCTGGAATCCCGAAATAAACAAATTGTTCGTATTCCCGGAAAACTTGAAATTAACTGCATTAAGGATCGGCGACCCCAATACTACGACAACCTTACGGGGAACTAAACACAATCTGCTTTGGGAAACAATGACTGGAGTTCTTTTCTCTGGTAGTCTCTATGTTTATTGCCTTACAGGGGTAGGGTTTTGGGTTGGTATAACTCCTTTGGAGGAATATGCTTAATAGGTGGTTGGATATTTTTACTTTGGAATACTTGGTGAAGAATTCCATTTCTATGATTTTTTATCTTTTGAGTATTTGGCTGATATTTAGTCATCTCTCATTCTCAGCTGTTGTCCGAATTAATCTGACACAAAAAAGCAAAGTTCTCGATGGTCAGCCTTTTAATTTAGCAGGGTCATTTGAACGGCTTGAAGGGAAAATCTTCTTTGAAATTGATCCAACCTTAAAAGAAAATCGAAAAATAAGTGACATTAGTTTGGCCCCTCTAAATGCTCGAGGTAAGGTAGCATTTTCTTCCAATTTCTACATTCTCCGCCCAACCAGTTCGTCAAAACGTAATGGAACTGTTCTTTATGAAGTTGCAAATCGAGGACGCAAAGGAATGCTGGGCATGTTCAACCTTGCCAAGGGGTCATTAGATCCTCGATCTAGTTCTGCGTTCGGAGACGGATTTCTCCTAAACCAAGGATTCACTCTAGCCTGGCTTGGCTGGCAGTTTGATATTCCACCGGGGAAAAAATTATTGAGACTTACTGCTCCAATAGCTACAGAAGGTGAAAATTCCATCACAGGCTTAGTGCGCTCTGAATTTGTCCCTAATAAGAAGGTGCTTAGTTTTTCTCTAGCTGATAGAAACATGCCCGTCGTCTATCCGGCACTGGACATCGATGAACAAAATCCTAAACTGACAGTGAGGGAACTCACTGATGGACCCAGAAAAATAATTCCTCGTCATCTATGGAAATTTGGCCAACTAAAAAATGGTCGATTTTCTGTTTCCCGAACACATATTTTTTTGCCAACTGGATTTAATAAAGGACGGATTTATGAGTTAGTTTACCCTGCTAAAAATCCAATGCTAGTTGGACTGGGATTAGCTGCTACTCGAGATTTTATTTCTTTTCTTAAATTTGGTTCTGCTGAAGAACACTCTTCTCTAAATGGTCTTGACAAATCAGTTAAGCGAGCTATTGGCTTTGGTAATTCACAGAGTGGTCGTTTTCTTCGAACATTTCTTTACTATGGATTCAACGTGGATGAACAGCAGCGCCCTTCATTTGATGGAGTATTTTCTCATGTTGCTGGAGCAAGTCGAGGCAGCTTTAATCACCGTTTCGCACAACCCTCAAGAGACGCCCATGCTTTTATGAATACTTTTTTTCCGACAGTTGTTTATCCTTTTGCAGATCTTCCTCAATTTGATCCAGAAACTGACTTTAATGAAGGACTCATAAGCCATTACTCTCAAGGCAATGCTATACCGAAGATTTTTTATTCGAATGCATCCTATGAGTATTATGGTAGAGCTGCCTCGCTCATCCACACTAGCTTGGATGGAACCAGTGACAGCTTGTTAGCTAAAAACACTCGGATCTATTTATTTGCTGGGACACAGCACGGGCCAGCTTCATTTCCACCTAGAAAAACTGGAACAGTAAATCTGCCTAATCCAAATAACTTCAGGTTTTTAATGCGAGCTCTTGTTCTCAGCTTAAATCGCTGGCTACAGAATGGCACTCCTCCCCCACCATCTCAATATCCAAGAATTTCACAGAATCAACTAGTTTCACTAAAAAATCTATCTTTCCCTAAAATCCCTGGAATAAATTTACCACAAAGAATGATGAGACCCTACAGACTAGACTATGGACCTAAATTTCGGTCAGAACGTATTGCTACCCTTCAACCTCCTAAGGTGGGTAAAGCTTTTCAATCATTAGTTCCTCAGGTTGATCGGGATGGAAATGAACTTGCGGGTATTCGTCTCCCTGGAATCAAAGTCCCGCTAGCTACCTACACTGGATGGAATCTTCGACATTATAGTCTTGGGGCACCAGAGGAACTCTATAGTATGGTGGGATCATTCATTCCATTTCCAATCAATAAGAAAGATCGTCTTTCAACAGGGGACCCCAGACTCTCAATTGCAGAAAGATACGATAGTCGTTCTAATTACCTTAAAAAGATCAAAACTGAGGCAATACACCTCGAGAAAATAGGCTTTTTATTAAATAATGATGTTCCTAACATCATTAATCAGGCAGCAATTTTATGGGACTATCTTGTCACTCACTAAAAGTCTTAGTGACTATGCCAAGATATTAAAAGAAAGGTCATTTTGTTCAAAAAATTTTGAATTACTCTATAAACATTAATTATCCTTGGCTTCATCAGTATTTTTTAAATCACACAATTCTTTAGTGGCTGATAGAATCCCCTGAACATCTTTTAAATCAGTAAAAAAAGAAGTGACTAACCTATAGACATCTAGAGTCCCCGGCCAATGATGAAATTGGTACCCTCTAGATTTTAAGCCCTTTGCAACAGACTCTGGAAGCTTGACAAAAATTTCATTGACTTCAACTGGATAAATAACCTCTAAGGGTAAGTATTTAGAAAGCTCGTACAAACCTTTTGACAATGCATCTGCTGCTTTATTAGCATGAGCAGCTAGCTCTAACCAGAGACCATCTTTAATATAGGTCTCCAATTGAGCAGAAATATATCGCATCTTGCTAAACAGGTGCCCAGCTCTTTTATGACGCCTATCCAATCCTTGTACTCTTTCCTGATTAAAAACAATAACTGCTTCCGCAGCTAATGCACCATTTTTGGTTGCACCAAAGGATAAAATGTCAACTCCAGCTTTCCATGTCATCTCAGCAGGAGTACAGCCAAGTCTCTGAATGACATTAGCAAAACGAGCTCCATCCATGTGGAAGCCAAGGCCTTTACTATGAGCTATTTTTGCCAACTGTTGAACTTCATGCACCTTGTAAACAGCACCCAACTCAGTAGACTGGCTTATGCTAACCGCACTCGCCTGAGTTTCATGCACACCTAAGTCCCCCACTCCCTCCATAACAGCCTCTAAAGTTTCAATATCAATTTTAGCAAGCTCTCCCGACAGGGGAACTATTTTAGCGCCACCAGTAAAAAACTCAGGAGCGCCACACTCATCAGAGTAGAGATGGGCCATTTCATGACAAAAAACAGAACC
>Ga0310345_10004183_pt1 | contig 13238 bp, 11 predicted proteins | sample HC15DNA20500_MG_FD_204667 | JGI IMG/M metagenome (GOLD analysis project Ga0310345, IMG submission 204667) | Marine microbial communities from station ALOHA, North Pacific Subtropical Gyre - HC15-DNA-20-500_MG | ecosystem: Environmental > Aquatic > Marine > Oceanic | place: Pacific Ocean: North... | reverse complement strand
TAATAATAGTTAAGGATTTCTTTTTGATATTTTACAAGTGCTGTTTTTTTTAATCTTGAATGTTCAATAGTATTCATAAAATATTTTAAAATAGGATTCTCTTTATTATGATAAACAAATAAAAAAGCATCCATACGTTTTTTTCCTAATTTTCTAAAATCATATTTTTGAATTAATTGTTTATTATTTAAATGATAATGTATTGATTTTAATGTTCCACATGTTGTATGAAAATCACCCAAATATTTATTAGGTATGTGATCACTTAATTCATCTGAAAAATCTTGCTTCCATGGTGCTGTTTGATACCATATTCTTTTATTCATCTTTGATACTGATAAAGCATCTGTAATACTTTGATCACCAGTTAATAATATATCATCAACACTATCTTTGATTAAAGATATAAATATCTTTCTCGGTTGTGGTAAAATATCTCCACGAAAAATTAATAAATTTGTTAATTTTGATTTTTCATTATGAAATAAATCATAACGTTCTACTTTATTATTTTCATTTTTATATAATAAATAGGATGATTTAAAATATTTCTTAATAATTTTATTTAATTTTGTTTTTAAAGTTGATGAATTAAAAATACCAATTTCATCATCAATACTACAAAACCAATTCGGAATAATAATTTGAAATTTTTTATGTTTCTTATATTTTTTACAGATCATCTCAATATAAGATAATATACATTTATTTGAATGTGGTCCCCATGATCTATTTGATGAATGTTGAATGTATGCTAAAGCATATGGCTTTTGAATGAATGTTTGTTTAGGAATATTCATATCCATTAATAACATGCCTACTTGTCCTTCCCCAACTCCCAATGGAAATGTATAAGGTGGTGATTGACCATTATATTCACTTACAGTAAAAGTATTAAAATGATTCGCATAAGGTATTAATTTCTGTAAATGTGATAAAATAAAATTACCATACATACCTTCAGATAATATTAAAGGAACAACCCCAATAATATCAAACTTAGGTATTTTTCCTTTCATTTTATAATCACCATAATTACCACATTCTTGTAATCCTTTTTTTTTATGTAATTCAATAAATTTTAAACCTGTAAATTTTAATGTTTTAAATTTATAAAGTTCAGATGTACATATAGTTATACGAATATTAGGATACCATAATTTTAAATTTTGATAAAATAATCCACAATTTACAATATCACCAAATCCTTCACAAGGAATATTAATTAAACCTATATGTAAATTTGTATCTTTCTTTTGTAATTTTAATTTCTGTTTTTCAAAATATTCAATAGGAAGATAATATGCCTCATCATAAAATTCTATCGATTCTAATCCTTCTTTTAATGATTCATATAATTTTTTTTCACTTTTATTCATCAATTATATATAATATATTATATATTATATATTATATATTATTTAATGTATGGTGGGGAATTGATCGCAAAACAAGGGAGAACATGTGTATTTAAACCAGAAATCCCTTGTAAAGGTAAAAAAAAGAAAATTAAATCAAAGAGAAAAAAAAGGGTTTCTAAAATTATTTTTTCAAAAAAATCAAAAGAAAAATTAAAACAAGAAAAAAATATAACCCGAAAAATAAAATCAATCCCACATTCGAATCAATGGGCAGTATTATTTGATGAATTCTGTAAACCACCCACTCTTAAAAAGATCATTCAATTATATCCTAGCTTTAAAAAATGTACTGAAGGACAAAAATCAAAATTAATAAAAAATTTTAATAAAAATAGTCAAATGATGAATGGGATTTATGGTGGATTAACATTTGAAAAACATTTTAAAAAAATAAAATTAAATGATAAGGATTTCCTTCAATTAATGAAAATGATGGTACCACTTTTTAAAGGTTTAACAATTCTTAAAAAAAATAATGTTTCTCATTTAGATATTAAATATAGTAATATCGTTTTACATAATCATTCCTTTAAATATATTGATTTTGGATTTTCATATTATTTACCAGATCTCAAAAATATTCGTAAGCGTTCAAAAAGTGAATTTGATACTGATCGTATTTATCAGTTTTATCCATTAGAATTTATATATTCTTCAGCAAATCATAAAGAATTAAATGAAGAATATGATTATTATGATTCAAGAAAAAATTATAAATTTTTTAAATCAATTAATTCTTTATTTCACAGAAATACAAAAGACATTGTCCTTGAAACCATCAAAAGAATACAATCAAAAAAAATAAATCAAAAAAAATTATTTCAAAAAGTTGATGTTTATAGTTTAGGATTAGTAATTCCAACATTATTTATCAAATATAAGTATCCCATTGAATTAATTTATGAATCAGAAATAATTCATGATTTTTTTCAATTATTTAATAAAATGACACATCCATTCTATAATGAAAGGATCACTTGTGAAACCGCGTTCCAACAATTTAAATTATTAATCAAAAAATATAATTAATTTTTTTTTATTATTTTTATTATTTTTATTATTTCTTTAAAATTAAAATATTTGTTATAATAAATGTCGATTGAACAATATGGTGGATACCCTGGTCAAGAATGGTGGGAAGGTCGTCAAGCTAGGAAAAAAGAAAAGAAGGAACTTAGTCAAGCTAAGAAAATAGATAAATTCAGACGTGAAGTAGCTGATGATCAATCACGAAGTCAAGCTGATGCCAATAGGGGATGTAGTAAACTCGATCCTGAAAAAAAATTACAAAGAGTATGTGATACTGTTACAATGAATAGTATGAAATTAGATACTTTGATGAGTATATTAGACAGTGAAAAGTTGAGAGAAAGAGGAGAGGAAAGCTATGGGGAAGGGGTAAAACAAAGAGCAGCTGCGGCTGCGAGGGCTGCGGAAATGGGTGCTGTTCCAACGTCCGTCGATCGCACTCAGGTGCCGTTGAGGACGGCTATGCATGATAGTTCGGAGACCCTGGACTTAGTGGGCAAACATGGCCCGCGCCTCCAGAGCGGGAAATTGGTCGGCCTAGCACCAGCGCTACCGGCTAATCTCCAGCGGGTGACACCAAATCTGACTGGTCGGGACGCCGCGTTCGCGGCGGCGCTCCCGGCCCGGGAGCGCGAGCTCGCGGCGCAAAGAGCTCAGGGTCGATGGCGCGACGCAGGGCATGGGGCCATGAATCCGGAATTCCAGATCAGAGAGAGTGCCGCACAAGCCGCACAAGCCGCACAAGCCGCACGTGAAGTCAGAGCAGAACTTACCAGGCAATCCGCGATGGGCCCTGATGTGGCGGCTCAAATGGAACGACAAGCATCACTAGCTCGTCATGAATCAGAGGCGGCGGCACTAGCTCGTGAACCATCTGCGCTAGCTCAGGGATCATCTGCGCTAGCTCGTGGATCATCTGCTCCAGCTCGTGTATCATCTGCTGCGCTAGCTCGTGTACAAACTGCGCAGGATGATCCCCAGGAAGCCCAGGGACTCCCTGAGGGAGTCCCTGAGGGAGTCCCTGAGGAGGCTGCTCTTGTACCAACAGCATCGACGAAGAAATACGAAAAAGCAAAAGCAAGAAGGGATAGTCTGATTCCTAGCATAGGAAAACAAAAACAAATGGATAGTATAAATGTAGGTCGGTTTGTATCTAGATATTGTGGATATAGTAGTTCAGAGGAATTGAATAAAGTGCTCATAGAGAAGGGAATTACAGCTGAATTTTTATACTTTTATATTAAAAGTTCGGGCGGGGGTGATTGGGAAAGCATTGACGCGGCACAAGGGCGAGGACCGCGGGGATATACCAATGCTGACGTTAGAAAAAATTTCGTTGATGAAAAAGTTGCGTTATTAGATAAACTTTCAGTTAATACTATGCTAAGAAGTGATTATCCAAGTCAAGAAGCGGAATCATTGGCGGAACTTAATAGTAGAATTGCGAAATGGTTCGATCTCGGAGGTGGAAGACGTAGAGCCCGTAGATCTCGTCGTGGATCCCGTAGATCCCGTAGATCCCGTCGTGGATCACGTAGAACACGTAGATCTCGCCGTGGATCCCGTAGAACACGTAGAGCCCGTAGATCCCGTCGTGGATCCCGTAGATCCCGTCGTGGATCCCGTAGATCCCGTAGAACACGTAGAGCCCGTAGATCTCGTAGAACACGTCAGGCTCGTAGATCTCGTCGTAGAATTCCTGATGTCTTTATTAGAAATCCACTTATGGATCTATCATCAACAGTTTAATCATATGAATGAAGCACTTAAAATAAATTTATTTTTTTAATTTATCATTTACAACTTTGAATATATTATTTACGCGAATATTCTTTTTTATGTTTTTTTTTAATGTATATAGTATATAGTATAATGTCAAGAAAAAGAAGTGGAAAAAAAAAGAAGACAAAAAATAAAGGGAATCAAGGGAATAAAGGGAATAAAGGAAATAAAGGAAATAAAGGGAATCAAGGGAATAAAGGGAATAAAGGAAATAAAGGAAATAAAGGAAATAAAGGAAATGAATTAATACATCCAAACGTTGAGCCTGAAAGAAAATATATTAATTTAAGAAATAAATATTTAAATTATGCATTACTTAATATTTCAAAATTATTAGCAGAACAAGGTGATTTAACATGGGGTGGTATTGTTGATCCTGTAACTTATGAAGTTATTGAAGATTATTGGCCTGGTACAGATATTCCAATTAGTACTATGGATCGATCAAGAATAAATTCATTTACTTCAAGTATATTTACAGGTGATCAAACGATTGATTTAGATAAATTAAAATCATTTTTCCTTGGAGGTAAAACAGGATCTAGAAAAGATTCTCAGAATAGTTCATCAAGAAATACAAAGAAATCCAAAGGAAAACATCGAACACGAGGAAAACATGTAACCAGAGCAGATATAGAAGATGTTGAACTTAAACAATTAATAAAAAAAGGAAGAAAATTATTTCATCAGAATGAAAGAATAGATGTAAGAGATCCTTATCATAATTTAAGAAAATTAAATGAAATAAGAAATGCTCTTCCAGGACCAAAATATGGAAGAAGGGAAAAAAAATCAAAACAATTTACTCTTAAGCCTGTATTACATAGAACAGGAACTAAAACTAAACCTGTATTATTTGGGAGAAGAAAGAATGTACAGGAATCTTCTAATGAAATGAAAAATATATTTTTTTAGATAATTAGCTCATATAATATGAACCAGTAATAATAAGAAATACACCTAATAATTTTTGACGATCCATTTTAACGTTTAAAAATAATATTGCTAAAATGGATACAAATAATGTATTTAAATTAATAATTGATTTCGCATAACCTGGATTATCACAATATTTCATAGAATAAAAGACACAAGGTTCTATGATCATATAAATGATAATTAATCTTAAAATTATAATGAATAGATCATTTTTACTTGGCATTTTTAGTTTTACATTATTCATATAAATATAAAATATTGTTGCTATAAAGATAAGAATATTCGCGTAAATAATATATTCAATATATTCATAACGATTAATTAAATCTTTTGAAAAGATATCACGAATCGAAATAAATATGGCAGCAATAAGGGCATAGATCATCCATTTTTCCATACTTATTAATAATAATAATAATAATAATAATATTTTAATTTAAAATTATGTTTAATAATGAATAATAAAAAATACATTAAATTATGAAATTAAATGAAATTGATTTTAATTTATTATCAGATAAAGAATTAATTATTTTATGTTTAAAATATAAATTAATTGAACGTAATGATATTCAAAAATTAAATCGTGATAAATTATTAATAATTATTAAACAATATTTAATACGAAAATTACAAGTCTATGGTCAAAGAAAAAAAAGAAGTATGTCCATTTCTGATAATTTACAAAGAAATCAAATACATAATCAATCAAATAATTTACCAAGAACAGAATTAAAAAGAACATTATCAGATCCAATTACAACAAATGAAAAAGTTCATTCACATAATATACATGAATTAAATCAAGTTAGACAAAATTCACAAGAAAAAATTAATCATGAAATAAAATCATTAAATCCACAATATGATATTATTGGAATGTATCCACCTGTTAAAAAATTAATTGCTATCGGTGATTTACATGGTGATTTAAGAGTTACATTAATGGCATTAAAATTAGCAGAAGTGATTCCTCAACAATCGACAGAACAAAATATTAATAATATCCATTGGTGTGGAGGATCTACATGGATTATTCAATTAGGTGATCAAATTGATAGATGTAGACCCGATGATTGGGAAAAAAATTGTATTAAAGATTTTGATGATGTATTTGAAGATGAAGGAAATAATATGATTATTATAAGATTATTATTACGTTTAGATGATGAAGCAAAACAACAAGGTGGAAGATTATTAGGATTATTAGGTAATCATGAAATAATGAACGTTGATAAAGATTTTAGATATGTATCTCCAAAAGAATTCTTAGAATTTGTCCCTGAAAAAGATCGTATTAGTCGATTTACAGATGATGGTTTCCCATTAGGATATTATCATAGAACAAAAGCATTTGAAAGAGGAAGTAATATGGCAAAATTATATTCTGTCAAAAAGAAATCAATTATGACAGTTGGTAGTTTTGTATTTGTTCATGGTGGATTGAGTATTGATTTAGTTAACAAATATACAATTGGAGAAATAAATAATGTAGTCACAAAATGGATGTGTAAAAATAATAATCCTGTTGAAGAAAAAATATTTAATGAAATTTTTAGAGATAATGATGATATGTCACCCTTTTGGTGTCGTATATTCGCTGAAGAAGATGGTTATGGTGAAAATACTGAACAAAATTTTAATAAAATGATTCAAATCATAAATCAAAAAAATAAATTATTAATACCAATTAAAGGAATGGTAATTGCTCATACTCCTCAATTTATGGATAATAAATATTTAAATTCGATTTATAATGATCGTTTATGGAGAATTGATGTTGGGATGTCAAGAGCATTCGGTAAACATAGAGATTGTGGTGAAGATAAATATAGACAAATACAAATTCTAGTCATTCATGATAATTCGAGATTTGAAGTAAGGAAAAAACCATTCAATTCAAATAGACATCCTACAGAAGGAATAGGTTCAAATGCTTCATTATATAAGCCCTCCTTTTTATAATTAAGAATTCTTAGAATTAAAATAATTAAAATAATAGATGCAAATATTTGTAAAATTACCGAATGGAAAAACAATCACAATTGAACTAAAAAATACAGATAATTTAAATAATGTAAAAAAAAAAATAGAAACAAAAATAAAAATTCCTTCTGAAAATCAACACATAATTTTTAAAGGAAAAAATTTAAATAATTCATTAATTCAAAAAATTCAAAAAGAATCAACACTTCATTTAATGATTAAAAATAATGTAAAATATAAATTTAATGAATTACTACCTTATATCTCATCGGATGAAATATGTATTTTTATGATAGGATCAAAAATATCATTTTTAGATCGTAATTTAAATGAACCGATGAGTGTCAAAAGAAAATATAAAAAAATTCATGATATTTTTAGACAACAATTACCATTACCTATCTTATTAAAAGCAATTGAAAGGAATCAAAATATTAAAATTTTCTTAATTGATCCTGAATTTACTCATAAACCAGAAATCATTCAAAATATTCCCCAATTCAAAAAATTAAAATTAAAAAAAGAAAAAAATTTATCATTTTATGAACCAATATCATTACATACATTAAAAAATGAAATATTTATATCCTCAAAATATGATGAACTAGTTGATGAATTTATGACAAAACATAAACAATTAATACAATATCCATTTATTGATTTAAAATTAATTGTTGTTAAAGAAATGATTCATAATGAAAGTATTCCATCATTTATTAAATATTTAGAAAATATGAATCAATTATATTATATTTATGAAGGAACATTACAAATTTCGAGAAATGCTATCCATTCAAATGATAAAGAATATTTTATTAAGAAATTATTACAATGGCATAACATAAATGATTAAGAAAATAAAGATCCACTATTATCATCATCATTATGATGATGATTCATATATCTCTCTTTATAAAATATACCCATACAAAATGAAATATAATTGATAAAAAGGAATAAACTAAAACAACAATAACAAATTAACATCTTTTGACATGTTTTTTTACAACTTTTTTGTTTCCGTTTACGAACATTAATATTATAAAGATCAAGACTATTTGAATAATATTCATCATTATTCATTGTGTCCATATTATTATTATTATGATTATGATTCATAGTATAGTATTTATTATATAAATATTATTTAAATAATTTCAAATTTAAACATTTTTATTTTTATTCATTTAAAAATAAAAAGATTACTAAATAGAAAATAAATATACTATGAATGATAATTTAATAATTCATAATGATACATATCATGAAAGAAGAAAACATAAAATTAGAAATATATGTTGTTTTGTATGTTCTACTTTATTAATCATTAGTTTTGGATATTCACTTGGGATAGCAACTTGTTATTTAAGTGACATTTGTTAATTGAGATGGGATACCAGCGAGTTCCTTATCATATTCGGTATGATTTGGTAGATTTATATCTTCAACTAAATCGAGTAATGGTTCTAAATTATCATATTGTTTTCCTCCCATTTTAATAATTTGATTGAGAAGAAAGTGAGATTTAAGTCCACATTCTTTCCATTTTTCTAATTCTGTTTTTACTTTTTCCATTTTATGATTGATATAAATAATACGTTGTGGTACTTCAAATTCAGGATAATTATGATTATAATAATCGATTTGATAAAAATTATTAGTATTATTATAATAATTCATAAGAGAAGAATTTTCATTACGTTGATTTTCTATCATTAATTTTATTTCATGATTATAATTATTTTCAAAATCTTTTAATTTGATATCAATTAGTTTTGTTATATCTTTAAATCTTTCATTGTTAAAATTAATTAATTTTTCAGCATTTGTACTTCCCGGGATCAATACATCCAATGTATTAAATATAACTAATCGATGATCATCAAATGGATTTGTTTTGATATATTTTCTTGTACGGGAGGCAATATATGTAAAATGATTTAAGAAAGGTGAATCATTAAATGACCAATAAAGGGCAATTTCATAATCATTATCATTGTGAATAATATATTTTTTCTTGTTTTTTTCTTTTAATTCACGTTGACGTTGTAATTCTAATTCTCTTTCTCTACGGATATTTCTTCTTTCTTCTTGTTCTTTCTTTTTTTTAATATTGTCTTCTTTTTTCTTTTTTTTATCTTCTTCACTCATCGTCGGACATTTTAAATAAGTATGACCACTTTGGTTACAATGAGAACAAGGCATTTTATCTATTTTTTTAACAAATAATCAAAATAAATATTCAAATTTTGATTTTATAAGATCATTGATTTATTATTTTATTTCTTTTTTTTATTAAATTTGATATTATTTTTAATGATATATCAAAAAATACAAAACGAATCATTATGAAAATTAAAAATAAATGGTATTGGTTAGATGAAGATTTTGAATGGAATCGTTATCCAAAAGAGGTACAAATTTTATTAAAAAAACAATCCGATAAATATGAAACAAAATTAACAATCCATAATAAAGATTATATCTTTAATTTTAAAGAAAAATATGATCTAGAAATTAAAACCGGTGATATGGTAACAATTAAAAATGAATTTTATAATGAATTAGATAAAATAGAAAGAAATATCAAAGAACAAAAAAAATTAAGATTAGATCAACATATTCATCATAACCAATTAAAAAGAAAAAAAGAAGAATTTACAATTGATGAAAGTGATTCAATTGATGAAAGTGATTCAATTGATGAAAGTGATTCAATTGATGAAAGTGATGATGAAAGTGATGAAGAATGGATCCATTAAAAATAATTTATCTTATTTATTTTTTTGTCAATTGATTGAATAAATATGTATTTATTTTAAAATTTGAATAAATATATATTTAGAGATTTAATGAATAAATATTGATAAATGTCGAATAAATTAATGCTTGCGAAAGAATTTTATAAAAATAAACAATTAAAGGGTAATCCACCGGATGGATGGGTTGGTTCAGAAAAATATGATGGATTTCGTTCATTATTTAAGGATGGCATGTTTTTATCAAGAGGAGGGAAAATTTTTAATGCTCCTGAATGGTTTAAATTATCAATGCCTAATGAATGTTTAGATGGCGAATTATGGATTGGTCGTGAAAATTTTGAAGGGATGGGTGTTGTAAGAAAAAAAGAACCCAATCAAGATGAATGGATACCTATTAAATTTATTGTTTATGATTTACCTGAATTCAATGGTCCTTTTAAAGAAAGAATAAAGAGGTTAAGGAAAATTGTTCAAGAAAATAATAAACGATGGGAAGAGTTTCGTATCACATTAGATCCAATGTTTCATAAAATAAAATGTCCACTTCAATTTGCTCGTCAGATAGTAATCCGTGATATGGATCATTTTGAAGGGTTATATAAGAATGTAATTGATAATGGTGGAGAAGGTCTCATGTTAAAACATCCTAAATCAATGTATGAAGGTAAACGATCAGATTGGTTATTAAAAATCAAACCAACATTTGAGGAAGAAGCAATTATTATTGATTATACTGAGGGTAAAGGTAAATATAAGGGATTTTTAGGTGGATTTATATGTAAACAATTAATTAATATGGATACCTATCATTTAATTGATAATGATGAGAATCATGAATTTACAATTTCTGGAATGGATGATAATGTTCGTCAAGATTATGAATTAACACATCCAATTGGTACAGTAATATCATTAGAACATTCGGGAAAAACGAAAACTGGTAAACCTAGATTTGCTAGATATATACGTAAAAGAGATGATTTAATTGTTAGAAATAAAATCGAAGAGGCATCATTAGAAAAAAGAAATCAATTAATTACTATTTTAAAATCTATCTCGGATTATGAAAAATTAAATAATGATTATTATAAATCAAGATCATATTTAAAAGTAATATCATCATTAAAAACGATTAAAGATGATAGTGAATTAACAGAACAAACATTAAAAAATTTAGATGGAATTGGAAATAGTATTTATGAAAAAATAAATTTTATATTAAAAACAGGTAGTTGTCCACAATATGATATTATCAAAAATTTAGATGATCCAAGACATATATTCTTAAATATACATGGTGTAGGACCTCAAGCAGCCAAGAGATTAATGGATTCTGGATTTAAAACAATTGATGATTTAAGAAATTGTCAACAAATTTCGGAACATTTGAATGATGTTCAATTATTAGGATTAAAATATTATGAACATTTATTAGAAAAAATCCCTAAAAGTGAAATGATAAAACATGGATTATTTTTAAAAAAAGCTTTATATAAATTAGATCCTAATTCTGAATTAACAATTTCAGGATCTTACAGGAGGGGTAAAGGTTATAGTGGTGATATAGATGTCCTTATTAAAACAGATCATAAAGAAATTTATCAAAAATTTATTCAGATATTATTATCATTAGAATATTTACAGGATCATTTGGCTCTAGGTAGAAAGAAATATAATGGTATTTGTAAATTAGGGAAAAAAGGTATTTGTAGAAGGATTGATATTATGAATACAACTTTATCTGAATATCCATTTTCGTTATTATATTTTACAGGTTCTGATGAATTTAATAAATTATTTCGTAAAAAATGTTTAGAAAAAGGATATACAATTAATGAATATGGTTTAAAAGATAATAAAACAAAGGAACTCATTCAACATGAATTTAAGGATGAGAAGGACATTTTTGATTTCTTAAACATACAATATCTTGAACCCAATCAAAGATTATAATTTTAATTATTTAAATAAATAACTTTTTCTAGATGAATAAACATCAAATAATTTTTCAATTGAATATTTATAACATTGAATTCTATAATTATATATATTATCATCAATTGTTTTTTGATTAATTTTATCGAAACAATTGATCATTTTATCATCTAATTTTTCAAATACTTTTTCTTTGGTCCATGTTTCATTGATATTATTTTGAATCCATTCGAAATAGCTAACAACAACACCACCAGAATTACATAAAATATCTGGTATAATAGGTATTTCCCTTTGATAAAGAATTTCTTCTGCTTCCGTTGAAATGGGACCATTCGACCCTTCAAAGATAATATCACAATCTAATAATTTAGCTTCTTTTTCTTTAATTGTCAATTCTAAAGCAGCTGGAATGAATATATTACATTTTGATTGTAAGAATTCTTTTTTTGTAATTTTATGAATTTTAAATTGGAAATTCATAGATTCTATATTTTTCAATGATTTATTTTTCATTTGATATTTTAAGATTTCATTTATTGTTTCATGTGTATTTGTATTTTGATAATCAATTTCATAAGAACCTGTATGATCACAGACATATTTTAATAGATAAATCGGTTGACATTTTGTTAGATTGATATTATTTAAATATTCTGTTAAATAATAACCAACATTACCGAAACCTTCTAATTTAAGAATATATTTTGAATGATCCTTCATCGTTAACATATTTTTTTCAGTTAGGTAATTAATAATAACACCAATTCCTCTACCTGTTGCTTCTTTTCTACCCAAACTTCCACCACAATGAGGTGATTTCCCTGTAATCATATTTTTGATATGATGATTATTATTAATATTACAATATTCATCCATAATCCAATCCATGACTTGTGAATTTGTACCTACATCAGGTGCTGGTATATCATAATTAGGACCAATATAATGATTAATCGCTTTTGTATATCCTCTTGTAATTTTTTCTAAATCAATCTCTGAATATTCATGAGGATTGAATTTAATACCACCTTTCGCACCACCGAATGGTATGTCTTGTAAAGCACATTTGATAGACATTAAGCTAGATAATGCTTTTATTTCATCTAAATGAACATCTTGATGAAAACGAATACCACCTTTATATGGACCTAAGATATTATTATGTTGAATACGATATCCTTTAAAAATCTTTAAATTACCACATGATAATTTAACTGGGAAATTAAAAATAATTTCATTGGTTGGTTGATTTAGAATTTCCTTCATAACTACAGGGATTGATGAATGATTTAAACCATTTGATAATTGTGTTTGAACTAATTTTAAGAATTTATTCATAATTGAATTGATAATATTATTATTATTAATTAATTCAAATTTT